>Ga0315545_1002724_pt1 | contig 15705 bp, 12 predicted proteins | sample SalMarSW160210MG_FD_203096 | JGI IMG/M metagenome (GOLD analysis project Ga0315545, IMG submission 203096) | Salt marsh sediment microbial communities from the Plum Island Ecosystem LTER, Massachusetts, United States - Salt Marsh Sediment SW1602-10 ... | reverse complement strand
ACAGCTTGATCGTTTTGACCGATCGTCCAATCTCGAGTAAAATCTAAAGGAGGAAAATCCAATGAACAAGCGAAAGCATCTCACGTCTCTGATCACGGCTGGCCTGGTAGCACTGGCCCTGCTGGTTACCGCCTGCGCCCAGCCTACCCCCCAGGTGATCGAAAAGCCGGTAGTCGTCGAGAAAGAGGTTCCGGTCACCATCGAGGTGGAGAAAGTGGTCACTGCCATACCGCTACCGCCAAGCCCGGTCACCATTTCCTTCTGGCATGCCTACAGTGAAGCAGAAATGAACTTGTTTGAGGATACGCTCATCCCAAAGTTCGAGGCTGCTCATCCAAATGTCACGGTGGAATCAGTTCAGGTTCCGTATAATGATTTCCGGCGTAAGTTGCTCACTTCTATCGCTGGAGGTTCGGCACCTGATCTGATTCGATCCGACATTATCTGGGTGCCAGAGTATGGCGCCATGGGAGCATTGGTTGCTTTGGATGTGCTCATGCCAGACTTCCAAGAGTACGCGGATGCAGTTTTCCCTGGCCCCTTGGAAACGAACTTCGCCAATGGGCATTACTGGGGTCTACCCCTGGATACCAACAACCGAGTGTTGGTTACCAATACAGCAATGTTCGAGGCGGCTGGAATATCTGGTCCCCCAAAAACCATTGAGGAATTCCTTGCAGCCTGCAAAAAGATAAAGGCGCTCGGCGAGGACAAATACTGCTTCGCAGATGGTGGCACATATGCATGGGCAGTCAATCCTTGGATCTGGAGCTTTGGTGGCGATATAACCGATCCTGGTTTCACTACAGCGACTGGTTATCTGAACGGCCCTCAAACAAAAGCCGCCTACGAGTTCCTCAAGAACCTGATAGACCAAGGCTACATGCACCCTAGCATCAAGGGCGGTATAGGTAACGTTGGCATTGACACCTGGGGAGGATTTGGCAATGACGAGATTGCCATGATCCTTGAGGGTCCGTGGTTCCCGACTATCTTTGGGACAGAAAAGGAATATAGCCTTTCTTTGATGCCGGCCGGACCTGCTGGACCAATATCCGTTGTCGGCGGGGAAGACATCGTCATGTTTGAACAGAGCCAGCACAAGGAAGAAGCGGCTGAGTTCATCCGCTTTATGCTCTCCGAGGATAGTCAGGTCGCCATGGCCTCCGTGGGGCAGATGCCTGTCTTAAAAATCCTTGCGGAGCCAGGTTCCCTCATTGATCTTGACTTCTACGGGATCTTCCTTGAGCAGGCAAAAACCGCCAGAGCCAGAACGCCGCATCCAAACTTCACTAAGATAGAGGAGATTTACACACTTGCAGGTTCAGCCTACTTGCGTGGGGAAGCGAGCTTTGAAGACCTCTTCAACCCGGCAGTGGAAGAAATCAATGCGCTGCTCGCACCATAGTAAATAAGGAACTTCGGGAGGCCCATTTGTATAGGGCCTCCCGATTCATTACCCTCGTTTTTGAGTATGAATATTTCTCTTCGTAAGCAACGAATTCTATATGCCTTTATCTTCCTGCTGCCAGGTCTTCTGCTCTATTTAATATTTGTTATCTATCCCATTCTTAAAACTTTCCAGATAAGTTTCTATGAATGGAACATTATTCCTGGGGAACCCAGTGAGTGGGTTGGGGTCGGGAATTATATCCGTGCTCTTAATGACCCTGTGGTTAGAATATCCCTTCGCAATACTTTCATGTATACGCTTGTGACCGTTCCCGGTCAACTGATCCTGGCGCTTATAGTGGCTTTATTGATGAATTACATCACACGGGGCAGTACATTCTTCAGAACTATATATTATTTGCCTGTGATCACTTCGTGGGTGGTTGTTTCGTTGTTATTCAATTATTTATTTCAAAGCCCAAAGGGAATAATAAATCACATTCTTATGAATGTTTTGCATCTAATCGCGGAACCAATCCCCTGGTTCATGAATGCATCAACAGCCTTTATCCCAATTGAGGCATTGGGTATTTGGAAGGGGATTGGCTGGGGAATGGTGGTATTTTTGGCGGCCTTAAAGTCAATTCCTCAGGAGCTGTATGAGGCTGCGGCCATTGATGGGGCCAATGCATGGCAGCGCCTGATCAAGATTACGCTACCTCTTATCCGGCCTACTCTTGTATTCTTGTCGGTGATATTGATGATCGGGGGGTTCAATGTATTTATTTCTGTTGTGCTTATCACCAGGGGTGGTCCTTTGCAAAGAACCGAGGTCATGCTGAGTTATATGTATCATCAGGCATTTGATTTTCTGGATTTTGGCTATGGGGGTGCGACAGCTTTCATTTTGGCTGCAATTATTATCACGTTGAGCTTTATTCAAATCCGGTTTTTCAGAAGACCCGTGGGAGATTAGTTAATGAGCCGCATCTTTATTGCTTTTGACAAGTATCTAAAAAAGATTATGGTCTATCTAATAATCGTCCTTGGTGCAGTGGGAATGGTTATACCACTCCTTTACATGCTTTCAACATCATTTAAAAGACATGCTTATAGCCTTGCATTTGACCCCGGTTTAATCCCAACGAATCCCACGATAAGCAATTATCCGAAAGTATGGCAGATGGAACATTTTCAAATATATTTCAAGAACAGTCTTTTCATCGCTTTGACCTCGGTCTTTTTCGTTGTTTTGTTGTCATCAATGATGGCTTATGCATTTGCGCGATTTGAATTCCCATTCAAAGAAATCATATTCTTTTCAATTCTTTTGGTTCTCATGGTACCCAACATGATTGGGATCATTCCTCAATTTCTATTGGCAAAGACTCTTGGGTTGCGGAATAGTTTATGGGGATTGATAATCTTCTATGTAGCGGGAAGTATTCCTTTCAACACTTTCCTACTAAGAGGATTCTTTGAGGCGTTACCGAGGGAACTTGAAGATGCAGTATTGATCGATGGGGGAAATTACTTTACAATATTTTTCCGGATGGTTTTACCTCTCTCGACGCCTGCTTTAGCAACCGTATCAATATTTTCATTTTTAGGATTTTGGGATGAATATATTTTGGCACTGACCTTCATTGACGATGTTTCTAAGCGCACGCTGCCAATAGCAATTGCCCTACTTCATGGACAGTATGCGACTGAGTGGGGACTGGTTTTTGCGGCATCTCTCATCGCTGTTATCCCCGTCATTGTTGTCTTTGTAAGTCTTCAGCGTTACTTTAGCGGCGGAATAATCGCGGGAGCGGTAAAAGGATGAGGGTTCCCCACAGTCTCTTCAAGATAAATATCGTCGGAGCGTTAGCACTCTTCTCACAACTGATAGCCAGTGGGTGTGGCTCCTCGATCACGCCAAGACAAACTCAACCAATTGAAAAACCAGCAAATGGAGCCTCAGCCATGATCAAATCATTAGAGATCATAGATTTTTATTTTAATAAAGCATTTTACTTCCCCGAAGAGCCGCTAGTTATAACTGTACAGTTAAAAAGCAGTCTTGTTCAACCTACCATTGTTAAAATGAGTGCCGTAATTAAACATCTAAACTCAGTGGTAGATAGTATTGATCAACAGGTAGAACTAGTCGGCGGAAATCAAACAGTTGAATTTCAATACACGCCACCGTCAATTGCCCCCCGAGGGTATGGAATTGATCTTTGCATTGAAACAGAGAGTGGGGTGTTGATAACCTGTTTAACGACGGGATTCGACGTGCTTAACAGTTGGACTGAGAGCCCACGTTATGGGTTTCTGACAGACTTTTATCCAGGGCGGACTGATTACTCTCAAACAATAGATAACCTTACCAGGTACCACATAAATGGGTTGCAATTCTATGATTGGATGTATCGTCACGACCAATTCCTGACCGACCAGGAGCCTTACCTGGATCCCCTAGGCCGTCGCCTTTCGCGGGGCACGGTCGAGAATCTCATCGCGGCGGCCCACGAACGCCATATCGCGGCCATGCCCTATACCGCCATCTATGCCGCTTCGGTCCCCTTCTATGAGGAACATCCGGATTGGGCCCTCTATCAGCCCAACGGGCAACCCTATTTGTTGGGGGAGAACTTCCTGGTCTACATGGACCCACGCCCCGATTCGCCGTGGGTGAATCACCTGCTTGAGCAGTTTGACCAGGTGTTGCGGCAAACGGACTTTGATGGTATCCACCTGGACCAATACGGTGATCCCAAGCAGGGCTATGATTCGCAAGGGCAGAGATTTAATCTGGCTGGCCCGCTGGCGGCCACCATCAATGCCACCAAGGAACTGGTCCGTTCCCGTCGTCCACAGGGGGCTGTAGTGTTCAACGCGGTAACCAACTGGCCGATTGAAGCTGTCGCTCCGTCGGACCAGGATCTTGTCTATATTGAAGTATGGTCGCCATACACCTGGTTTTCTGAGCTCCACGGGTTAATTACCCAGGCCCAAGATCTTGGTGGAGGCAAGCCAGTGATCCTGGCTGCCTACCTTGACCCGTCCCTGGAGCACAACGTGCGCTTGGTTGATGCTGTTATCTTTGCCAGCGGCGGCGGGCACATTGAGCTGGGAGAGCGCGGAGGGATGCTGGCCGACGCTTACTTCCCCAAGTACAAAACGATGTCCCCGGAACTGGCAGAGATCATCCGTCGCTATTATGACTTCGCTGTGCGCTACGAAGATGTCCTTGGGCCGGCAACCCAGGATGCGACCCGATACTACCTGAATCGGATCGCGATAGATGGCGTCTCAACATCGCCAAGCCAACAAGGCAACAAGGTCTGGCCGATTGTTCGCCAAACGGAGGGCTCCACCGCCATTAGCTTGGTCAATCTGGTTGGGATAAAGTCGCCGGAATGGGCACGCCCTGTGGAAGAGGCTCCACAAGCCCTTGGCCCATTGAGCGTACGCATCTACATCGAGCAAGCTCCAGCCCGTGCCTGGACGGCCACACCCGATGAGGCTGACCCGGCTGCCCGGCCGCTAACCGGCAGGATGGGCACAGATGAAAGCGGAGACTACTTCCTTCTTGAAATCCCCTCGCTGAAGTACTGGAGCCTGATTGTGCTCGAATGGGAATGACGAAATTCACCACCCCCGAATGGATCAAAGACGCTGTCTTCTACCAAATCTTCCCCGACCGCTTCGCCAAGAGCCAGGCCGTGCCCAAGCCGTCAAACCTGGAGCCTTGGGCCAGCCCGCCGACTGTCCACGGCTTCAAGGGCGGGGACCTTATGGGTATGGTCGAGCACCTGGACTACCTGCAGGATTTGGGCATCACCGCCATTTACCTCAATCCCATCTTCCAATCGGCAGCCAACCATCGCTATTTCACTCACGACTACTACCAGGTTGACCCCATCCTGGGCGGAAACACCGCTTTCCGTCGCCTTTTGGACGAGGCACACCAGCGGGGCATCCGCGTAATCCTGGACGGAGTCTTCAATCACGCTGGCCGGGGCTTCTTCCAGTTCAACCACATCCTGGAGAACGGCCCCGCCTCGCCTTACGTGGATTGGTTCCACGTCAAAGGTTTTCCCCTGAACGCCTATAGCGGCCAGCCTAACTACCAGTGCTGGGCCGACGCACCGGCCCTGCCCGAGTTCAACACCGACAACCCCCAGGTTCGCAAGTTCATCTTCGACGTAGCCCGCTACTGGATCGAGCAGGGAATAGACGGCTGGCGGCTGGATGTGCCCTTCTGCATTGATGACATCTTCTGGCAGGAGTTCCGCCACATCGTCAAGGCCGCCAACCCCGAGGCCTACATCGTGGGCGAGATATGGGGAGAGGCCACCCGCTGGCTCCAGGGCGACCAGTTCGATGCGGTGATGAACTATCTCTTCACCAGGACATGCATCGGCTTCTTCGTCGGCGACAGGCTGGACGGAGAACTGGTGGCCGGGATGGACTATGCGCCCATCCCCTCGCTGGATGCGCCGGCCTTCGCCCAGTACATCGAGGAGCTTTTGGCGCTCTACCCCTGGGAGGTCACCCTGGCGCAGCTCAACCTACTGGACAGCCACGACACCGCCCGCTTCCTGACCCTGGCCGGGGGCGACGTTTCGGCGCTCAAGCTGGCCGTCCTGTTCCAGATGACCTATCCCGGCGCCCCCTGTATCTACTACGGCGACGAGATTGGTTTGGAGGGGGGGAGGGATCCAGACTGTCGCCGGGCCTTCCCTTGGGACGAGGCCCGCTGGGACCATGATCTGCTCGCAGTCTTCCGGCGGGCGATCACCCTACGCCGTGAGCATCCCGCCTTGCGGAGGGGGCGCTACTTCCACCTGCACACCGACGATCAGCACGGGGTCTACGCCTTTGGCCGTCAGGAGGAGGGGGAGACGCTGGTGGTGGTGTTGAACAACGGTCTGGCCAGCTACGACCTGGACGTGCCGCTGCAGGGCCTGTTCAATGATGGCATGATCCTGCACGATGTATGGAAAGGTGGCTGGGCGCAGGTAGCCGCCGGGCGGATCACCGGCGCGACGTTGCCGCCTTGTTCAGGGGCAGTGCTGGTAGTGGAGGAGCACCTCGGGTGATACACAGCAACAATCCCAAGATAGTGCAAATTTGCAAGGGGCAACGCTAGTTGTCCCTTGCCTTTTCACCCGCCAGGAAAGAGCGATGTGACCAATGAGTGCAGTTACCTGTCTCCAGGGTCTGTTTCACAATCCTTATGGCCTTGAGCATCCTTACGAGCAGGAGCCCACGGAACGCTTCCCACGCCACCCGATGGCTGGAGAGTCTGTCGCATTAGGGGTGGCGACTTGGCCGTCCAGGGCCGCTGAAGCTGTGTGGGCTACCTGGCAAAGGGAGTCATCTCTTGAGGAAGGCCAAGCTGGGGGCCGTTGGGAGCGAGACGCCCAGGGCCATAGCTATTGGCGCGTCGAATTACCGCCTTTCGCCTATCGAGAGCGAGTCACCTACCGCTTGCACGCTCAGCAGGACAAACGACATATCTCTACCGAGGATTTCTCCTTTGTCGCCACCGGTTGGTCTCCTGTAAAAGAAGTTATCCGCCATCGCATCGCTCCCCAGAACCTTGTACTCGAGTGCAAAGCTGGCGATCCAGCTCTACGGCCTCGCGTGACGATGTGCTTCCCGACGCCATATACATTGCGCCTGCGATTGGCAGGTCTGGATTCGGCTCCCCCGGAGAATATTGAGTGCCATGCCTCCTTCCGGGTGATGGAAGAAACAGACAAGCACATTATCCTGGTTACGGAGGGGGTAGAGTGTCGGATTCACCTCCAGCCCTTCCGCCTTGAGGTTTACAGAAGAGACGGCACGCCCCTTCTGCTCGAAACGGAGGCCATGGCGTGGCTGATGGGAGAATCGAACCGCCCACTGCGAGTACGCCAAAACTTCGCCAGCCCCTCCGCTGAAGGATTCTATGGCTTCGGGGAGCGTTACAACACCCTCGACCAGAGGGGTAACACCCTGGATATCCGGGTCTTCGATCAGTACAAGAACCAGGACAGGCGGACTTACCTTCCAGTGCCTTTTTTCCTATCATCTCGAGGATATGGCCATTATCTGGCCACGAATCGCCACGTAGCTTATGACCTGGCTGCATCTCATCCCGATCGCTGGTCATTCGATGCCGAACTGGGACCGGACGCAGCCCTGGAATACCATCTCATCGCTGACGAGGATCCCAAGCACATCATCACTGGCTTCACTGACCTGGTCGGCAAACCCACGCTGCCGCCCAAATGGGCCTTCGGGCCCTGGATGAGCGGCAATGAGTGGAACAGTCAAGCGGTGATAATGGACCAGGTCCAGAAGACCATAGAGCATCGCATCCCTGCCACGGTGCTGGTCATCGAGGCCTGGAGCGACGAAGCCACATTTTACATCTGGAATGACGCTAAGTACGAGCCAAAGCCCGGAGGCGATGCCTTCTCCTATGATAACTTCACCTTCCCGCCCGATGGCCGCTGGCCTGATCCCAAAGGCATGGTAGACGAATTGCATCGCCTGGGGATCCGAGTGCTACTCTGGCAGATCCCGGTGATGAAAAAGCTGGACGAACCTCATGCCCAGCACGACGCGGACGAGGCCTGCATGATCGAGAAGGGGTACTGCGTCCATGACGCCGATGGACAGCCTTATCGGGTGCGCCCCCCTTGGTTCCGTGACGGCCTGGTGTTGGACGTCACCAACCCCGATGCCGTGCGCTGGTGGCTGAGCAAGCGGGCTTACCTTCTGGATGAGTTGGGAGTAGATGGATTCAAGACCGACGGCGGAGAGCACCTCTGGGGGAGAGACCTCCACTTCGCCGATGGCCGGCAGGGAGATGAGCTGTGGAATCTGTACCCAAACTTGTATGTGGGCGCTTATCACCGCTTTGTCCAGGAGAACCGGCAGGGCGATGGAATCACTTTCAGTCGGGCCGGGTTCACTGGAGCCCAGGCCCATCCCTGCCACTGGGCCGGGGATGAGGACTCGACCTGGGAGGCTTTTCGCTATTCCATCCTGGCCGGGCTGAATGTGGGCGTCTCGGGTATCCCCTTCTGGGGCTGGGACCTGGCCGGCTTCAGCGGGGAGCTCCCCTCAGCCGAGCTCTATCTCCGGGCCGCAGCTATGGCAGTCTTCTGTCCCATTATGCAGTATCACTCGGAGTACAACGAACACCGCCAGCCCTGCCGTGACCGCACGCCCTGGAATATCGCCGAGCGCACGGGCGAACCAGAGGTCATCGAAACTTATCGCCGCTTCGCCCAACTCCGCATGGAATTACTGCCCTACATTGAGACTGAAGCAGCCCACTGCAGCGTTACAGGCGAACCCCTGATGCGGGCGTTATTTCTGGATTGGCCCGAGGACCCAGTGGCATGGAAGATCACCGACCAATATTGCTTCGGTCGGGCGTTGCTGGTGGCTCCGGTGGTTGAACCCGGCGTTACTCAGCGACATCTTTACCTGCCGGCGGGGGAGTGGGAAGATTTCTGGGATGGGACTCACCTGACCGGCAACCAATGGATCACACGTCCGGTTCCATTGGACATTATTCCGGTCTACCGGCGTCTGGATGCTCCCTAATTAACAGGAGTGCAAAGCCTTATGTCCAATCTCTCCCGCCAGAGCATCAATATCATCTTGGCCAACCAGTCCGGGAGCGGCGCCTACCTGGCCTCACCCACCTTCCCCGCCTACCGCTACGCGTGGTTTCGGGACGGGGCCTTCATTGCCTATGCTATGGACCTGGTGGGCAAGCACGAGAGCGCCTTTCGCTTCCACGATTGGGCTGCCCACACAGTTCTGCGCCACGCTGATAAGGCCGAGCGCGCCATCAAGCGGGCCCAACGGGGCGAGCCCCTGGGCAATGACTACCTGCACACCCGCTACACCCTGGACAGCCACGAAGGCACCGACGATTGGCCCAACTTCCAATTGGATGGCTTCGGGACCTGGCTGTGGGCCCTGGCCAAACACCTCCGTCTGACAGCCGACCCACTACCCTCCCACTGGCGGAAAGCCATCAACCTCACCAGCTCCTATCTGGCCGCTCTCTGGCGCTTCCCCTGCTTAGACCTCTGGGAAGAGCATCTGGACAAGATCCACCCCTACACCCTGGCAGCCATCTACGCGGGCCTGCAGGCCATCGGCGAGCTGACCGGCAACGCGGGCTGGCTCACCACCGCCAACGAGATTCGCCGCTTCGTGCTGGAGCACGGCGTGTGGGGTGGCCATCTGGTGAAATATGTGGGAAGCGAGGCCGTGGACGCCAGCCTGCTAGGCGTCGCCACCCCCTATCGCCTGCTGACGCCTGACGACCCGATCATGCGGGCCACCGTAGCCAGGATCGAGGCTGATCTGCGCCATCAAGGCGGAGGGGTACATCGCTACGCCGATGACACCTACTACGGCGGCGGGGAATGGGTGCTGCTGGCCGCCTGGCTAGGCTGGCACTACGTCGAGGTCGGGGAACAAGCCAGGGCGCGAGAGCTGCTGGCCTGGGTGGAAGCCCAGGCCGACGAGGAGGGGAACCTCCCAGAGCAAATGCCTCAGACCCTCAATGACCCCTCTATGCTTCAGCCCTGGGTCGAGAAGTGGGGCCCCATCGCCCGCCCCCTGCTCTGGTCCCACGCCATGTACCTCATCCTCCTTCACGCTCTTCATCCAGAACCCTGGGGGAAAGGAAACTAAGAAAGAAGAAGCCGCCGACTGAGCACAAAAGTCGGCGGCATTGTTTTGTCCCCTGCTCACCTAGCTCCTGCCCAGGCAAGAGCCCCATCAGTTGAGACTTGCGCAACCTGGCGCACTGTGATAGAATAGAGCTAGTGATAGTGCAATAGAGATGCTATTGAAATTGAGGGAAAGCATGAGTAACAGAGAGCAACGCAATGAAGACCAGATGTCGCGTATCGAACGGCTGTTTGGCGACCTCGAAACTTTTGACTTGATTCTGGACCGAGTTCTGCGGGATTGGGGAGGACAGGGTACAGTTATTCCTAGAGATCAGCCCCGCCGCCTGTTCGATAACCAAAGCACTTTTGAGCCTCTCTGTAAGGAGATTCGAGCTATTGAGGGTGGAGAAGAGCTTTGCTGGAAGTGTAATCTCGAACGTGCCGAGGAAGCAGCCAAAGAGGGGAAACCTATCGACTACATTTGTGATAACGGACTACTGGATATTACAGTGCCGATTATGGTGCGTGGTCAATCCATCGCCACAATTCTGTTTGGACAACGCCGTGTCTCAGACGATCCTGATTTTGAGCCTGAAGCAATTGCGAAGCTTCGTCGCACTGAACGGAAATTGGGGCTCCAACCTGGCAGTTTGCAAGAGTACTGGGAGCAGGTCAAGACAATAACTCGCGCAGAGGTCGAACAGGCGAAAGCTGAAGTAAATAGGATCGCCAAGTTCATCGCAGAGATAGTGACCGAGCGCGAGGAACTGCAAATCAAATCCCAGCGTTCCACTGAGCTGGAAAGACAGCTAAATGAGCTCGCATTGTCTAATCTTTCGAAGACTGAGCCTGTCAAGGATTTTTGGAGAGTCTTGGGTGTTGTCTTCCCTAAGATATGCTCAATCCTAGATGCTCAAGCTGGTGTAGTCCTTCGAGGCCATCCAACTAAAGAGGAGACCTTCACCATTCAGACACGGTACCCTTCAACAAACAGGTCTTCGCAAGAGTTGTATACTGTCCCTGAGTCTAAGTGGCAGAAACTCATTCGGGGTGGTGTGGTTTGCGTTGCGAATTTGGAGGAATCTGACAGACAGTATGAGTTGCGCCTGCCATTTGAGGAATCCGAGCTTGTACATCCGCGGGAAACGGAAATTGCCATTATTCCGATGCAAATTAGCAGTCATCAGGCTGAGCGAGTTGTTTTGGCAATGGCAGGTACATCCCCACCGGGATCAACCGATTTAGTACCTTGGCTGCCATTCAAGCAACAGATTGATCTGTTCAAGATGTTGGGCTCGCGCCTCAGAGCCGCTTATGGCTCCGTCATTGGCCAGCATGAACGACTTCTGCATGAGGAACAGCGCAGGCAATACGTTCAGGACGTAATGCATCAATTAGTAGGCCCGCTGAGTGGTCTAAGAGCTCACTGCGAAGCCTTGCTCCATGGGCGTGTGTCAGTCCAGCGGGGCAGGGTTATCTTGGAAACATTGGTTGAACAAGGGGGATTGCTCCAACGGTATGCCGAGAACTTTGGGTTCGCTGCCAGGAGCGGACCATCAATTTTCGATCCTTCGGAATGGAACCCTGAGCTGTGTGACTCCAAACGTCTCGTGGATATTCTGATCAAATGCACAAAGAGCTTTCAAGGGCAGGCGAAGGCCAAAGACCTCATAGGGCCTTCGGTGAACGAGTCAAGCTTCAGAAGATTTCCGCCTTTGATGCTTGATGTGGAGCTATTTGAGATTCTCATACTCAATCTCTGCGACAACGCCGTCAAGTATTCGTACCAGTCTACACCAACCACCATCGCAGGCCGTGTGTTGGATAGCAGAGTGGAGATTGAAATTACTAATTATGGAATCCCACTGAAGCCTGAGGAAGTCAACATGATCTTCCAACGATATACTCGTTCGAAACAGGCAGAGGAGCATGAGCCCTTGGGAACCGGCATCGGGCTTTTCATCTGCGATCAAATTGTCAAATTGCACAAAGGAACTATCCGGGCATTGCCATCCAAGAAGAGTCAACACGGCAACGAAGTCAAGTTTATCGTCACGCTGCCAATCGCCAAGGGTCAAGGCAGATAAGACACCGACGATAGACAAGCTTGTTTCTAAGGAGAAGAACAATGGCCAAGCACACGATTCTATATGTTGAAGATGAGCAATGGCTGATGGGAGGTGTAGTTGATTACCTGTCTGCGGATTACAATGTCCTCAGGGCGCGCAACGGTGACCAAGCACTAGCCCTCCTCGAATCTGGGAAGCACAATATTGACTTGATCTTGTTGGATATCATGATGCCTCAAGGAGATAGGATCCGCGATTCACGTCGAGGACGCACTTCGGGAGTTGAGTTTGCTCGAATCGTGCTACAGGAGCAAGGATATGACACACCAATTGTATGTTACACGGTTGTAAATGACCGTAGAGTGCACGATGAACTCAAGCAGATCGGTGTCAAAGAGATAGTTTCTAAGAGAGAACTGCCAAGTGAGCTTGAGAGAGTTGTCAAGAAATACTTGCGTTAGTTCCAGAATCCAAAGGAGGGTCAGAGTGGTCATGAATCCAGTGAAGCGCAATCTCTTGATTGGAGGAACGACATTATTTGCCGTAGCGACTTTTCTTCTGTTGTATCTAGGAGTTCCCGATTTGGCCTCAGCCCAAGCTGGCCCCAATCCGACCCCGACTTTGACTCCAGAACCTACTACTGCTCCCACTACAGTCGCTGCGCCAACGCAGCCGCAACCACCCCCCGTTCCTGATAACGTCACTTACACGGATTTGGTCGAGCACTTTGAGAAGGTCACCGATCTCACGTTAAAAATCATTGGCACCGTTGTAACTCTATTGGGGATACTGGGGATTGTAGCTGGATACTTTAGCCTGAAGACCGTAAGAGATTTAGAGAAGCTCGTTGGCAGTATCGAGAAAAGGACACAAGAAATCGAGCGCGAAGTCCAAAATACGCGAGATGTAATGAATGTGACTAGAACAGAAGCGACAGCTTTGGTAAATCGGTTACGCTACATCTCGGAAATACGAGACCATAACCCAGAGGTTCGTATTCGGGCGGTGCAACAACTTGGTGCTAGCAACGACATTGCCGCCGTGTCGCTGCTAGTCGAATTGTTGATGACAGATCCAGTTGCTGACGTGAGGATAGAAGCTACATATGGCCTTGGACAACTTCTCAGCGGCGCAGCAGAGCCTAAAACATTGGCACAAGGTGTCAAAGCCCTGGTGGAGGGCACAAGAGACGACAGCGACAAAGTGAGACGAGAAGCCGTTGAGGCCTTGGATACCATCATATGCAGCAATGTACAGTTACCGCGCGCTGCTGTCCAAAGGCTGCGTGAAATCGTCGAACATGACACATTTGCCGATGTTGTCAAAGCGGCTGAGCTCGCTCTCAGGCATATTCAGGAACAACGTGAGAGTCATCTCAAATCCAAAGGAGGAGAATCTACAACTGTTTGATGCACTGTACTCAGAAGTCACAACCCCCGACTATGACAAAAGCCCCTTACCTCGAAAAGAGACAGGGGCTTTTGCACACTTGTTTCAGACAAACCAGGCAGCTTACCACACAGCTACGTTTCTATAGCACCCGACACACCAGCCCCTTCAAGTACTCCGACTCAGGAAAAGTGAGCAGGATGGGGTGGTCGGAGGCTTGGGAGAGCTTTTCGATGATCTGCACGTCGCGGCCGGCGTCAACGCTGGCCCCGAAGAGCACTTTCTGGAAGAGGTCGGGGCTTACCAGGCCGGAGCAGGAGAAGGTGAAGAGGATGCCGCCGGGGGCGATGATCTGCATGGCCAGGAGGTTGATGTCCTTGTAGCCCCGGCAGGCCGATTCCACCCGATTACGGGAGTAGGCGAATTTGGGCGGGTCGAGGATGATCAGGTCAAAAGTCCGCCCCTGGTCGCGGTACTCCCGCAGCACGTGAAAAACGTCCCCTTCCACGTACTCGTCGTCGCGGTCAGCGAAGCCGTTGAGAGCCACGTTGCGCCGGGCCAGCGCCAGGGCCTCGGCGGAGGATTCGACGTTGGTGATGCGCCCGGCCCCGGCTGCGGCGGCGTAGACGGCGAAGGCCCCCGTGTAGGCGAAGCAGTTGAGCACCTCTTTGCCTGGACAGTACCTGGTCAGCTTTTGACGGTTCTCCCGCTGGTCAAGATAGAAGCCGGTTTTGTGCCCCGCTTTGATGTCCACCAGGAAGCGGCGTCCATTCTCTGTTATCTCCACCAGGTCCGGCGGCTCCTCTCCATCCAGAAGGCCGCTGACCTGGGCCAATCCCTCCTTCTTCCGCACCTCCACGTCGCCCCGCTCGTAGATGCCCCTGGGTTTCAGCAAATCGGCCAACAGGCCGACCAATTCAGCCTTCCACCGCTCGATTCCCAGCGTCAGGAATTGGGCCGCCAGGTAGTCGCCATAGCGATCCACAATCAGTCCGGGCAGGAGGTCGGATTCGGCGTTGACCAGGCGATAGGCGTCGGTGGATGGGTCATCGGCCACTGCCTGGCGGCTGGCCCAAGCCCGCTCCAACTGGCGCCCCCAGAAGTCCCGCCCGATGACTTCGCCCTCGTCCCAGGTGAGGAGGCGCACCGCAATCTGAGAGCGGCGGTTCAGGTAGCCCTGGGCCAGGAAGAGCCCCCGGTAGTCAGCTACCACTACCACTTCTCCGTCAGCGACCTCTCCTTCGATGCGCTGAATGGCTCCGGAGAAGATCCAGGGATGTCGGTTCAGCACCGGTTTCTCACGGCCTCGCTTTAAGATGACTCGTGCCATAGGAGGTCCTCTTGCCAGGATGGTTGAAGGATGATACAATTGGTGAGCATTCAGGTGCCAGGCACTTTCACCGCTCATTTCAAACCAGCGGCGCTATCCTATCGTCTTCAACACTGGGCCAGCCCGCTCCTTCCGGAAGTGCCTGTCACCTCTAGCAGGAGGAAAGACTATGATCAGAGAATACCCCGAGGCACCGATCGTCGCGGTAGGCGTGGTGGTGAAACGAGGCCACGAGGTGCTCCTGGTGCGGCGACTGAATGAGCCCAGCCGGGGGCGTTGGAGCCTGCCTGGCGGCGCAGTGGAGCTGGGGGAGACGGTGCAGGAAGCCGCCCGGCGGGAGGTATGGGAGGAGTGTGGGCTGCAGGTCAAACCGGGCGAGGTCCTGGCCGTGGTTGACAACATCGTTCGCGACGAGGCAGGCCGTGTCCGCTTCCACTACGTCCTCATTGACCTCCTGGCTGAATACATCAGCGGCGAGGTAGCAGCAGCCTCGGACATCGGCGATGCCCGCTGGGTGAGGGAAGAGGAGTTGCAAGAGCTCGACGTAACGGAGAAGGCCGGCCAGTTCGTGCGGAAGATGCTCAGGTCAACGCCTTAGAGTTTGGATCACGGAATCACGGAAGGTACGGAGTCACGGAGCTTCCGTGATTCCATGCTCTCCGTGCTTCCGTGTTCCTGCGCACTCCCGATCATCCCCAGCAGCTCCGCCTCTCCGATCATGGGCACACCCAGCTCGCGGGCTTTGTTGTATTTGGTGCCGCCGGGGGCCTCCCCCACCAGCAGATAATCGGTCTTGCCGGAGACGGAGCCCGTGACCTTGCCGCCGTGTTGCTCGATC
>Ga0315545_1002723_pt1 | contig 15707 bp, 11 predicted proteins | sample SalMarSW160210MG_FD_203096 | JGI IMG/M metagenome (GOLD analysis project Ga0315545, IMG submission 203096) | Salt marsh sediment microbial communities from the Plum Island Ecosystem LTER, Massachusetts, United States - Salt Marsh Sediment SW1602-10 ... | reverse complement strand
GACCGATCAGCGTGATAAGGAACAGATACAACATCACCACGCAGGGGTATCACGAAAACGGGCATTTACGAAAGGTCTTGAGGGGGGCCGCAGGATGTTCGCTTCGCAGAGGAGAGTCCCGTTACTTAGAAATTTCGAGAATCATCGACTGGGTCGGAGTGACAAACAGGTACTTTTTTATCGGTGTTCTCCCGGATATGAAGAATTACATCTACTCCTTTGATCAAAGAACCCAGGGGAAGTACTTTTTCGGGGTCTCTCATCCATACTTTAAGGGTGAGGAGTTCGAGGACACCTTCAAGATCTATGCAGGGCCGAAACAGCGAAAACTTCTCAGACAGTACGGCAATAATTTTGAATCTGTCATGAGCGGCCGGGTACTGAAACCGATCGTTATTTTTCTCGAATTCATGATCAAAGCCTTTTACTCATTTACGAAGAATTACGGACTCGCAATCATCCTAATGACCGTCGTGATCAAGATCATCCTGCACCCGCTCACCCACAAGAGCTTTCAGTCAATGCGGAGGATGAGCGCTCTGCAGCCGAAGATCACGGAAATACGGGAGAGGTACAAAAGCAACCAGCAACAGATGAACAAGGAGATACAGGCGCTCTACAGGAAGGAAAAGATCAATCCCATGGGAGGGTGTTTGCCCATGCTTCTGCAGCTTCCCATCTTTTATGCGCTCTACACCCTTTTATCCGGAATGGTGGAGCTGAGAAACGAGTCATTTCTCTGGATAAAAGATCTTTCGCTTCCCGATACGGTGGCAACGATCAAAGCTTCGATTCCGCTCCTCGGGTACAAGCTTGGGAGCCAGGGATACACAGACATCAATGTTTTGCCGTTTATCATGACCGCGACAACACTTCTTCAGTCAAAACTTACATCCGGGGACCAGTCAGCCCAGCAGGGGAAGATGATGACCTATCTCTTCCCGATCGTCTTTTTCTTCATTTTCTGGAACATGCCGTCGGGTCTGGTACTGTACTGGACGATTCAGAATATACTCACGATCGGGCAGCAGTATTATATTGATTACAATATCAAGAAAAAAAAGAAACTTATTGTTGAGAATGCACCTGTAAAAAACCGCTCAAAAAAAAGAAAGTGATAGTGCACTATTGGAGGTGAAGATAAATGGTAATAAGGGAATATGAAGGAAGAACTGAAAAGGACGCGATCAAGAAGGCAACGGAGGACCTCGGCGTGGACAGCGAAAAGTTGAAAATCGAGGTCATCACTGAAAAGGCGAAATTTTTCAGTTTTGGAAATCTTGTAAAGATCAGGGTGTATCTTGAGGACATCGAAGAGGCGCTCACGCAAAAAGTCGAATCGTTTTTAAAAGGATTATTTTTAACCATAGGAGTGGATGTATCCATCGAGACCTATGAGGAAGTGGACAAGCTCTACGTTGAAATCATTTCAGACAGTGCAGGACTGATTATCGGAAAGCGTGGGAAAACACTCGAATCCTTGCAGCTTCTTACCAATATTGTGGTCAACAAGGACAAGGAAAACTGGAAGAAGGTTGTTCTCGACATCGAGAACTACAGGGACAAGCGGGAGGCCACTCTGAGGGAACTGGCGTTCAAGGTTGCGAAGAAAGTAAAGAAAACCAACAAATCGCAGATGCTCGAACCCATGAACCCTTTTGAACGGCGGATTATCCACATGGCTCTGCAGAATGATCCCGATATTCTCACCAAGAGTGAAGGAAACGGGAGACTGAAAAAGGTGAAGATATACCTGAAAAGACGAAGATGAAGCGCACTCTTATTTTCCATGCACAACCGTATCCGGTTTGAATGCAGCCTATGCGAACCAGAAGTTGTCAAGATGAACAACGGGTTCTAGTTTCGTGCCCACCATCGGTCCACCGACTGCTTCTCCGAAAATGTTCCACTTGGTTTTTGTCAGGAGATTAAAAATACGGGTTCCCTCTCTTTTGAATCGAAGCACACGGCCTTCTGAGCGGGGATCAAATACACCGGTTGCGCCGACATCCCTCCCCTATGCGATAGAAGGTGATGATTTTTCCTTTCTTTTTTCCTCAGATTGCATGTATTTTTTATGAGATTATGAATATTTCAGACAGTGATCAGTTCGATGTTATTGTGGTAGGAGCAGGCCATGCGGGTTGCGAGGCTTCTCTCGCGTGCGCCCGCATGGGGGCACGCACACTGCTACTGACGATAAACCTCGATACTACGGCTCAGATGTCGTGCAATCCGGCAATTGGCGGCCTCGCAAAGGGGCAGCTCGTTCGTGAGATTGATGCGCTGGGCGGAGAAATGGCGAAGATCATCGACAAGCACGGTATCCAGTTTCGAATGCTCAACACGAACAAGGGCCCCGCTGTTCACGCTCCCAGAGCACAGGCTGACAAAAAAGGGTACCAGTTCGAAATGAAGTGGGTGATCGAAAGAGAGCCCAACATCGAGTTCAAACAGGACATTGCTGCGGAGGTCCTCACAGAAAATGGTGAGGTAAGGGGCATAAAGACCGTACGGGGAAAGACGTTTTATGCGCGAAAGGTGATCATTACTACAGGTACATTTCTCAGGGGGCTTATCCATATCGGCAGATACACGGAAAAAGCAGGCAGAATAGGTGAGCTGTCAGCAGAGCGGCTCAGCCTGAGCCTCATCGATCTCGGGTTTCCCCTCAGGCGTCTGAAAACAGGGACTCCTGCCAGGGTCAACAGAAAGAGCATCAACTTCGATGTACTGATAAAGCAGGAGGGAGATGAACATCCCGTGCCCTTCTCCTTTTCTACAGAAAAAATCTTACAAGAAAATGTGCCCTGCTACATTACCTACACCAGTGAAAAAACCCATGAGATTATCAGGAAGAACATCAGTGTGGCCCCGCTTTTCTCGGGACAGATCAAGGGGGTCGGTCCCCGCTACTGCCCAAGCATAGAGGATAAGGTGATGCGGTTTCCCCAGAGAGATAGACACCAGATCTTCATAGAACCTGAAGGGCTGAACACAGAGGAGATGTATCTCAACGGGATCTCCTCGAGTCTCCCCGAGCGGATCCAGACTGCCTTTCTCAGAACCGTAAAGGGGCTCGAGGAAGTGGATATCATGAAACCCGGGTATGCGGTGGAGTATGATTTTATCCCGCCCACAGAGCTGTACGCGACGCTGGAAACGAAGAAAGTACGCGGTCTTTATTTTGCGGGTCAGATCAACGGAACGAGCGGGTACGAAGAGGCTGCCGCACAGGGAATCATGGCAGGGATCAATGCAGTGAGTGCCATGCGAAATCAGCCTCCCCTCATTCTCGACCGGTCTGAAGCATACATTGCCGTGCTTATCGACGATCTCATAACCAAGGGCACGGAGGAACCGTACAGGCTCTTCACTTCGAGTGCGGAGTACCGGCTCAACCTCAGGCACGATAACGCAGACCTCAGGCTCGCGGAATACGGACACCGTGTGGGGCTTTTGGGGGAACGGGAGTACGCCCGCGCGCGTGAAAGAAAGGAGATGTTCCAGGAGCTTTTGAAAAAACTCGAAGAGAAGCGAAGGGGGAATAAAACCTACTTTGCGATTCTCAGGCAGAAGGGAATCTCAATCGGCGACCTCGCACGGGAGGATGAGGAGATAGGAGGATACGAATCTTCTGTGAAAAAATCAGTTGATATTGAGGTCAAGTACAGCGGTTACATCGAGCGCCAGAACGAGAAGATACAGCAATTCAAAAAAATGGAAAACATGCGCGTTCCTGATGGAATCGACTATTTTTCGATTGAAGAGATATCCTACGAAGCGCGGGAAAAACTCGACAAGATCCGGCCGATGTCACTTGGGCAGGCGGCCAGGATCTCTGGTGTAAAACCGGCAGACATTACTAGCCTTCTCTACTATATAAAAAAGATTCATCGTACCGACAAAAAGGTCGGGTGACACGGCCCGAAGGCGGTGTGCTCGCGTTCTGAGACGGTGCAGTAAGATTGTGAAATGCGGCCCGAAGAGTGCGGTCTCGCGCTCCGGGCCTGTACCGCCTGACTGTGGTGCCACCTGTGAAGGGGAATGACTGTTGATGGGCCTCTCATTTGAGGACAGGAGGCTGCTTGAAGAAGGGCTTTTCCGGCTAGGGATCGAAGCGCTCACGGAAAAAAGAGGGGAGAAAAAACGTCGGGGTGACCCGACCCGCTGTCCCGATTCCGGGGTGGCTGAACTTCTCTCGCGTTTCATCGAAGAGCTGTTGTTGTGGAACAGCAAAACAAACCTCGTGTCCACCAACAGTCCGCGTGAGATCATCGTGCGCCATGTGTTCGACTCCCTCTCGGTTTGCCGTTTATTGAAACCAGAAATCGCGTCGATACTGGATATAGGTTCCGGTGCAGGATTCCCCTCCGTTCCTCTTGCGATTGTGTACAGGAACGTTTCGATCCACGCCGTGGAACGGCGGCATAAACGTGCGTCTTTTCTGAGAAACGCTGCGTTGATACTTGGGCTCGGCAACTTATCAGTGCTGGAAAAAGACGTTCGGGACATCAAGGGATACTACGACACGATCCTTGCACGGGGCGTGGGAGATCTTTCGTACCTGTACAAGATTGGAAGGGAGCTGTTAGGGGAAAAAGCTATGATCATCGCATTCAAAGGGAAAATGTCTGAGATCGAAAAAGAAGTTTCGCGGCTCAAGGCAAAGACGACGGACAAGGATGTGCATCTCAGCATACAGCGGGTAAAGGTTCCATATCTCGAAGAAGAGGAACGAAACTTCGTCATTATTCAGACAAAATGAACTTTCTTCACACCGCAATATTTTTAACCTTCACATATCTTTTTCTCATACAAAATCGACATTGACAATAATTTAATTATATAATACTATGTTGCTGAGATCGGTGAAAGGGAAAAGGGGCCATGAAAGTACTGAACGAAATCGCGAAAAATACACATCTCTCTCTGGAAGATCTCGAAAAGATCGAGAACTATGTTCACAGCGCGGAGTATATGACTCCCGAGAAAGTCCGTGAGGCAGTCGAATGGTTCACGGTGGATCTCGGAATCGACGAATATTACTTCAAAACAACTGCTGTGGAGGACATTGCAAAACACCTTATCGCGCTCAGCGCATCCGAACTTATCTCCCGTTATGGAGGGATCGGCGGAATACAGCTCATCAATGAAAAGCCGGAACTCGCGGTCTACATCGTTGAAGACGACACGCAGAGTACGGACGAGATTGAAAAGAGGATCGAGAAACGCTATCCGTTGTTCCGACTTGAGAGCTACCGTACGAAGAACAGGACGAACAGTCATTTCCTGCGATTTTACATTGTGTCCGAACCGATTTTTAAAAAAGAAAGCGAAAATAAAAAAAAGCTCCTTTTCGATGATGCAATCAACACCGTATTCATAGAACGTTCTGCACCGGAAACAATCGTCCGGTACAAGGAAGCGTGGGAATCGATGAAGAACAGGGAATCCCCCTACATATCGATTACCGACAAACCGGAGACCGCGGAAACGAGAGTAATGGTGGGGATACACAGCGAAACGAGCCGGCAGTTTTTCATGAACTTTTCACATCTGATCAACAACTACAACATGCACTCGAACAGGAAATACCGGGAAACCTTCATCGATGGAAAGCGGGTGTACACGTTTTACTTCGATAAAATCGATGTGGAGACCATTGATGAGTTTTCCTGTGACCTCAACGCGGTGGTCATGCTGCAGTACAATCCGATCACACAGCTGTTTCTCGACGAGATCTACACTTCACAACAGACGATGTACGCCATATCAGCAGGGGCGTTTACGCACCAGTTCCTGACGGTTCTCACTGAAGAATACCTCAGCCTCAATAAGGCGTTGAAGGATCAGCCTGAGGCCAAGGGCACGCTCGACAACATGAAGCTTCGTCTCATCAAGGACACTTTTTCCGAGGCGCGTATCGCACAGGCGGTGCTCGAGCACCAAGACATTGTACGCCTTATCTATTTCCATTTTTTGAACAAGCTGCACCCGAAAAAGGGAAAAAGAAATACTGAGGACATCGAAAAAGAAATTTTCAACAAGATCGACACAGATGTTCCCTCGATGAAAGACAAAACGATTCTGAAGTATTTTGTCACCTTCAACAGCCTCATACTCAAGACCAACTTCTTCATGCGCGATAAAACCTGTATGGCATACCGCCTCGATCCCGGTTTTCTCAACTCGATCGATTTTCAGGAAAAACCCTATGGGGTATTTTTCTTTGTGGGCAGGGAATTTATCGGATTTCACATCAGGTTCAGGGACATTGCACGGGGAGGCATACGGCTTATCAAGTCCCGTAACCTCACTGTATATGAGAACAACCTCGATACGATATTTTTCGAGAACTACAACCTCGCACTTACCCAGCAGAAGAAAAACAAGGATATTCCCGAGGGAGGGTCGAAGGGGACGATTCTGCTCGGACTCAAGAACCAGGAAGAGGAGGAACGGGCCTTCAAGAGCTATATCGACGGAATGATGGATCTCATGATGCCCAATGAGGAGGTGCTCGACCTGTGCTGCGAAAAGGAGCTCCTCTTTCTCGGCCCGGACGAGAGAACTGCTGAGCTGATGAATTGGGCTGCGCTGTACGCCAAGAGAAGAAACTATCTGTACTGGAAGGCGTTTACGACCGGAAAGTTACCAGAAATCGGTGGAATTCCTCACGATTTGTACGGCATGACGACCGCGGGTGTTCACGAGTACGTGCTCGGAGTGCTCGAAAAGCTCGGGCTCGGGGAGGAGAACATCGTAAAGATACAGACAGGAGGTCCGGACGGAGATCTGGGAAGCAACGAGGTTCTCATCTCGAAAGACAAGACAATCGGTGTGGTTGATGCAAGCGGCGTACTGTACGATCCCAACGGGATCAACCGGGAGGAGCTCAAGCGTCTCGCAGAACTTCGCTCCCCGGTGGAGCGGTTCGACAATTCCAAGCTCTCAAAGGACGGGTTCTTTGTGTCTGTCAATGACAAGGAAGTCACACTGCCGGACGGCACGATCGTTCCAAACGGCGAAGAGTTCAGAAACACATTCCATCTGCACCACCTCGCGAAGGCGGACCTCTTTGTCCCCTGTGGAGGAAGGCCGGCCGCAATCAACATCAACAACTGGCAAAACCTCATCGATGATCACGGGGTTCCCAAATTTCGGATCATCGTCGAGGGGGCAAATCTTTTCATCACGGAAGATGCGCGTCTGAGGCTCGAGGAAAAGGGAATCATCATAATAAAAGACGCGTCTGCAAACAAGGGGGGCGTGACTTCATCGAGCCTCGAAGTGTATGCATCTCTGGCGCTCAGCGATGATGAGTTCAAACAGCACCTTCAGGTGCAAAACGGCGAAATACCCGCGTTCCGAAAAAACTACATCGACGAAATCGTCGTAAGAATCAGGCAAAACGCACGATCCGAGTTCAACCTCCTCTGGGATGAGCACGAAAAAAGCGGACTGCCCTTCACAGTTTTGACGAACCTTGTGAGCGACAAGATCAATAAGATCACGGACAATGTGTACGCATCCGACCTTCACAAGGATAAAGAGGTGAGAAAGAGGATACTCACCGAATACACCCCGAAGTCTCTGCTGGATCTGGTCGGTTTGGAGAAGATCATGCAGCGTGTGCCCGAAGAGTACATTGCGGCGATAATCTCCACGAAAATTGCCACGAACTTTGTCTACTCATTCGGCCTTGACGGGAATGAGATCGATTTTTACACCTATGCACGATCTCTGACCGCCTGAGGTTTCGGTTACACAGAGAGATGATGGCGTGCAAAACAAGGAATCCGAAGAGAAGAGGGGGCGATTTCTGCGTGATTCCCGGGAAATCGAAAAGACAGCCGTAATATGCGGATCCGTGTTTCTCGTTGCCTTCGGGATGGGGATAAAAATCCTGGGCAGTGTGTTTTATATTCGTGAAATTTTCATTGCAAGCCCAAGCCAGATCGGGTTTTTCAACGCCACCTGGTCGTGCACATATATTCTCAGCTGCCTTCTTCTGCGCCCTCTGTACAACAGGGCCATCCCCACCAGGTTAATGATCATTTCCACGTTTTTCATGGGCGCAGTTCTACTGGGGATGGCTTCCATCCGAGTATTTGCACTCACATTCATTTTTCACGGATTGTACGGTATCGCCGAGGCGGTTTTCTGGCCGTCTGCCATGGGTTGGCTCTCTGCAGGAATCGAGGGTGCGCGACTCGGAAGACGCATGTCGGTGTACAACCTCTCGTGGAGCACGGGGTTGATTGTGAGTCCTCTGGTGGCAGGAGTCCTGAGTACCGTGTCTCCATCCCTTCCGCTCTCTGTGGGAAGCGGTGTTCTGTTCACAGCGAGCGTGCTGATCTGTGGAGCAGGCGCATTTATACCGCATTTGCGGTCGCATGCCAAGGTCAAAACAGGCACAAAGGATGAATCCCGCGCATCAGGCGCGAACACGAAGCTTCGATATCCGGCGTGGATCGGTCTTTTCACCACCTATGTGGTGATCGGCATCCTATTCAGCGTATTCCCGGTGTACGCTCTGGAGGAGCTGGGAGTAGGGAAGGGGCTGATCGGGCTTTTACTGCAGATTCGCGCCCTGTGCGCGACCATAGGTTTTGTTGCTCTCGGCAGAACGGATATCTGGCATTTCAGACCTGGGCAGATGCTCGCCGGTCAGTTCGTGCAGGCCTGTGCCGTGCTCCTTCTGAGTTTTTCGGGTTCTCCTCTCTGGATTGCAGTGCTCATCGCGTTCATCGGGTTTGCCATGTCCCTCAGTTACTTCAACAGCCTCTTTCACGCCGTCTCTGGGAGCGTTGACAGGGCGGCGAGAATGGCGATACATGAGGCAGTGCTCTCCGCCGGCCTGATTGCGGGCTCATCGGTCGGAGGCGTCGTGTATGAGCATAGTTCGATGACATCCGTGTACGTGATCTGTGCGGCACTTATTTTGGCGGGGATTGCTGCACAGGCGGTATCCAGCAGCGGGTGTTTCGGCGCACGTAATTGATTTGCCTCCGAAATGGCGGCATGTCCGGATGAAAAACTATTGACATAAAAAAAAGTATTTGATATTCTGCTTGATACAAAATTCTGATAACGTTTACCATAAGGAATTATTAACGATTCGCACGAAATCCATATACGGAACCGAAAACTGCAAATGAAAAATTCTTTGAATTATAAAATAGTGGCTCGAGGATTCTTGAACAATATTGTGTGGATTATTTTTCTACTCTTGATGATAACATTTTCAGCCACGATTTACGGATTCTTCAGTGTTGCCAATTATATTAACATCATCTATCACTCAGTGTTTATCGGTATTCTGGCTATAGGGCAAACCTTTGTTTTGATCAGCGGCAATTTGGATTTGTCGGTTGAATCAACTGCAGCTGGATCGGCAATTTTGAGTGTATGGCTTGTTTCAACTTCTCAATATGCTTCAGGATATCAATTATACACGTGGGTTGGTTTTCTAGCGGTTATCATTTTGGGAGTTCTTGTGGGAGCATTTAATGCATTTTTTGTAGTAAAATTGAAGATCAACTCATTTTTGGTAACACTTTCGAGTTACATCTTTGTGAGAGCTGCGGCTATATGGATAACCGGCGGGTATGGCATGCAGGGTCTTCCAAATGGTTTTCGGTTCATTGACATGACAAGACTCATAAATATTCCCTTGATGGTGTATTTAATGTTTGCAATGTTTATCTTTTTTGAATTTCTTCTAAAAAGAACTCGTTTTGGAAGGCATGTTTATATTGTGGGGGGAAATGAAAGCGCAGCTCACAGCTTTGGTATCAATGTAGATAAACTTATTTTCAAAGTTTTTATTTTGAGTGGAGTTATTGCGAGTCTTGCTGGATGGCTGATGGCTGCGAGGGCAAACGGCTCTGTTGCTGCCATGGGAAGAGGGTATTTATTTGAAGTACTCGCTGCAGTAGTTATTGGCGGCGTGAGTCTTCAGGGGGGAATAGGTTCACTTGTCGGGGCGTTTGCCGGTGCACTCATTTTGAGCTGTATACATAGTGCATTGAACCTTTCTGCTGTATCTCCATTTATCACCAATTTTATTCAAGGAATATTAATAATCGTCGCTGTTTCGCTGGATGCCTTAAAGAGGCTGTTTCGATAATCACCGGCACAATTCAAATAGGGGCTGCAATGAATAATGATAAGAATAAGAAAGTATTGTTGAAGTTGGACAATATCAGTAAACATTTTGGAAGTGTAACTGCACTGGATAAAGTTACAATTGAAATCTACGAGGACGAAATAGTAGGACTTGTCGGCGATAATGGAGCCGGGAAGTCAACTATGATAAAAATTATATCCGGAAATATCGCTCCTGATGAAGGGACGCTGTATTACTATGGGAAGGAAATTAGTTTTAAAAACCCTTCTGATGCAAGAAAATTGGGCATAGAAACAGTATACCAGGACCTGGCTATTTGTAACAATTTAGATTCTGTTTCAAATTTGTTTATTAGTCGTGAGATATATAAAAATATATTGGGCTTGGGCGTTTTAAATATAAATGAAATGAAAAGCCGTGCGAAGAAAATATTAGATAAAGTCGGAATAAACATTCCCTCTGTAAACGAGAAAGTAGAATATCTATCTGGTGGTCAGAGACAGGCTGTCGTTTTAGGAAGGTTCATTGCATGGGGAAAAAAATTAATACTTCTTGATGAGCCTACGGCAGCACTCGGTGTGAGGGAAACGAGAAAGGTGCTGGATTTGATTAAACAAATAAAAAATGAAAGAAAGGAGGCTTCAATCATATTTATAAGCCACAATTTACAGCAGATTTTTGAGATTGTTGACAGAATTATTGTGGTACGACATGGAAAAATTATTGGTATACGGGAAACGAAAAAGACAGATACAGATGAAATTGTCAGCATGATAACCGGCGCAATATTCGTCAGTAAAAACAAACGCTAAAGTCTCAGAAAACACGCGAAGAAAGGAGATCAAATACTTTTTCAGTTCAATTTCAAGAATCGCAAAAGGAGGTGATTATTATCGAACATGAAAAATAAGGGTTGTTTTTTCCAGGTGAGTAGGGGCTGCGGTTTTAAAAATTAGTGCACAGTTTTTCGAAAGGAGATACAAATGAAAAGAGTATTTACATTATTCGTCGCCTTGACGTTGTTTTGCTCGGTCGCAGCAATAGGGCTTTCGAAAGGTGGCAAAAAAGCTGCTGAGGAAGCGAAACCCTTACTTTATTATTTTGCCACTGATATGGTGAACGGCTTCAATATCGGTTCAGCGAAATATGCAGAGAAGTTTGGACTGGAACGAGGGTATGCGGTAAAAGTAATGGATGCGAAAAACAGTCCAGATGAACAGATCAACCAGGTGGGAATCGCGATAACAATGAATCCTCAGGTAATAATGATCAAAGCTGTGGAAAGCCAAACAATCGCAGAAAGCCTGCGAAAAGCAAAAGAAGCCGGGATCATTGTGATTGGGTATGACAATACGATCGAGGCAGTAAATCTGGACATGACTTCGGTTTTAGGCACGGTCAAAGTGGGAAGAATCGCTGCAGAGGAATGTGTGAAAATGTTGGAAGAAAAATATGGAAAGGCTCGAGGGAAAATACTCCAGGTCATGGGTGATTTGGGTGATATGTATTCTGTATTAATTGGTGAAGGATTCAATAATACAATGGCGAAATATCCTGATATTGAGCTTATAACAAAAGATAACCCTGGGTGGGCTGGCCAGGAAAATACAGTGGAGGATCAACTTGTTGCAAATCCGGATATTGACATCATTTTCGTACATGCGGACTCAAGAATTCCCTCGATAATCCCGGTATTGGAAAAGAAAGGGATGAAGCCCGGCGATATCAAATTAATCGGAACAGATGGCGATCCTGCAGCATTAGAAGTAATGAGAGACGGGTGGATTGAAAAGACCATAGGAGTTCCAATGGTTGAACAGTGTGCCGGAATGTTTGAATTTCTCGATGAACTCATCGCTGGAGAGGAAATTGAAGAGGGTATGTATGATATCCGTGGCGTGAGCGCTGAACTGGTACAGGAAAAATGGGGCCCAACATTGTATTTTCCAGGTACGATAATTTCTATGGAAAATGTTGATGACCCGAGTCTATGGGGCAATGTTCCGCTGGAGTAGAAACGATTCGCAGAAAAAAGGACAATGATGCCTGAATGTTCGAACAATCTGGAGTAATTATAGCTCAGCGACATTGAGAGGGCGTAAGAACCAGGATTTGCGGAGGGGAGGATTGCTGTAAGAATAAATAGTGTGAACGTGGCGGGGACGAAAAACCAAAGAACAGATAGCTTCAGTTTCACCGATACATGCGGGGATTGGGGACTATTCAGGGTCACGCAATAGGGCGTATGTATGCGCCGGAGACATGCTCCCTGCGGATCTTTACGGATTCATCAGGAGATGTCGGGGAGGTCGTATTCACCGAGCTCGAGAGGATATTTGCCGTATTCGCGCACCAGGTTCACGACGTAGTCGTAGTTTTTGCCGGATATGTTGCTGGGCACAGAGTGGTCGGATTGGAATATGTAGCCGCCCCCTTTTGCTGCGTTCAATTTCGTGAGCACAATTTCCTTCAGCTCTGTTTCATCTGCTGTTGCCCACTTTTGAACATCCATGTTCCCGCAAAAGCCGATCCGGTGTCCGTACTGGCGCCTCAGTGCGACAACATCGAGCCCGGCCTTTGCCTCGAGCGGGTTATATGAATCGACTCCGACGTCGATGAAATCTTCGAATATTCTTTGGACATTCCCGCAGCCGTGGTAAATGACCGGAAGGCCGTATTTGTGGCAGACCTCTACAAGTGCCCTGACCCCCGGCTTGAAGTGCTTTCTCCAGTACTCGGGAGAAAAAAGCATATCCCGCGTGTAGGCCACATCACCCCAAATTACCATTCCGTCAAGCATCCCGTCAGCCGTCTCTATCTGGGCCTCTGTTATTGCAACAGAAAACTCAATGATCCGTTGAATAAACTTCCCGAGCTCATCAGGATACAGCCCTATCCACAGCAAAACGTTCTTCAGCCCGATAATCCGCCACAGCGTTTCGTGCCCTTCGCACACACTGCCGTAGACGGGAAAATCGTGATGGAGAGATTTCACCGTTTCCGTCCAGGGCGGGAGATTGCGGATAAAGCCGTCACCGACTCCTGCAACCTGGTTGTCTCCACTTTTGAAATAGCGGCGTTCGTCCCACGGGTCATCGAACTGGAATGCCTGCATCTTTTCTATGGTATCGGTGTCGAACTCAAGATAGGCGGGCATCGGGTCCTGAAACTTTTTCCTGATCACCGCTTCATAGCCAGTGCGTACGATCACCTCTTCTTCGTTCTGCTTTATTATCTCAAACTGCTTTATGTGGGGATCCATGTTCGGGATCGTGACAATCCAGTCAAGATCGTAGTAGCGGTAGATATCCGTGTCTTTCGGAAGGCCGAGCTCCTTTTTCCACCGTTCCAAAAAGCTCCCCCAGAAAAAATCGGAAATTGGGACACGGTGTTTTCACGAATACCGGAGTGATCAGTCCGTGTGGAAAACCTCTTCCATCTCTGCCCACCACTCTCCCTCGCCCCTCGTGGAAAGCGGCTGCTGCATCGGTTTCATGATAGCCCACCACTCCTGTGTCTTCGGATCGGCGGCCATACGCTCCATATCCGCATTGAAATCGTCCCCGTGATACTCGAAGTAGCTGAAAAGGTAGCCATCCTTGTGATAGATGGAATAGTTACGGATGTTGCATTTTTTTATCATATCGAGTATTTCAGGCCATACCTCGCGGTGATACCGTTTGTATTCTTCGAGTTTTTCCGGTTTAACCCGTAGAACGGATCCATGCCTTTCCATAAGAACCTCCTGCACATCTACTGGAGAACTGCTCTCCGTTTTCGGTGATAGAAATCAAATATAACGAAAAAGAACAGAAAGAACCCCGTGATTACTTCTTTCCAAAATGCAGACACCGCGAGAATGACGATGATGTTTTCAATCAGGTACACGGTGAACCCGCCCAGTATCGCGCCAAAGGGCGACCCCTCCCCTCCGGCAAGGCTTATCCCTCCGATAAACGCACCTGCGAGAATGGGCAATAGATACGGCGGCCCTATCAAAACCGATCCTTCAGCTAAATATGAGCCCACAATAACGCCGGCAAACGCCTGGATCAAAGACCCGGTACCGCAGCAAATTAGTCGCACTTTTTTTACGTTGATGCCTACTTTTCTTGCGACTTTGTCGTTCAATCCTGTAGAAAAAATCTGCCAGCCTATGGGCCGAAAATAGAAGAAAAACACAAACACCGCAAGAATTCCCATTAGATACACGAACACGATGGGAACCGTACCCCACTTCGTTTTGGCGATAAGGGAATATGAATCGGGCAGCCCGTACACGGGGAAGGCCCTGGTGATGATCCTTGCCAGTCCGACGAGTACGAAATTCAGCATCAGGGTAAAAATAAACACCGGAAGAATGAACCGAAACGGAGGTGAAAAATAATTCCCGAATAGACCCGTTGCTATACCTATTCCAAATCCCAATACCAGCACGATGAGTACTGAAAGCCATACCGGAAGACCGTACCACATGATGAATATTGCGGCAAAGACATTTGATATGCAGATGACTCCTCCGAAAGACAAATCAAGCCCGGCGGGAATCAGATAGAGCATCTCCCCCAGAACCATTAACGAAAAAATGGACCCCCACACGACGATTAGTCGTAAATTCGGCCCTGTGTAGAAAAACGGGTTAAAAATATATATCCCAAACGATAAAACAAGGAGTAAGATGGATCTATTCACCTCTGTGATAGAGATGCCTTTTTGTAAAAAATCAAGTGTTCGTTTCACACACTTCCCCTTTTCAATGGAGGTGTACTTTTTCTTTTGCAATCATCAGGACAATTTCTTCGATTGTGGTTTCTTCGGTCTTCTTGTCACAAATTTTTTCTCCCCTGTCGAGCACGATGAGTCTGTCCGCGATAGGGAATATATGACGGACATTGTGTGTGACAAAGATGATAGACATGGTGGTTTTTTCGTGGAGTGTTATTATCCGTTTCAACGATCGATCTATTTCCTTTAGTGACAGGTTTCTCGTCGGTTCATCCAAGAGTAAGATATTTGTCCCGAAGTGAAACGCTCTCCCGAGAGCGACGGCCTGTCTTTCTCCCCCTGAAAGAGACTCAATCAAAGAGTCAGAGTCTTTTGTGATACCGATCTCGGCCAGTATGTCTTCGCTTATAGTTCTCATTTTTCCCCTGTCGAGCACTTTCACGAATCCTGCTTTTTTGAGAATTTCCCTTCCCAAGAAGAAGTTTTTATAAACACTCAATCCTTCGACCAGATTTTCGAATTGATACACAATTTCTATGCCTTTTCTTCTGGCGTCTGCGGGGGAGGAAAAATGTGTTTCTTTTCCTTCAAGAAAAATTTTACCATCATCCGGCGGAAACAATCCGATGAGAATGTTTAACAGGGTTGATTTCCCCGCCCCGTTGTCACCAATTAATCCGATTATCTCTTTTTCATGGATGGTAAAATCAATTCCTTTCAAGGCAAACACATTGCCGTATTTTTTCGTTATTTTTTCCCCTCTTATTATTTCCCGCATTGTGATCAATCCTTGACTGAAATTTTTGAAAAAAACAGACCTTGTCTCAAAATCACACGGATCCGTCAC
>Ga0315545_1002722_pt1 | contig 15710 bp, 15 predicted proteins | sample SalMarSW160210MG_FD_203096 | JGI IMG/M metagenome (GOLD analysis project Ga0315545, IMG submission 203096) | Salt marsh sediment microbial communities from the Plum Island Ecosystem LTER, Massachusetts, United States - Salt Marsh Sediment SW1602-10 ... | reverse complement strand
GTTCTGATGCGATCCCATTCCGGATCGAGGCGGAGCATGACTTCGCCGAGGGCGACGCAGTCCCAGCGGGCATCGGCTGCGGATGCGATCCGAAGCGCCACGGTCAACTCCTCGCTTCCGCCACGGCGGCTACGGTCGTGGCGACGAGGGTACGGAGACCGTCGAAGTCCCGCTCCTCGATGATCCGCTTCGGGAACAGCTTCGACCCCATGCCGACGGCCGGGGCACCGGCCTGGTACCACGACCGCAGCGAATCGACCGTCGGATCCACCCCACCGGTCGGAATCGCCCTCACCCAGGGGCACGGAGCGCGCACCGCCTTGAGAAAGCCCGGCCCTCCCAGTGAGCCCGCGGGGAACAGCTTCACCAGGTCACATCCCGCCCGGTAGGCGGCGAGGATCTCGGTCACTGTCCCGCAGCCGGGGACATAGGGAACGTTGCGGAGGTTGCAGGCGCTCGCCACGTCGGCGGAGAAGCTCGGGGCGAACACAAAGTTGGCGCCGATGTCGATCACGTGCGCTGCGGTCGCACCGTCGACGATCGAGCCGGCGCCGACGATGAGCTCGGGAAGGTGACGCCGCGCGTGACGGACCAGTCTCTCCATGACGTCGATTGCCCCATCCCCGCGGTTCGTGAACTCGAGCGTGGTGATTCCGCCAGCCACCAAGGCGGCGGCCACCTCAGTCGTGACGTCCACGTCCGGGTCGGAGAACACCGGGACGACACCCTCGTCGGCGATGGTGAGCAGGACATCGGCTTTGGTACGAGCGGCCACCTCGGTTCCCCTCTCCATCGATCGATGATCAACAATACACTGTGGAAATTGCAGTATATTGTCCAGCCATGACCTCTCTGGCGATCGACTACCACGGCGGCGGAGTCCTGCGCGAGCGGCGATATACCCCGATCGACCCGGGCCCCGACGAGGTGAGCATCGCCGTTGCCTTCACCGGGATCTGCGGCACTGACCTCAAGATCGTCCACGGCGCCATGGACCACCGCATCACCTCCCCGTGGCCCATCGGCCACGAGATGTCGGGCACGATCGAAGCCGTCGGCAGCGACGTCGTCGGATGGCAGCGGGGCGACCAGGTCACCGTGATGCCCCTGGAATGGTGCAACCGCTGCCCGGCCTGTGCCCGCGGACACCGCCACGTCTGCCAGAACCTCGTCTTCGTTGGCATCGACTCGCCGGGCTCACTGCAGCAACGATGGAACGTACCGGCGAGACTCCTGGTGCGGATCCCCGACCACGTCAGCTTGCAGACGGCAGCCCTCTCCGAGCCCACTGCGGTGGCCGTCCACGATGTCCGGCGCGGTGGAGTGGGCGCCGCGGACCAGGTCGTCGTGATCGGCGGTGGGCCGATCGGGCTCCTGATCGGCCTCGTGGCGAGCCACGTCGGCGCCGACGTTCTCGTTTCCGAGCCCGCGACGTTCCGGCGTCGCCTCGCCTCCGAGCTGGGCCTGCGCACCATCGACCCCACCGCCGACGATCTCAACGCAACGGTGGCTGATTGGTCGAGCGGAAAGGGAGCCGAGGTCGCCTTCGAGGTCTCCGGGTCACAGGCCGGAGTTCGCGCCCTCACCGACGTGCTTGCGGTGAGGGGGCGGGGCGTCGTCGTCGCCATCCACACCCAACCCACTCTCGTCGACCTCATGGCGGCGTTCTGGAAGGAGCTCGACATCGTCGCAGCCCGCGTGTACCGGCGGGAAGATTTTGAGGAGGCAGTTGCGCTCCTCGCCGACGAGGTGATCCATGCCGACTCGCTCATCACCGACGTCGTCCCCTTGTCCGAGACCGCCGCCGCAGTCGCCCGGCTCGCTTCCGGGGAAGAGGTCGTCAAACTCTTGATCGATTCACGATGACCGCTGACGGTCCCGGCACCCCCTCTCCCGCCGTCATCCGAGCCGCAACCATCCTCGATGTGGTTTCGACTCGGCCGGACGCGCATCTGCGGGTGTCCGACATCGCCCGCGAGACCGGCATCCCCAACTCCTCGGTGACGAACATCCTCGCCGCCCTCATCGAGACCCGATTCGTCCGACGCACAGGCGCCGGGTACACCATCGGTCCCGCCGTCGTCGAGCACGCCGCAACGTTCCTGCGGAACGACGACCCGGTTCAGCGGTTCCGGGACTTCGTCCCATCGCTCGACACGCTTTCGGCGGAGACGGCTCAGCTCGGAACCCTCGACCGAGGGGACGTTCTCTTCCTCGCCCGCCACGATGGGACTCAACCGATTGCCCTCACTTCGGCCATCGGCAAACGGCTCCCTGCTACCTCCACAGCCATCGGAAAGGCAATGCTCGCCCGCCTCCGGCCGGAAGAGATCGCCGCCATGCTGATCGAGCCACTCCCGCACCTCACAGAGCGTTCCCACACCACGTTGGCAACCTTGTCCGACGACCTCGCCGCCACCCGGGACCGTGGCTACGCAATCGACGACGAAGAAGCGGCACCAAACGTCATGTGTCTCGCCGTGGCCGTCGACACCGCGCATGGGGAACCGCCATACGCAGTGAGCACGACGTTGTTCAAGGGCCGCCTGACCTCCGAGTTCCACGAGCGGCTCGTCGCCGACCTTGCTGCCGTCGCGTCCTATCTGGCCAAGTATTAGGGAGATCACCCGTGGCATATCTCATCGATCTCACCGGCAAGACCGCCTTGGTAACCGGGGCACGGCGAGGCCTCGGCAGGGCAATCGCCGCGGGGCTCGCCACGGCCGGTGCCGATGTGATCGGAGTGTCGGCGACGCAGGAGGCGTCCGGCTCCGAGGTTCAACGACTGGTCGAGGCGGCCGGAAGAACGTTCGTCGGGCGGGCGTGCGACTTCTCGGATCGGGCGTCGCTCTATGAGCTTCTCGGATGGCTCAATGCTGCGGGGCACAAGGTCGACATTCTGGTCAACAACGCGGGCACCATCATCCGTCAACCTGTGCTCGAGCACACCGACGAGTCCTGGGACAAGGTGCTGGAGGTCAACCTCAGCGCTCCCTTCATCCTCGCCCGGGAGCTGGGGAGGGAGATGGTCGCGCGCCGGTCGGGAAAGATCATCTTCACCGCTTCTCTGCTGAGCTTCCAAGGGGGGATCACGGTGCCCGGCTATGCCGCGTCCAAGAGCGCGATCGCCGGACTGACCCGGGCGCTGGCAAACGAGTGGGCCCGCTACGGCGTGAACGTGAACGCCATCGCGCCGGGGTACATGGCCACCGACAACACCGAAGCGCTCCGTCAGGACCCGGCGAGGTCACCGGCGATCCTGGAGAGAATCCCGGCAGGTCGCTGGGGCGATGCGGCCGACGTTGCGGGTGCTGCCGTCTTCCTGGCATCGGACTCTGCCGACTATGTCCATGGCACGGTGCTGACCGTTGACGGTGGGTGGATGGGTCGCTGATGGCCAGCCTTCCCGTCACCATCGGGTGGCAAGCTGGCGGCTCCCCGAGTGGCGACGGTCGTCGCCGGGTCCCTTACGAGGCTTCCGGCCTCGTGGGAACCGAACCGGGATCGCTGTACTCGGGGACGCCTTGGATCCAGTTGAGGTTCTTGACGGGAGCCACGATCTCTTCGATCTCGGCCAGTAGCTCCTGATCCAACTCCCCGCCCAGGACTTCGAGGTTCTGGGTGACATGGTCGACCGACTTCATGCCGACACAGGTCGTTGCGATGTACGGATGTGCCAGCGCGAACAGGAGCGCCACATCGGTGATGCGGGCTCCGCGGGAACGAACGTACTCGTAGAGCTCCCGCCCGACGCGGTGAATCCCGGCAGGAGCCGGATTCCAACGAGCTGCGCCACGCTCGGTCAGAATGCCCATGTGCGTCACGGAGGCGTTGACGATACCGATCCCCAGCTCCCGTGCCGTCGGCAGCAGCCAGTCGTCGAGGCTCGTGTTGAGCAGGTCGTAGTGGCAATAGGTCAAGATCGTCTCCGGGGTCGGATCGAGGTCCCTGGCAAGCCGAGCCAGATGCCCCACCGGATACCCCGTGATCCCGATGTGGCCCACCTTGCCTTCATCCCTCAGCCTGACCATGGCAGGCCACGCCTGGTCGACGACCTGTTGCACCTGCACGAACTCGACATCGTGGAGCTGGAACAGGTCGAAGTAGTCGGTCCCGAGGCGCTCCGCGCTCTCCTCCCACGATCTCATGATTCGGTCGTAGCCGTAGTCGAAGCCACCCCCACCTGACGTGCCGTACCGGCCAGCCTTCGTTGCGAGCACGACCTTCTCGCGGTAGCCGTCCTGTAGGGCTTCCCCCAGCCGTCTCTCGGAAACGGTATCTCCGTAGTACGGCGACGTATCCACGAAGTTCAGGCCGTTGTCGATGGCGAACCGCACGGTATCAACCGCCTGAGCGGCATCGACCTCGCCGTACTCATTCCCCACGGACGACCCGCCGAAGCTCAGCTCGGACACTTCCAGGCCGGTATCGCCAAGGAGCCTGTACTCCATCACGCCAGGACCTCACCGACTCGATGCGACGTCACGACTGTGCTCCCGTCCTGGCGGCTCCGACTCGCCCGACATCCACCCCTACCCCTTGACCGCGCCGGTGGTGATACCCGACATCACATAACGCTGACCTATCAAGAAGACCAAGATCACCGGCACAATGGTCAAGACGACGTCCGCCGAGACCAGATTCCAATTGGACTCATAGATGCCGAAGAAGTTGTAGACCGCCAGCGTCATCGGCCACTTGCTCGAGCTACTGAGAAAGTAGAGCGGCATCACGAACTCGCTCCACAGGTCGAGGAAGGTCAGGATTCCAACCGTGATCCAGGCCGGCCTCAGAAGCGGCATCATCACTGACCAGAACAGGCGGCGAGGCGAGCACCCATCGATGACCGCCGCCTCGTCGATCTCTCTTGGGACCGTATGAACAAACGCAAAGACCACGAATACCGCGAATGGAAGTTTGAACGCGGCGTAGAGCAGGATCATGCCCAACTGGGAGTTGACGAGATGCGTGAACTGCATCACCTTCGTCATCGTCACGTAGTTGAGGGGAATGGCGATGCCCATGACCATGAAGAAGTACCAGAACCGGTTCAACTTGGTTCTATTCCGCGCCAGGACGAAAGCGGCAGCGGTTGCGCACAGGACACAGAGCACGGTAGCGAATCCGGTATAGACGACACTGTTCCTGAAAGCTTGGCCAAGCTTGCCCTCGTCGATCACCGTGAGATAGTTGTCCAAGTGCAGGCCACTGGGGAGCGCCGGCCCCATGGACTTCGCCTGAGGGCTGTCTTTGAGCGAATTCACGACAACCAGGTAGATCGGCAGAACCATCACGATGCTCACCAAGGCGGCAGTCGCGTGGTTCACCCCGCGCAGCAGCGGTCGCCGAATCCGCCGTCTGGTTCCCACCCTCCGGCCCGGCTGCTTCTTCACGATCGGTGGAACGCCGCGGCGGGGAGCACTAGTCATAGTCGACCTGCTTGTTCATGAATCGGATCAGGACAACGCCCGCCCCGAGCATGATGACGAACAAGACAGTGGAGAGCGCCGTGCTCACCGCGTAATGCCCTCTAGCGAACTCCTTGAACACAATGGTGTAGACCGTCTCCGTTGCATATCCCGGCCCGCCGTTGGTCAGGACCCATACACTGTCGAAGATCTTCAAGCCGTACAGCAGGTTCAGGACCGTCGTTACTGTCAAGACGGGCACCAACAGGGGCAGCGTTATGAACCTCAATTCGCTGAAGGCACTCGCTCCATCGAGCCGCGCGGCCTCGTAGTAGTCGGTCGGGATCGATTGAAGCCCCGCGAGCAGCAGGATCATGATGAACCCCACACCCTTCCAGGTGTCAACGGCCGCAATCGAATACAAGGCAATATGCGGATTGGTCAGCCAGTGCTGGGCCACTGAACTGAGACCGATCGGCCTGAGGAATTCGTTGAGCACACCAGTCGCCGGGTTCAAAATCGACTTGAACACAATACCGACGACGATCATCGGCAGCACGGCCGGGAGATAATAGATCGCGCGATGAACGGTCGAAAGGCGCCGGATCCCTCGCGACACCAACAACGCCAAGAGCAAGCCGATGACGGTCTTAGTGACGATGGTTATCGCAGTGAAGACAAGGGTGTTATTGATCGCCAGCAGCAGCGTAGAATTCGATGTGAATATCTTCCGGAAGTTCTCGAGACCAACGAAATTGACCTCGGACGAGAAGCGGTTCCAGCTCGTGAACGAATAGTAGATTCCCATGATGCTCGGAACGACGATGAAGACCATGTAGAGGGCGATCGCGCCCGACGAGAAGTAGCCCGGGTAGGTCTTGCTTCTCAGGCTCACCCTTCTTCGATGCACGACTCCCCATCCACTCAAGATTCGTTCCCGTCCCTCAGTCGCGTGTGCCTGAGGATCGAAGCCCCGCGCCAACGCATTCCTACTCGCTTCGCTTCGACCCTCGCTGCCGTTGATCCCTCCGAGAGACCGCCCATGGTGCCAGAAACCCCAACCGCTCGCCGGTCGACTCGAGTGACGGGCCGGAAGCGGGCCCACCCCAGCGGTAAGGGGTGGGCCCGCATGGACCGTCCGTTCACGGCAGGACCGACATCACGTCAGAGCAGGCGTCAACCCCAGCCCGGATCGTTGGCGGCTTCGGCCATGTCGGTCCGACGCCCGTCCATCGTCTCCAGCACCTGCAATGGAGTCTCGGCTCCTGTCAACATGGCGACGATGTCTTGACCCATGTCCATCCACTGCGGGTTGACGTAGTTCACCGCCGTCTGCAGCACGGTACCCTGATTCGGATATGCGTCGACGAATGCCTGCTGCTCAGGCGTCAATTCGGCGCTCAGACCATCAAAGTCGAGCAACACGAACTGCGGCTCGTTGTCCAAGGTGTACTGCAGATTCTCAGGCCTTGTCAGGAATTCGAAGTACGCCTTCGCTGCATCGATGTGCTCAGATCCCGAGTAGATGAACTTGCTCGGCGCGGCAGGATTGACATTCCAAATCTGGTTGTCAACCAGCGGAATCAGGAAGAACCCGTAGTTGTCTGCGGACGCCTCCGGATACGCCGCCTCGATCTGCGCAGGCAGGCCGAGACGATTCACCGTCATCGCGTAGTCGCCGCTCGCCATCACAGCCTCGGTGTTCGCAAACTCGTCCGAGAGTGCGTTGTCGCCGAAGCAGCCGTTGCTGTACAGCTCAGACATTTGCCTGAGATCCTCTTGCATCGTGGGGTCTTCCGCCATCGTCTCCTCGTTGGCGTTGAGACGGTCGTAGAGTCCCGGCGAAGCGGCCTCGTAGGCCGGGCCCATCTCAGCGAACCACAACACCTGGTGCCACCCATCCGCGATCGACTCGTAGATCGGTGTCACTCCTGCACCGAGGAGCGTATCGCATGCGGATGCGAACTCATCGTAGGTTGTCGGGACTGAGATCCCGTTATCTGCGAAGAGCTGCTTGTTGTAGACCACCACCCAGGAGCCACCAACGGTGTCCCAGATTGTCAGGCCGTAGACCACCCCATCCAGACTGATCTGCTCCGTGGAGAGCGGATTCATCCGCTGCACCCATTCTTCATCAGTCAGAGGGACTGCGTTCTCCTCAACGTTCAGTTGCAGCCGAATGTCGGTCTTGCCACTTTGACCGCCGAAGATGTCGATGCCTTCGCCGCCTGCTTCGAGCTTGGTCTGAAGAACGCTGAAGTACTGGTCAGAAGGAATGATCTGATAATCCACATGGATCCCAGTCTCCGCTTCGAACTGCTCAGCGAGCGCCCTCTCTGAATCCACGATCCAGTCCTGGCTGGCGAGGTACGTGATCGTGACCGGTTCCATCGGCGCTTCAGTAGTCGTGGTCGCCTCGGTGGACTCGGTTCCAGTGGTCGTGGTGGCCGTAGTGGTCGTCGTCGATCCGCTCTCGTCATCCCCGCTCGAGCAGCCCACGAGCAGCAGCCCAAGAACCAGAATCAGAAGGAATGGACCTCGGTATCTTCTAGAATGCAACACTCTTCTTCTCCTCCCGCGTACTCGTGATTCCGAAGAGCATGAGTCCCAGGTCAAGATCGTGGCCACGCCTCACAACGCCCGATGTGACAAAGAATCATCTCTGTTCGCGAGACCTCTGGGTTGAATGTTGGCCTCAGCTCCTCGCCGGTCTCCGTCGTCAGTCGGTCTTCCTTTCTCTGTACTGTGTGAACAGGGCCTGAAGGTGGCTAGGCATGCTGTCTCACCGGGCTCGTGCTCGCCCGAACCGTCAAGGTCGGCTCCCTCAGGATCTCCTTGATCGATGTGTCGACCTCCTCGAGCCGGTCGATCAGAATGCTGCCTGCCTCGTAGGCCATCGACCAGGCCGGCATGTCCAATGCGGTCAATGCCGGGCTGGTCAACTCGGGGCCCTGGGGATGCTTCAGTCCAACCACCGAGATATCGTGCGGTATGCGACGTCCAACATCGATGGCTGCGCCATACAAAGCTGTTTCCACCATCTCTCGCATCGTGATGAGCGCGGTGATTTCCCGGTGTTCGGTCAACATACCCGACGTAACGAGCCTGATGTTTTGCAGGCTCTGATCTGTCTCGTACGACAGGTCGGGGATCCCGAGCTCCATGCAGGCGTCCTTGTATGCCCGCAGTGAGCGCACTGTTGGCCCGTGCTGGCTGTGCTGCGCCGGCATCGCCGAGACGTATCCAATACTGCGGTGCCCAAGCGCCAAGAGATGGTTCAGCCCCACGCGCATCGCGGCCTCGAAGTCGTAGTCGATGAAGCTCGCGCCGACACTCCCTTCGGTGTGCCCAATCATCACGAACGGAGATCCCATGCGGCGAAGGAAGTCGGCGCGCCAGTCGTGGAGCTGCACCTTCATCAGGATTACGCCATCACTCTTGCTCGATCGATACAGATCGAGCAGGTGGTCTTCAGTCAGCGCGCGCGTAATCAGATGAAGTCGGTAGTCGCGTTCCTCGCACGCCGCCGTCGCTCCCGTGATGAAATCCAGGTACACCGGGTTGGGGTTGCCCTCGGTCTTTGGGAAATGCAGGGAGATGGCACGACTCTTGCCGGTGGTCAACTGCTGCCACTGCGAGCTCTTGGCGTACCCGAGTTTGCTGATCGCGTCTTCCACCCTCTTCCGCGTCACGCTGGCCGCATCCGGCTTGTTGTTGAGTACTCGCGACACCGTCGCCACAGAGACACCGGCCTCTTTCGCGACGTCACGGATCGTGGGCTTCTTCACGGTGTCGTCCCTGTTCTGGTCTCGGTTCCGGTTCTCGTCTGACGCGATGTGCTACGATGGACGCGAAGCTGAAATAAGTACCGGTACTGGTTACAGCGTAGGTTCGCCGGGCCCGGCTGTCAAGCGACACCCTCGAAGTGGGGGCTGTCGGGAATGGGAGACCTCGACATTGCACCGCATTGAGAAGTACGCCCTGACACGGTTCATGGTGGAACTCGATCGTACGATCGGCGACTCACAGATCTCGTCCAAACAGCTTTCGCTGGCTGTCCTCGAACTTGAAGACGACGCAGGTCATGTCGGCACCGGTTTCTTTCACACGGTTACCGTGCCTCTCCCTTCGCTCATGGAACTGGAGGTTCGCTTTCGGAGGGAACTTGCAGAGGACTTGATCGGCGCGAGCCCATTCTCATGGACCAATAGGATCCTGCGGCCGCGCGGAGGAAACGTACAACAGTCGATCTTCTACCCGAGCGTTGAGCAAGCAGTCTGGGACCTACAGGCTCAGATACTGGAAATGCCTCTGCATCGGTTACTCGGAAGCCGGCGCGACAAAGTACCTGCGTATGCGAGTGGCCTCGAGTTTTATCTCGGCGACGACGAGGTTTCTGCTTTCTATGCGAAAGCCAGGGCGGCTGGGTTCTCGGCTTTCAAAGTCAAGGTGGGGCATCCGGAGCTGGCCTGGGATATTCGCCGGTTGACCCTCGTACAAGATGTCATGGGATCTGATTGTCAACTGATGGCTGATGCCAACGAAGCATGGTCGCCCAAGGAAGCTATTCGCAGGTTGCATGCCTATCGAGATGCGGGGATTCAGCTCTACTGGATAGAAGATCCCTGCCTGCGCGACGATTTTGAAGGGCTCAGAACCGTTTCTCGTGCGGTGCCGTTCACTCTGATCAACAGCGGCGAGTATCTGAGCCTATCGGGCAAGCGTCAGCTCATAGAGCAACGGGCTGTTGACGTACTCAATATTCATGGTTCGATCAACGACGCACTGAAGATCGGATGGCTCGCGGCCGAACACGGCATCCCGGTCGCGCTGGGGAATAGTGACTTTGAGATAGGCGTCCACGTGGCAGCAGCCCTTCCCGAGGTCAACTGGCTGGAATACAGCTTCCTGTCGTACAACCATCTCTTGGAGGCGCCAATCAAGTTCCAAGACGGATATGCACTGTTGCCAGAGGTACCGGGCCATGGCCTGCGGCTTTCTGAGTCTGCGCGAAGTGAGTTTGCACGGCCCACGTAGGGCCCGTGCGTCACGGGCTCGCACTCCTCTCCGAGAGACCAAAGCACAACACCACCAGCGCACTTGGCTCTTGCGAGGTGCCACGCATGGTGCCAGAATGGCACCATGCGACTTGCACCATTTGTTGAGACCCTGCACCACCACCTGATCGCCGCTGCGGAGACCGGAGGCGCCGAGAGCAGAAGCGTGGTCGAACGACTCTCGGGCGGCATGGAAGCAGCAGCGCGTCTCGTCCTGCTCGAGGCGATTTCCGCCGCCGCCGACGAGATCACCACAGAACTCGCTCCGGGAGCGGTGGAAGTTCGCTTGCGCGGCAGTGACCCGGACTTCGTGGTGACCCTGCCTTCGGAGGCGATCGGCGAGACCGCGGCCGGTGGGACTCCGAAGTCCCTCGACGTCGTCCCTGCTGGTGAAGAAGAAGGCGGCACCTCGAGGCTCAACCTCCGGCTCCCGGAGGGGCTCAAGGCGAGGATCGAAGAGGCGGCGCGCCGGGAGGGTCTCTCGCTGAACGCCTGGCTGGTGCGCACCGCGGCGGCTGCCGTCGAGGGCCCCCAGGGACAGCTGACGCGGACCCCGCCCGGGAGCCAGCGATACACGGGGTGGGTGCGATGAACACGCGGGATGCCGGGAGCCGACGAGGGGCCCAGATGCCTTCATTCGAGACGGACCAGCCCATCGCCCTGTCGATCGATCTCGCTCAGGGCATGGTGCATGTGATCGCCGGCGACCGCACCGACACGGTGGTTGCGGTGAATCCGAGCGATCGCAGCAGGCCGGTGGACGTTGAAGCGGCGCAGCAGACAAGGGTCGACATGGCGAACGGGAACCTCACCATCCGGGTGCCGAAACGGCGCGGCATCACTGGATATCTCGGACTGGGTCGGAGCGGCTCGGTCGACGTGACCGTGGAGCTCCCCGAGGGTTCTTCACTGACCGCCGAGGCCGGATTCGCCGACGTCCGATGCGACGGCAGGCTCGGCGACGTCGACGTGAGGACGGGTGCCGGCATTGTGCGACTCGATCAGGTCGGGGCGGCACGCGTCCACAGCGGAACGGGGCGAGTCACCTTGGAAGGTGCATCCGGCGACGCCGACATCGTGACGACCGGCGACATCACCGTCGGCACCGTCGCCTGCGACGCCGACGTGAAGAACCACAGCGGCACGACACGGATCGGTCAGGTCGAAGGTGACGTGAGGGTCAAGTCGTCCAATGGCGACGTCTCGATCGAAGGTGCAGGCCGCGACGTCACCGTCAAGACCGCCAACGGCGACATCCGGCTCGGTCAGGTCGCCCGTGGTTCGGCAACCATCGAGACGGCGTGCGGCGGGCTCGAGATCGGAATCAAGGAGGGCTCGGCGGCCTGGATCGACGCCACCACCCGATTCGGGCAGATCCGCAACACCCTCTCCCCCGCCGACGACCCGGAACAGTCTGCGGAGACGGTTCACGTCCGCGCCCGGACCTCTTTCGGCGACGTGCTGATCACGCGCCCACGGCCAGGACGAGGAGACAGATGACCGCCATGCCTGATACCGCCAACACGATCGAGGTGAGACATCTCCGGAAGGGATACAAGGGAGTGCCCGTGCTCGAGGACGTCTCGTTCACCGTCGAACGGGGCACGGTCTTCGCGCTGCTTGGGGCCAACGGCTCCGGCAAGACGACCACGATCAACATCCTGACGACCCTGATCAAGGCCGAGGGGGGAACCGCAAGTGTCGCCGGTTTCGACGTGGCGACGCAACCCGCCAGGGTCCGCGAGCAGATCAGCCTCACCGGGCAATTCGCCGCGGTCGACGATGTGCTCACCGCCCGCGAGAACCTGGTGCTGATGGGCGATTTGCGCCACATCCCCGACCCCGCGCGAACGGCGGCGGAACTGCTCGACACGTTCGAGTTGACCGACGCGGCCGACCGCCGCCTGCGGACGTTCTCGGGTGGAATGCGACGCCGGCTCGACATCGCCATGAGCCTCGTGGGCGACGCACCCGTCATCTTCTTCGACGAGCCGACGACCGGGCTCGATCCCCAGGGCCGCACCCACATGTGGGAGACCATCCGGGCACTGGCCGAGAACGGGACCACGGTCTTCCTGACCACGCAGTACTTGGAGGAAGCCGACCACCTGGCCGACCAGATCGCGATCCTCCACGGCGGCCGGATCGTGGCCGCGGCTTCACCGGACGAGCTGAAGACGATGGTGCCGGCCGGCCTCGTCGAACTGGACTTCGGCGAACAAGAGCAGTTGGCCGCGGCGCAATCAGCTCTCGAGGAGCACCTCCACGTCAACCGGGCGGACTCGAAGCTGGTCGTGGCCACGACGGGGTCCATGGCCGAGATGGCGGACATGTTCATCCGGCTGAGAGACCGCGGGATAGAACCGACCGGGTTCTCCCAGCAGACGGCCACGCTGGACGACGTGTTCTTCAAGATCCTCGAGGAAGAGAAGAAGGGTTCGCATGCGAGCGCTGAGTGACATGTGGACCATGGCGAAACGGTCCTTGCGTCACACGACGCGCAGCCTCGACACGATCATCACCGTCGTGTTGATGCCGATCGCGATGCTGCTGCTGTTCCTCTACGTCTTCGGTGGCGCACTCGGGACACAGACCGGCTCGATCGACTACGTCGACTACATCACGCCCGGAGTGATCATCATGACGGTCGCCAGCGGCATCGCCTACGCCGCGGTGCGGCTCAGCATGGACCTGCAGAAGGGCATCATCAGCCGGTTCAGGACCATGCCGGTGGCGCCTTCGTCGGTCTTGAGCGGGCAGGCCCTGTCGTCGACGCTCTCGAACCTCTTCTCCTGCCTCCTCGTGTTGGTCGTGGCGTTCGTCGTCGGGTTTCGCTCGCCTGCCGGAACCGTGGGGTGGCTGTGGTTCACCGGCCTACTGGTGTTGTTCGCGCTCGCCACCACATGGATGGCGATGTTCTTCGGCCTGCTGGCCAGTTCGGTCGAAGGCGCCGGCGCCTTCTCCTACATCCTGCTCCTCCTGATCTTCATCAGCCCGTCGTTCGTGCCGACCGACTCGATGACACCGTTGTTGAGGGGCTTTGCCGAACACCAGCCGATGACTCCGATCATCGAGACCATGCGCTCGCTGCTGGCAGACGGCACCGCGGGCAATGACATCTGGATCGCCCTGGCCTGGATCCTCGGCATCCTGGTCGTGTCCTACACGCTCGCACTGAGCGTCTACCGCCGGAGCGAGCCTGCCACCGCAGGCCAGTAGGGTCGCAACCGTCGCCACGATGACGGGCCCGGCATCCGAGGACATCGACGCGCCAAACCGCCTGCCACAAGCGATAGTCCCTTGCGGTGCTCGCCAGCCCGATGGTCAACGAAGTCGCCATCGTGTTGCTGTACGGGCTGTTCGGTTGGAAGATCGCCGCCCTCTATGTGACTGCTGGCCTGGCGGTGGCGATCGTGGCCGGGTGGGTGATCGGTCGTCTCCGCCTCGAACGGTGGGTGGAACCCTTCGTCTTCGAGACGACCCTTGGAGGCCAACCGGTGGACATGTCTACTTCTTTGAGCTGGGCAGACCGTTTCGCTATCGCCCGTGAAGAAGTCCGCACCATCATCGGAAAGATCTGGCCCTACCTCTTTGGTGGGGATAGGGATCGGAGCCGTCATCCACGGCTGGGTCCCGGAGGGGTTCTTCGTGGAGTACGCCGGACCCGACAACCCCCTAGCAGTACCGGTGGCGGTGGGTCTCGGGATCCCCCTCTACTCCAACGCCGCCGGCATTCTGCCGCTGGTGGAAGCTCTCTACGCTACGGGGTGTAGAAAGGGCTGGTCGGTGAATCTCGCAGTGGCAGCGGTGGCGGTGTTCTTCGGGTTCGGTGTCATGTCGCTGGCCGGACTGGGCGCCGCGACGTTATACATCCCATTGTTCTACTACACCGGCACCCCGCTGCCCGAAGCGATCTCCACCGGATTGTTGCTCAACGTGGTGGCGCTCGGGATCACCACCCCCAGCCACCTGCGAGCCAAGACCGTGAATCTACGGCTCGGGATCCCGATCCTGGTCGCGGCCGCCGCATTGGCACCGCTGGGCGCCGGAGTGTCCCACGCAGTCGAACGGAACCTGCTCCTGGCCCTGTTCGCCGGGTTCCTCGTCGTCTCGGGAGCGCTGATGCTCTTCTACCGGCGCCCGGAGCGAACGTGGGTGGTGTCCCGTCCCGTCGAGATCGGGGCGGGGACCGCGGTCGGCGGCGGAGTCGGGTTCCTGGCCGGGTTGCTCGGTGTCGGCGGTGGGGTCTTTGTGCTTCCGGTGTTGCACGGCATCGGGCTCGACTCCAAGACAGCCACCGGGACCACCGCGCTGGTGGCGCTGGCCTCATCAATCTCAGGGTTTGCCTCCCGGGCCACACTGGGGAGCCTCGACGTCACCTTCGCCGTGGTCACCGCAACGGCGGCCGCAGCCGGGGTGCTGGTCGCCTCCCGATTCGCCACCACCCGGCTGACCGCCGGGGGTCTCAAAACAGTGGTCGCCATCATCCTGTGGGTGATCGCCGTCAAGATGATCTGGGATGTGCTGACGTGACTGGCACACCATTCCGCCACTCCCCTCCCGATGTCGGGACACCCGCCTCGGCGCAGCCTGCCGTTGCGGACCGTCGGGTCCGAAACGGTCGCCTCCTCGGGTGGGTGCTCGCCCTCAATGCCGGGCTGATGGTGGCCGAGATCATCGGCGGGATCGAGCCGACCGGGTTCTCCCGGCAGACGGCCACGCTGGACGACGTGTTCTTCAAGATCCTCCAGGAAGAATCGGGTGCTCGCCTACTTGATGAGGGCGAGCACATCGGCGACCACGAACTCAGTCGCGACGTCGATGTCGTAACCCTCCGGCCAGGTCGTCACCAGCGGGCGGATGTCTTCGCGGAACGCCGATCGCTTCACCTTCTCGCGCAGGTTCATCTCGGCACGGCGTCTGGTGTACCCGTCGGGGCGGTACGGAGCGAAAGCCTCGACGATCGAGGACGGTGTTACGCCGAGCTGGGTGAGAGCCAGCCAAAGGTCAAAGAGGTCGCGTCCCTTCGATCGCTGGAACAGGGCTCGGATCTTCGTGGCCACGACCTCGTCGAGGGTGAACGTGAGCACATCGGTGCTACCGGTGAACCAGGAGGATTCCACGTGGAAGGGGATCCTGATGGGCGGGTGCGCCGGCGAGCGCTCGAAGGTGTTGACCTCAATCTTGACCCGCATCTGGCCTCCACCCGTCTCGTAGGGGGCGCGCAGGAACACCTTGGGGTGCT
>Ga0315545_1002717_pt1 | contig 15735 bp, 16 predicted proteins | sample SalMarSW160210MG_FD_203096 | JGI IMG/M metagenome (GOLD analysis project Ga0315545, IMG submission 203096) | Salt marsh sediment microbial communities from the Plum Island Ecosystem LTER, Massachusetts, United States - Salt Marsh Sediment SW1602-10 ... | reverse complement strand
CGTTCACTGATGGTCCTGAATTGGCAATTCAGGGGGGAGTTACTGCTATTATCCAGCCTGGTGGCTCAGTAAGGGATAAAGAAGTAATCGAATTGGCTAACGGGTATAATATTGCTATGGTGTTTACTGGCGTTCGCCATTTCAGACATTGAGTTTTGTGGAGGTTCAAAGATGTGGATGGTAAGCAAGGAGGCGATGGAAGAAGCAATAGAGGTCAAGCGGAAGTTAGCTGACCCTGGGAAGAGGGAAGAGTGCCTTGGTAACATAGAACACATGATAGAGGTGAAGCAATCTCATTTGTGGCGAGCTGAGCTCGGTTCCTGTGCTGGAGGACTTTGTTCTATAACAGGACAGATAGAAATAGAAAGCGACATTTTGCAGAATGCCGTAGAGGCCCTGAAAAGTAGCGATGATGGCAAAGCTGCTTCTTTGCTCGAGGATTACATTGCTTTTCTAAAGGAACATTATGAACCTGAGCGCCCAGGCTATTGATGAGCTTAAGGTGTAATAAGTATTTTTGGGGAAGGTAAAGATGGCTATGATCACTGAGGAAATGAAGCGGGTTGTTGAGGAGGCGAGGGTATTTGCCGTGGCTACAGCTAATAAAGATGGTGAGCCTAATGTAGTTCCTATTGCCTTTGGCAAAGTGCTTGGTGAAGAGGAAATTTTGTTAGTAGATAACTTTATGAACAAAACTATGGAAAATTTAAAGACAAACCCCAGAGCCGCAGTTTCAGTTTGGAAAGCAGGAGATTCAAAAGGATATCAATTTAAGGGTGATGTCAGGATTGAAACCTCAGGGCGTAATTTTGAAGACGGGGTTAAAATGGTAAAGGCCAAAGAACCTAAACTCAGCCCTAAAGCTGCAGTTATTGTAACAGTGAAATCGATCTATTCAATCACTCCTGGGCCTGATGCCGGAAAGCTGCTAAGCTAGGCGAATAACTATGGCTAGAGCGGTATTAGTATTAGACATGCTGTGTGGGTTTTTTGAGGAAGGGTATCCACTTTACTGTGGCACCGAAGCTCGAAATATCATACCCAATGTCAAGAGACTATTGGAGCGAGAGTTAGAGCAGAACTCAAAAATCTTCTATGTGTGTGACCACCATGTGCCCGATGACCCTGAATTCACAATGTTTCCCCCCCATTGTATTGAAGGCACCGCTGAAGCTGAAATCATACCCGAACTTTCCCCATATCCAGGTGAAGTAATACCAAAAAAGACTTTTAGCTCTTTCTATAATACTCCTCTGGATGAGAAGCTGGAGGCACTCAAGCCCGAGACCATAGTCATCTGCGGTGTATGCACCCATATTTGTGTTCTGCAGGCAGTAATTGATGCCAGAAACAGGGGTTACGAAGTTGAAATCCCGGTCGATTGCGTTGCTTCATTCGACAAGAGGGCACACTTCTTTGCGCTGGATTATATGGAGAAGGTGCTTGGAGCTAAATTACTCAGACCGACAGTCAAGGTGCCTCAGCCTCATTTCGAAATTCCTGATTCCTGGTTGAGTGGTGAAACCGCCGATATTTATTTTCCCCGCACTGTGGAAATACTCAAGAAGGAGAAAACAAACCCCGTAGCCACTATGGAGGTGTTCCCCAAAGGGGGAGGTATTGTTTGCGGTATAGAGGAGGTTAAAGCCTTGCTGGAGAAGGTGCTTCCTGAGGGTAATCGTGAGGTCTGGGCATTATCTGAAGGCGAGCCCTTTGAGGAAAAGGAGGTAGTGCTGCGGATAAAAGCTCCTTACCAGAGTTACGGGACTTATGAAACTGCCTATCTGGGGATTTTTGCCCATTGCAGTGGCTGGGCAACTGCTGCTCGAGAATGCGTTGATGCTGCTCAGGGTATCCCGGTGATTAGTTTTGGTGCTCGCCATGTTCATCCTTCAGTGGTCGGCGTTATGGAGTACTCCGCTATTGTTGGTGGTTGCACTGGTTGTGCCAGCACAAGTGGGGCAAAACTTGCCGGTATCCAACCTACAGGAACTATACCCCATGCTCTTATTATTATTCTGGACAGCACCGCTCAGGCTACACTTGCCTTTGATAAGCATATTCCTCCTGAAGTGCCGCGGATTGCCCTGGTGGACACTTTTGAAGATGAAGTAAGGGAAAGCGTTGCCGTGGCTAAAGCAATGCAGGGGAGGCTGGAGGGTGTAAGATTGGATACTCCTTCGGAGAGGGGCAGGGTCACTGCCGATTTGGTTAAGGAAGTGAGAGCCTGGCTTGACCTTGAGGGGTTCAAGCAGGTGAGAATTGTCGTCAGTGGCGGACTTAACCCGGAGCGCATCAGATATTTCATAACCGAAGGAGCCCCTGTTGACATCTTCGCTGTGGGTAGTTACATCAGCCATGCTCCTCCAATCGATTTCACCGCCGACCTCCACGAGGTGAAAGGCAAGCCCATCGCTAAGAGAGGCAGAATGCCCGGCATCACCCCGAATCCCAGACTAAAGAAGGTGATGTGAGCTTCGTAGGCTCTATGACGGGTTGAGGTTCTCCTTGAAATTCCCTTGCCTTCTCAACTATGACTTTTTGCCACAGGGAATGTTTACTCGATTTTAGGGGCTGTTTTCAATTCCTGGATTCTAGCTGCGATAGCTTCACGGGTATCTTCCGCCTGGAAGCGTCTGCTTTGAGCACGCAAATCAAACTCCATGGTTGCTTTTAAACTAGCCTCAAGTGTAGTGTTTATCGCTCTCTTGGCTAGCCCCAGGGCTCCAGGTGATTTCATTGCTAACGTTCCTGCCAGATCAAGGGCAGCGGCATCTAAATCCTGAGCCGGGACTACTTTATCTACCATACCCATCTCCAGGGCTTCTTTTGCGCCTATCGGCTCACCGAAGAAAATAAGCTCCTTCGCTTTAGATAAGCCAACCAGTTGGATTAACCGGCACGCCCCACCGGTGTCGGGGACTAAGCCTAGCTGGGTATATGTCATTCCAAGCCGTGCGTTTTTTGAAGCTACGCGGAAGTCACAGGATAAGGCGAGGTCGCATCCTTCTCCCAAGGCATAGCCGTTTATCGCTGCTATTACCGGCTTTTCCAGCCTTTCCACTGTGAAAGTCGCCTGCAGCTTACGCAGAAGCGTGCCAACTTCCAGCATGGCCCCTGTGGCTAGTTGCTCGATATAGTTGATATCCAATCCAGTACAGAATGCCTTGCCTGCACCAGTGATGATCACCACCTTTATTTCATCGTCAACCCTCACATCCTCAGTGGCTGCCCAGAATTCATCAATGATTACGTTATTCAAGGCATTCATCGCCTCGGGGCGGTTCAGGATTATCCTGGCAATTCCCTCCTTTTTCTCAACTACAATGTTTTGCAATTCCGCTATATCTGCCATATCTAAATTGTAGCACAAATGTTGAACAGGTTATCGTTACGTAAGGAGCTTATCGGCAGGAAAGTTGTTGCTTCTAGGAAGCTCTCTTTACCTCATCAACTATCCGGGGCAATATCTCGCCGGTCTTTCCTTGAATCAGGTAATCTGAGACATCTTCGTCGGTAAGCGGTGTTGGCTCTGCGTTCAGCTCAATTATTTTCACAGCGGTTCTGTAACCGGTGACATGAAGTCCTGCGGGTAACCTTCTAGAGCGGAATCTTGCCATCAGGGGCAGATTGGCAAAGGGATAGACCACCGCCGATGTTCCACAGATAAGCATCAGGTCGCATTTTAATGCTTCTTTCTCCGACTCCTCTGCGATATCTAAAGGTATTGGCTCTGTAAAGTGGATGATGTCATCTTTTACTGTTCCTCCACACTTTTTACAAAGAGGCGGCAATCCGCCTTCGTCTCTTAGTTTTTGTAAATCATACTCTTCCAAATCATATCTAGCATTGCAGGAAACACACCTGAGTTTGAATGCATTGCCATGATAATCCAGGACGTTTTTGCTCCCTGCTTTTTCATGCAAATTATCGACGTTTTGAGTAATCACACACTTCAAAATTCCCATCTTTTCTAATTCAGCTAAAGCGTAATGACCCGCATTTGGTTCCACTTTTCTCAGGTCTCCGAATAAAGAGGGCCTGCTCAATCTCTCTTCCCAATATTCTTTTGGATTCCGCTGGAACTTGCCATAGGTCTGATAAGCTTTTCTTTCCGCCTCAGGCTGTTTGGTCCAGATCCCTTTCGGTCCCCTGAAATCGGGTATTCCTGACTCAGTGGACATGCCTGCGCCGGTTAATGCAATGGCATATTTGCTTTCCACCAAATCACTTGCGGCACGGTTAATCAGCTTCTCCATTTAAAGCCAATTCCTTCTATTTCTATTATAAGGTTATCACTAATTTTTGTCCTGGCACCGAGGAATTCCTCGATCAGCCACAGGTTTGTTTCCACATGTTCGGTAATTCTGGGGATGGAATATCGGCTAATTCCCTCGGCTAACCCGGCATAAATTATAACCTGGTCGGCTACATACCTATCAACTGCAGCGCCGGTGGTAATATCCTCCATGAAGTTTTGGGCTACATATCTTCCGATGGACTCCGACCTTCTTCCCGGTCTTCCTGCCCTGTCTGAGCCGATTATGCTCCCAGAGCTTGTCCCGGCATATATTGCCAGGGCAGCTCCCTCCTGAAGCGAGCTTTTGTCGTAAATCTCCTGGATTTCAGCCTTATAACCCTGGGCGCTTAATGCTTTTCGGCATTCCTGTGCCATCCTTTGGCTCACCTTTTTCTCCTCCAAATGTGAAGAGAGGGCGATTCCGTTAATGGTAGTAATTTTGCCTTGTTCAATAAGGTTGAGGGGCTTTAGTTTACTTACCGGCTCGACCTGGATTTCGATAATGCCTTTGCCTTTGGGTACATAGCCAGGGCGGATTATTTCCAGCCTGGCTTCGATACCCATTTGTCTCAAAAACGGAAGAAGGACAAATTTCATATGATAGGCTGAGGGGGCGAAATCCTGGAACAGTCCTCCTTCGAGCCTGAATCTGGATGGCTTTTCGGCGAAACAGGCTAGAGGTAGGAGAGCCTGGGCGAACATGGTAGTTGACCCTGCCGTCCCTATATCCCAGTGATATTCCCCTCCGTTAAATCTTTCCTTTGGGATATAGGTAATTCCCTTAGAGCCAACTGCGGCGTTCTCCACCACGCCGTGACACATCTCCGCACAAGCCTGAATAACCTTGAGATGCTGCGCCCTCAGCCCCGGCTTATCCCTCCGCTGCCTGATATTTTGTATCTTTATTTCTCTAGCCAGTAGGCTAGCCAGTGTTACAGAGTAGCGGACTATAGTGCCGCTTCCCGACTTTGCCCCACCGTCTATGGTTATCATTTTGAGAGACCTATCAGTAACCCTGTGTCATTGCGAGCGAAGCAATGGCAGAATACAGTGTTGATATTCAAATACCAAACGGTGTAGGCTCATCTCGACTCTCGGCAATAATTGCAAGGATCATAGCTACCTTCTTAACCTGCCCCTACTCCACATGCGATTCCCTACTATACAGCCGTTTCTTCCAGTGGACACCGGCTCTGACTGCTCGCCGTGACCCGGCATAGATACCAACCAAAAAAAGGAAGGAGAACCCGATCGGGTGTAACAGGGTAGAAACAGCCGACTCCTTGAAACGATTATCAACCAGACGGCGCATAAACAGTATTGTAGCCACCTGGAAGATAACAATAGCTTGCCAGGCAGCGGAAGTAGATACCACAAATAGAACTTTCCAAAGCGAGTAGAATGGAGCCAAAAAGAAAATGTATCCGGCCATAATAAGTGCAACCAGTGCTACCGGGGATAACGATGCCACTGAGTAAATCCATTTGGTAAATCCCTCCCACATCGCCCCTGGACTTGGGTACATATTGCACGAAACGACAGGCGATAAATCCACTGCTAGATGTCGACCACCATGTCGGTTTACCTCAACCCCCAGCCAGACATCTTCCAATATCCTGGATCTTACCGCTTCGTGTCCACCAATGCGCCAGTATTCTTCTCTGGGAAAGAGGAGGAACTGCCCAATAACTAGAGATGGCCTGGATTTTTTAGAGCGCTGGAGCCACCACAATGGTAACCAGCTCAGGATGACAAAGTATAATACCGGGATTGCCACTTTCTGCGGTAAGGAAGTAGCCATCTGGCGAGGAAATCCGGAAAGTAGCGAAGGTCTGAATTTGAGCGCCAGGGCAAGCACACCGCGTAGCATGTGGGGAGCATGTATGGTATCAGCATCAACGAACAATAACCAGGAACCGCTGGCTTTCCGGGCAAGTTGGGAACAGGCAAAGGGCTTACCCGCCCACCCTTCAGGAAGAGGTTTACCTTTGATCAGTTGAATACGGTTATCTTCAGCCGCTATCCGACCCGCGATGTTAACCGTGTTATCTGATGAATTATCATCCAGTACTAAAACCTCAAAATTGGGGTAGTCCTGTTTCTGCAGGGACCCAAGGCAGGACTCAATGTTTTGTTCCTCATTCCTGGCCGGTATGAGAACAGAGACCAAAGGTGCCGGATTGGGTATCTTATTGTTACCATGCACCTTCTTGAGGCTCCTCAAATTCAGGATAATGTTAAGCGCAAAGCTAGCCAGACCAGCGGCTATTATCACCTGATATAGCATACACCTAGCCCTGTATGTCCAAACCTAAACTTGCCGCCGCCTTGATTGGAATGCACCGATGAGTCCACCTGTTATTCTGGGCCCAGTTTTTAGTTCCTCAAACTGTTTTATGCCAAATATGACCAGCACGCATAGCATAAACAATGATGCCACCACATATGCCTCGGTGGCTACTAGGTATGGCAGAGAGCCCACTGGACCAAGCATCACTGCCCATGAGTTACTCCCCAGGATGAGAAAGCCCAAGGTCATAAACACTGCAAATAATACCAGCATCTCATGCTGGGGTAATGCCAGAAGGACGCCATAGGTAACGGCTATTGACTTACCGCCTTTCAAACCGAGCACGGGCGAGAAGGCATTCCCCACTATTGCGCTCACTGCCACTATCATAACTATTATGTCAGGGAGTCCAAACAACAAATATGCCAGGACTACGAAAGGCATACCTTTAGCTATGTCCAGACTCAGGGCGAGGCTAGCTGCTTTATAACCTCCAGCCCGGAAAACGTTAGTGGCTCCGGGATTTCCATCCCCATAATCCCTGATGTCTTTACCCAGAAGCCAATGCCCAACCCACAATGAAAACGGGCAAGCACCCAGCCAGAAAGCGGCTATACCCAGTAAGGCGGCATAGAGCATTTCCACTGCGGCAATTCCTCAACTATACAGCCACATATGCTTGGGGCATCCAGATATATTGGATGCTAACTGAGCTTCTTTGTCAAGTAGATACAACCTTGCTTTAGTCTTACGAAATTCATTCTTTGTTCTAACTTCAAGCCTCATCGCACAATATCGCCGGGTAACACTGTTGTATAATATCCCTGGATATGCCTGGCTCAGCGCAAAGGACCGGGATTGCTAACCTGCCGCTGCACTACGGCAAGGTGCCGCCGTGGCTGTTCGGACGGATGTCTCAGCTTGCCAGGGAGATTACTGTGGTCATCGTTGATGAGTTTGGTGCTGAAGAGATGCTTCGACGTCTTTCCGACCCCTTCTGGTTTCAAGCCCTTGGCTGTGTTCTGGGCTATGACTGGCACTCCAGCGGCGTTACCACAACCGTCTGCGGTGCCCTGAAAGAAGGAATTAGAGGATTGGAAAAAGAACTCGGCCTATTCGTTGCCGGCGGCAAAGGCAGGACTTCACGGAAGACTCCAGCAGAGATAGAGAATTTTGGACATCTGCTAAAGGTAAATCCGTCCCCTCTGGTTTATGCCAGCCGAATGTCAGCCAAAGTGGATAATTCAGCCCTTCAGGATGGTTACCAGCTTTATCACCATACTTTCTTCTTCAGTAATGAAGGTTCCTGGGCAGTTATTCAGCAGGGCATGAATGAACTCAACCGCTATGCTCGGCGATATCACTGGCTGGGAGAGAAGGTTACCGATTTCGTTTGTGAGCCTGAGTCAGCTATCTGCTCTCAGGGAAGAGGCGAGGCGCTGAATCTGGTAGCTTCAGAGAGCACAAAGGCAAGGAATGTCATTGCTCAGGTCGCCACCGAGGAGAAACCATATAGAATTGTGACTCAGCTAAATAAGCTGAAAACATTAAACCTGCCTCGACGACCTTACATCACCACGGAGGACATCCACCCTGACAGGCTGGCTAGGATTTTCACCATTGCTTACGAGCGCCAGCCGCAGAGTTTCGAATCACTGCTCGGGCTTGAAGGTGTGGGGTCAAAGACACTTCGCGCCTTAAGCCTTATCTCGGAGCTGGTGTATAATACGCCAGTCAGCCTGCGTGACCCGGCAAGCTATAGCTTCGCCCATGGCGGTAAGGATGGTCATCCTTATCCTGTGGACAGGAAAACTTACGATAGCAGTATCCAGTTTCTGGCTCAGGCTCTGGACAAAGCCAGAATCGGGGACAAAGAGAAGCTTGAAGCCTTGCGCCGGCTGAAGGCATGGCAGTGAGAATTGACCCAACTATGCACCTGATTTAACATAAGCAACAAGATGCCCGATTTCAATATCGTGCCTTATGTGTCCCACATCGAGGCTAACCGCTCGATTAAGGATGCCGTGATGGAGAAGCTACAGGAGCGTCGCCCTCCCTATCGCGTCTCGGTAACCGACTTAACCAATTTGAAGCAAGCTTATTTTAAGAGGAAGCATCCTGAAATCACCCCTCCTCTGGAAAAGCAACAGCTTATGTGGAAGGGAATAGGGTTTCACAAGCTTTTTGGCTTCGCTGTTTCCAGCGAGGAATATCTGGAGCAATTTGTGGAGACTGAAGGCGTGGTGGGTAAAATTGACATCTATGAAAATGTTCCCGTTGAGGTTAAAACGACTTCAGCCCTGGCGAAAGGAAAAAGCTTACTCCGGCAAAGACCGACTTACATTGAGCAAGTAGGCATGTATTGTGCCATGGTCGATGTTGGTGAGGGAGAGATTGTCATTTACGAACGGCAGGGTACGGAAGACTCGGGCGTGGTCCCCCTTACTGCTTATCATGTCACCTTTCCCGATCTTGGCGCGGTTCGGGAGGAGATGCGTCGCAGGCGAGACTTGCTGATTCAGGCGCTCATCTCCAACGACCCCAGCAACTTGCCTGTATGTGACTGGTTTGGCAGAGGATGCGACTATTCTGCAGTGTGCGACTGCGGCACCAGCTCAGTGCCCCCATCGCACAAAATCGCTGAGTTAGCCAGCCAAGTTAAAGTTGATGAGGCTACCCGCCAGCAGCTGCTGGATAAGCTTGGCAAGCCGAAGCCATCGCAGCTATTTCGCACTAACGACCTGGTCTTTCCCCGCCTGGCATATTTCGAGCGTCGCAAATCTCTGGAAACCATTTCAGAGGAGGAAGCGGCTGAGGGAAAAGGAGAATCCCTCCGCTCTATGGAGGAGGCGGGCTTTGTGGGCGCCCTCAAAGGGGTTATTCAATTTGGTTCTCCCGGGGAAGTGGAAAATATTCCGATTCAGCATGCTTCGCTCAGAGATCTGGTTCGGCTCCGCCAGGGCCTGCCCACTATGGTGCGAATCTCTAAGTTTCGATCAATTGTGGAACGGGGGGGGCTGCCTTCAGCATTTCCACACTATTTTTATCGCCTGGGCTTTGATTGTGCGCTAATAGACCATCCTAAAGGCAGGCTGTTTCTTTACTATGCCAATATCAGAGATGAGGATGCCAAGATGATGGTCTATGATGTTTCCTTCAGAAGCCTGAGTGCCATAAAGGCTGAGGCGATACGCCGCGTAGAGCTTCTGGAAAAGGCGACTTCAGTAGCCCAGCTTCCGAGATGCCCTTCGTGGATGTGCCGCTATTGTTCCTACAGAGACGAATGTCTTGAAGGTTAGCGGAGCAGGGCTTTTGGGTATATGAAGTGGGAATATCTGGCAAGCCGAATGTAGAAAAACTGGCGGCAGAGAGGGATATCCAGGGCCTGGTCAAGGCACTGAGGGACAAGGACGAGTGGGTGCGTGCGGATGCCGCCGAAGCCTTGGGGAACATTGGAGATAAGACTGCTGTGCCTTCCCTTGTCGAGGCGCTGGGGGACGAGGATGAGGAGGTGCATTGGCGTGCCGCCTGGGCTCTGGGGGAGATTGGGGATAAGGCTGCTGTGCCTTTCCTTATCGAGGCGATGAAGGATAAGGACGTGTGTGCGACTGCCGCCGGGGCCCTAGGGAACATTGGGGATAAGGCTGCCGTGCCCGCCCTCATCGAGGCGCTGAGGGACGAGGACTCGGTTGTGCGTATAATTGCCGCCGAAGCCCTGGGAAAGATTGGGGGTAAGGCTGTCGTGCATCCCCTCGTCGAGGCGCTGGGGGATGAGTCCCGGGGTGTGCGTAAGACTGCCGCCGAAGCCTTGAAAAAGCTCGAGGGATAGGAACAAATGTTTACGCCCTATAACCATAAGCAGATGGGATTTGCTTTCCAGCACCCCATAGGGTGGCAAAGAGACTTTTCGGGTGGGCAACTTCTGGTCCATTCACCCGATGCAAACATCGTCTATATATCTGAGTTTGGGCAGGTTATACTTAACCCCAGCAAGACAAGGCTTTTGGGTAATAAATAGGGTTGCGGATAATGCAGGAAAATAAGGGCGCATATACCGAATTCAAATGGGATTGTGGACTTCAGGCGTGTGATGGGGAAAATGAATTGAGGAGGTAAGTATGAACGGAGAGATAATACTTAAAGAGGATGGCAAGACAGTGTTAATTAAGGATGTTGAGGTACAAGATGAAAATCTGTACCAGTTTTTGGAAGAAGTCGACGAAGATAAAAGAATTGATCGTTTGGCAAGCGCGCTACGAATCGGCGTTGTTGGCCTAAAACGTATGGCAGTAGGAGAAAAATTAGACTATGTTGAGAAAGGGTTTAATTCACTAGTGGCCAAATTTGAAAAAATGTTCGACCCAGAAGTAAAGACAAGTTATTTTGGGAAATTATCATCTTTGTTAGAAGAATACTTTGATAGTGGGGGCACTGTAGAAAATCTCTTTGACCCAAGAGTGGACGAGTCTCCTTTGGGCAAATTTAGAAAGGGATTGCAAGAGGAGTTCAAAGAACTTAGATATATACTCACGAAGAGGGAAGCTAGAGAGGAATTGATCGAAATTACTACACTAAAGGGATACGAATTTGAGGATGCATGTGAGGAGGTTTTGAGCGAGTTTGTTTCTAAACATATGGGAGATGAATTAGAAAGAAAAACAAACGAAATCGGAGAAATTACAGGCAGTTTTGCAGGAGATTTTTTGATTATTTTGAGAGATGTGCCGGATAGCAAAATAGTACTAGAAACAAAAGATTGGGATACTGTCACACAACCAAAGATAATAGAAAACCTAGAGGACGCGATGAGAAATAGAGGCGCTAAATACGGCATTTTCGTATCAAAATATAAGGAAGCTTTGCCTAAGAAGATTGGATGGTTTAACGAATTTAGAGGGAATATGTTAGTTTGTGCTTTGGGGAGTAAAGAAGCGGATACGCTTTTCCCTGGGGTACTAAATATTGCATATCAATGGGCAAAGTTGAGAATAAAAAAGGAAATAACGATAGAGGAAAAAGCTCTTGAGACAATAGTTGAGGGTATAAGAGAAATAGAAACAAAACTGGATACTTTTTCGCAAATTCAGCGGCAATGCACTAACATTGATAACGCAACAGAAGAAATAAGAGAACTTTCAAATACCGTAAGGGATAGTATAGAAGAACAGATAAGTAAGATACAAAAAGCAATAGCAACGGTATCTGAAGAAAGGGGTGAATAAGTATGGCTAAGAACATTCTTCCCCACGACTTCGCCTAACAAACGGCCATATGATGCGCATATGCTCACCAGAGTCAGCCTTATGGCTGGATTCTTCGGATATGCGCGGAGTGTTATTGGATGAAATACCTAGAGGGGTATATTGAGCGTTTCGCAGGTATAACACAGTTGCGTTGACTGCGGTGAAATTTAGCGAAGCTCAAACCAGGGGAATGTTTGAGATGTAATGGGAACATGCAAGAGGGAGGTGATGCCTATGCTAAGCGAAAGCTGGCTTCTTCGGCTGCGAGTGGTGGAGAGGCTGGCTCATTCCAGTTTAATAGCCCGAAATCCGAACGGGGGTGATTAAATTGAAAAAGCTGAATGCCGCAGCTATCTTGATTTGCATCATCGCAGCATATGGTGTGTTTGAAAGCATCTGGGCACTTGTGGCGACTGGAGGCTTTATTCAAACATGGGCAGCAATGATGGGAGCAACTGCCAACGGGTCAGCAGTTCTGACGATGGCAGTCCAGTTCTTTGCAATATATCACCTGGTTGCCCTGGTATCCTTAGCCATACTTGCTGTGATTCCGCTCAGGAAAGCAGAGAGATGGGCCTGGATCACAATCCTAGTTCTGGGTGCAATCGGTCTAGGTTCAGCCGTCATTCTGTGGGCTTCATATGCTCCTGTCATGTATGTTTGGGGTGCGATGTGGATAGCTGCGTTAGCGCTTTCTGCAAAGCCGAGCCTTGCAAAGAAAGGGTAGGGATTATCGAACGCTAAAAGAAAGGAGGAGATAAATTATGAAAATATTGCAGTGGAAGATAAGGATTTCAGTGCTGTGGATCTTCATGGCAGTGGCCATGTCAGCCCACGGTGTGTTGGCTTTTATGGAACCGGGCGCTATGGAGCAAATCGGGGAGATGCAGATGGGCGCGGGGATGCTTTTATTTATGGCACTCTTCTGGTGGGTTCCGTTGGTGATGGCTGTGCTTTCCGTGACCTTAAAGGATTTGGCGAATCGCTGGACAAATATGATTCTGGGCATAGTTTTTACGGCTCTCAACATCTTTCACTTAATTGAGCATTTGGCAAATCCATCTGCTCACCAAATATTGATTATTGGTTCAACGGTCGTGGTCACAGCGCTGATATTCTGGCATGCATTGAAGTGGCCTAAGCAGGAAGCATGAGTCGTTGATGAACGAAAACGTAGTGGACAAGTGATTCACAGGTATGTAAATGTAATGCCACCGCATCGCCTGACAACGGATAAAAGGCCCTGGTGTTGCGCACCTTGCCCTAAGTTGCCTTCGGCAACTTCTTTTATCCGCAAGACGTTAGCTACCAGGCCGCTGTTGTCGGGAAAGACTAAAAATTGGGGTGATAAAGTAATATGATTGAGGTCAACCAGTTTGAGGAAGTTATTCAAATTAAGATGAGCCGTGAGTTTGGAGGGCAACCGCTTTACTGGGTTGCGGCGTACCTTGTTGATGGGCTCCTCATTGATACCGGCTGTAGGCATGCGGCTGAGGAGTTGGTCGAATTTCTGGAGGGGCAGAATCTCAAGTTCGCCGTAAACACGCATTATCACGAAGACCATATCGGTGCCAACCATCTTCTGAAGCAGAAATTTGGCATCGAGATATTCGCACCTCGTGAATCGGTTCCTCTTATCAACCAGGTTCCCAAGTTGTATCCATATCAGGAGACGGTTTGGGGTTATCCAGAGCCCACTGAAGTAGATTGCTTGCCCGAGAAGATAGAAACTGGTCGTTTCCATTTTGACGTGGTAGAGACTCCCGGGCATTGTAACGGACACGTGGCGTTAATAGAGCCTGAAAAGGGGTGGTGCTTTTCGGGAGACCTTTTTATTTCAGAAAAGCCAAGGGTTATCCGGCCAGAGGAGGATATCGCGGGGATTACAAGGTCAATGAAAAAGCTCATTGCTCTCCAGACCGACAGGCTTATTCTATTTACCTCTATGGGCGATGTGGTACAGGATGGCCGTAAGGCCCTTCGAACATGTATAGAGTACTTCCAGGACTTGTCTCGAAGAGCAAAGCAGCTTGAGAAGAAGGGTCTCTCGGTTATTGCTATCCGGGATGAAATTTTCGGGAGAGAAAGTTCCCTTGCTGGCCTTACAGATGGACAATTCTCCTCTGAGAACCTGGTCCGAGCTGCTCTTCGTGCATAGATATGATTTACCATGAGCGGCACACGCAGATAACAGCCTGTTTGCAGGAAAGGCAACAAAACACGATTCCATGAATGAGGAATCAAGACACTGGGGAATTATAGATGTATCCGGGGTAATTCGTGAAACCTAAAAAGGTTGTCAAATGGACTTTGCTAAGTCTAGTAATTATCGTTGTATCCCTTTCAGCCTGGGGATGGCTGGTCACCTATCATCCCGCTGAGGTGCAGTCAGAGCCGATAATCTGCTCTGACCAGACACCTATTTTAAAGCCAGGGCAGAAACTGAAGGTGCTAAATTGGAATGTGCAATTTATGGCGGGCAAGAATTATGTCTTTTTCTATGATTTACCAGATGGCTCCGGGCCTGATGAAAGACCGTCGCCAGAAGATATCACTAAGACCTTCAATGAAGTTTCCCGCATTATCCAGGATGAAAAGCCCGACATTATTTTGCTGCAAGAGGTTGATGATGGAGCGAAACGCACAGATTATGAAGACCAACTGGCTCGCCTATTAGCGTTACTACCTGAGGAATATAGCTGCTATACTTCTGCATTCGAGTGGAAAGCCTCTTTTGTTCCTCACCCACGGATTATGGGAGCTGTGGGGCTGAAAATAGCTATTATATCTAAATATAGGATAACACAGGCTACTCGCTATCAATTGCCTTTAATGCCCCAACCGGTAACTCGCCAATTTAACTTAAAGCGGGCTGTTTTAGAAGTCCATATGCCTGTAGAAAACGCTACAGATTTCGTAGTGTTAAACACACACCTGGAAGCTTTTGCACAGGGCACCGACACCCTGGAAAAACAAGTTAATCAAGTAGAATCCATTTTAGAAAACCTGACCCAGGAGGGCTATCCCTGGATTATAGGAGGCGATTTCAATTCGCTACCTCCTGGCAAAGCCTATGGTCTATTACAGGAAGAACAGAAAAAATATTATAGCCAGGAAACGGAAATAGAGTCCTTATTTGAAAAATATCAGGCTGTGCCCAGCTTGTCAGAGGTTAATAGCCCCGACTGTGGACAATGGTTCACACACTTTCCCAACGACCCCGGCGTAGGAAAGCCCGATAGAACTATTGATTATATCTTCTTGGCGAATAACATTAGCTTAGAAAAGCATTGTGTAAGGCAGTATGATACCCTGACAATATCAGACCATCTGCCTGTGCTGGCTGAATTTGAACTACCTTCTTCCCCTGATTAATGAGGCGTGGATAGGCAGTGAGATGTTCTCAAGGGGTGTTTCTTGCGGTATACCCACTTGACCCAGGTGCTGTTATAATCTAAGTGATGAACTGGGTTGATATAGTCATTATAGCTGGCGCCGTTCTATTCGGGTTGCTAGGGTTTTGGCAAGGATTTATCAAGGCATTATTCGAAATTTTAGGCTTGATAGTTGGAATAGCGCTGGCGGGGCATTTTTATCAACCGCTTGCCTTAAAGCTTTCCTCGGAGGGTGCTGCATGGGCAGGGATAGCTGCCTATGCCATTATTCTGATAGTCACGGTAATTGTTGCTGGTGTAGCTGGCTGGTTTGTGGCTAAGATGGTTCACACTTTGCCCTTTGGCTGGCTGGATAGGCTGCTCGGCTTTATTCTGGGAGTTTTTATGGGAAGCATGCTGTGTGCTGCCGTGCTTGCCATCCTGTGCAAATATGTCCCCGGCGTGGAAGCTGCTGTGGCACAATCTGCGGTGGCAGCAACAGTGATGAAGGGATTTCCGCTGTTATTG
>Ga0315545_1002716_pt1 | contig 15736 bp, 15 predicted proteins | sample SalMarSW160210MG_FD_203096 | JGI IMG/M metagenome (GOLD analysis project Ga0315545, IMG submission 203096) | Salt marsh sediment microbial communities from the Plum Island Ecosystem LTER, Massachusetts, United States - Salt Marsh Sediment SW1602-10 ... | reverse complement strand
CAACTGCTCCAGTACCTGGAGAACATTTCTACGAGAACGGAACAACTGTTCTGGTAACAGCGACCAATAACAGTGGATACATTTTTTATCACTGGACACTAGATAGTGTAAACATCGGAGCAACCAATCCTGTGAATGTTGTAATGGATTCAAACCATACTTTAAAGGCAGTATTTAAAGCTGTTGGGAGTGAGGGAGATGTGAATGGCGATGGAATAGTAGATCTTGACGATTTCTTGAGTGTCGCATTTTCTTTCGGTACCTATGGACCAGATTTTCTATACCCAGGCTCGCTAGCACATCCAAAATGGGATCCGGTAAACGACTTGAACACAAACAACATGTGTGATCTTCTCGATCTTTACACAGTGGCCAGAAACTACGGAAAGGTATACGTATAACTTCCATTCCCTTTTTTTCCTAAGATAATTAATTTTCGATAACACTAAATATCACCCGTCAGTTACATCGCTGACGGAGAGTGATTCAGAACTCTTCTCGTCAGTGCATCCACGCATGATAATTTTATGTACTTTTTCAGAGGAGCTTTTTGCACGTATTGCGATGTTTGAGGACATTGAACGGTTATTCTATGCAAATTCCTCATAAAGAACTGAACAGGTGGATGGTTCACATTAGCACTGGCGACAAACGACTACGCAGACGGCCTCTACGATATTGACTATACAGCCATACCCACCTCATGGACAACCAAAATACAAACCATACAAGAAAACCACATCCAAAAACCCGAAGCAAAACAACTCCTAAACTCCTTCCTAAAAGGCGGACGTAAAACTCTCAACGAACGCACCCACCAAAAAAGAATGATAACCATGACAGACTGGCTTAAAAAAGCATTAACACGTAAAATAACCATAAAAACCACACAAAAAAAGAAAAACCAAAAACCCAACGTCCCCCTCGAAAAAAGAGGATAATCAATCACCAATTTACATACCTGACAAAGTCGCCCAAGTAATGTTGTAGCTTAGTTGAACAGATCGCTAGAAACGTTTATTAAGACTCCAGATACCGCAAAACTCGTGACGAAAAATGGGAAGCAAATCAAAGACAAATCCAAGTAAGAAAAAAGACGGCTCAGAATTCATAATATGGCCAGATGATGTTCTCTTGTATGAGGTTTTAGTCCATAGAAGATTGATTTAAGATTTAGGTAGCCACTGCAGATGAAGAAGTTCTTCGTATTAAACTGTACACCGTTAAATGAAGACTCAAGAACGTGGTGTTCATTGGATTGTTTCGGTGGAGCGTCAGCCTATTGTTATGGAAGTCTAAGAAAGGTCATAGACATTGACATCCCAGTTAAGTGTGTGGACTTTGTTGAGATCGTTTTGAGAGATGTTGAGGGCGTTGATGTGGTGACTGGTCTTGAAAATCAAAAGTGAAGGATGAAATCTGCCAACTTTTCATGGACAATGAAATGGAGTAAAATGAGCGGAGAAAGCTTCTCAACATAGAAATTCCAGTCATACCTGTCGAAGATAATATAATAGCATATGGTGGCGAATGAAAAAAAGATTAAGAAAACCTTGAAAGGAAGATTAAGAAATATGGTCTGAGAAAAGAGTTAAGCCTCTGCTAAGAGTTCTCGGAATTCAGGCTTCTGCTCCTGAAAGGCAGAGTAGAAAAAGGCGTATTTTAGGTAAATGCATATATTTATCTGTGCGACTAGGAACCTTCATAAATCACGTGTCTAAGGCGAATATGATGACGTTAATTGACGAGATAAACAGGCTGAAAAAAGAGAAGAACGCAGTAATCTTGGCTCACAATTATCAAAGGCCTGAAATCCAAGACATTGCGGATTACATTGGAGACAGCATAGGGCTAGGCAGAAGGGCCATGGAGGAAGAAGAGGCAAAAATCATAGTGTTTTCAGCCGTAGATTTCATGGCGGAGTCAGCTGCAGTTTTAAATCCAGACAAGAAAGTTTTGTTGCCGACACTTGGCGCACGTTGTCCAATGGCTCAGATGCTTACTGTTGATGAAATCAAAAGATTGAAAGTGCATTACCCTCTTGTGCCAGTGGTTTTATACGTGAACACTTTGGCTTCAGCCAAAGCTTACTGCGATATATGCTGTACTTCAGCAAATGCCGTAGAAGTCGTGAATTCTGTGAACAGTGAAACAGTCCTTTTCGGGCCGGACCACAACCTAGCCGAGCACGTTCGCAGGAAGACCGGAAAAACAATTATTCCAATTCCTGAGAGAGGTTTCTGCCCTACTCACCTACTCTTCCAGCCTGAAGATGTGCAAGCACTAAAAACGACGTATCCAGATGCTGTTGTTATGGTTCATCCTGAATGCACCGTTGAAATGCAGAACGTAGCCGATTTTATTGGAAGCACCTCTCAAATGTGCAGATACGCAAATAAAAGCGATGCTAAAGCCTTTATTGTTGCGACTGAAGAGGGAATTATGCATCGCTTGAAGAAGGAGAATCCTGAGAAACAGTTCGTTTTAGCTTATGAAGATGCTGTTTGTCCAAACATGAAGTTAAACACTCTTGAAAGGCTTTACACGTCTTTGAAAGAAGAAAAACATGTGGTCACTGTTCCCGAGCCCGTAGCGAGAAAAGCTCGGAAAGCCCTAGAAAGAATGTTCGAGCTAAAATGATTAAGAAAGCTTAAACGGAGACAATCATTGTTTTGAGTGTTTTTACTCCTCTTTTTGCAGCTAGTTCGTCGCTTAGCTTCCGAATTTCAGTAACATCACCCTTAACGGCTATTGCTTCTAAACAATCTCTTTCGCTCAAGTGAATGTGCATAGTTGAACAAATTACATTGATGTAATGATGCTGTATATCAGTAAGCACGCTTTCAAGTCCTCTAACTTCATGGTCATAAAGCATCATCAGAACTCCAGCCTGTATGCCTCTTTCTTCTTGAAGCCACTTCTTCTCAGAAACAAACATTCTGACAGCATCCTGAACAGCTTTAGAACGGCTTTCATATCCCATTTTACCAACTATCTCATCGAAATCTCTTAGCAGATCTGGCGGAAAAGTTACCCCTACACGGATTATTTTTGTCATAGACTTCCCATCATAGGTTAAAAAGTTGGCATAAAGCTTTTATGGAGGTGGTAACACCAATGTAGAAAAAGGTGTTACCATGAACTACTTCACAAGTCGAGATATCGCCGCAATAGCCATGTGCGCCGCCCTATGGAGTGTGCTCAGCGCGTACATTGCACCAATCTTCTGGAGGACGACCAGTATGCCATTCTTCTGCGATATGTTGGGTGTTATCTTGCTGACACTTGCTTTGTGGTGGATTAGAAAGTTTGGAGCCGTAACTGTAACAGGGATAACTGCAACCATCATAATGATGATGCTTAATCCTAATGCCACTCATTTCTTTGGCTTCACAGCCGCAAGTGTAATCTTTGATGTTTTGACAAGACTCATCGGATATCAAAACTGTTTAGAAAAACCAATAATAAGCGTAATTAGCTTGCTTTTTGCATCCGTAGCCTCCACAGCTGTTGCTGGGGTTGTAATAGGAACCTTTTTCATGAACCCTAATTTTCTAGTGACCATGTTTGGGGGTGTTGCCTTCTTCTCGGTATTACACGCTGCAGGTGGCGTCATCGGAGGCACTATCGGTCTTATGTTGACAAAAGCGCTTTCAACGAGGATTAGTTTGCCAAAGGTGTGAAAAATGAAGGTTGTAAGATCAAAGATAAGCTTGGAATTAACGAGCTTAATTAAGAAAGCTGCAGATTTTCATGGGCATTTAGGTCCTTTTCTGGTTATAGGCGTTAGAATGGGAAGTTTAGCTAAGAAGATTTTAAATGTAAATGCTGGACAAGGAAGTAAATTGCGCGTGACTGCATGGCTTCCACTTTTGACTCCATTCTCATGCATAATAGATGGAATTCAAGCCACAACTCAATGCACCATTGGAAACCAGAAACTTAAAATGGAGAACTCCCAAACAAAAATAATTGTGTATTTTGAGCGAAAAAATTCGCACAAAGCGTTGAGAATCCATGTTAATCCCAAAATAATAAAGGAGCTAAAAAATAGATATTCAGAAGGCGCTTCCAACGAAGAGCTTGCACGAGAAATTGCCTCCATGCCAGAAAGTCGGCTGTTTATCATAGAAAAGCAATAAACATTCTTAAGATGTCTAGCCAAATTGAAATAGCATACAGGATTTAGAAATAGCTAAAAGGAAGATAAACGAAAGATGTTTAACACTTTCCATTGCTTGAAAAGTGTTAGGCGAGGTAGATGAAGATATGAGCGGTGAACACAAACAATTTATATCTGAGGAAGATGAAGAACTGAGGCGTATTAAGGAGGAAAAGTTAAAGGAACTTATGAGACTGAAGGAGAAAAAGCAGGAAATGAGTGCGAAACCAGTTCCCGTGACGGATTCAAACTTTAGTGAAACGGTTGATAAACATTCGCTGGCTTTAGTTGATTGTTGGGCGCCATGGTGTGGTCCATGCGTAGTCATATCTCCTGTTGTTGAAGAGTTGGCAAAGGAATATGCTGGAAAAGTTTTGTTTGGAAAACTCAATGTTGACGAGAACCCTAGAACTGCGGAGCGTTTCCGAATCTTCGGCATCCCAACGCTGTTAATAATTAGGAATGGGAAAGAAGTTGACAGAATTGTTGGGCTGGTTCCAAAAGATCAGATTGAAGCACGCTTGAAAAAACATTTGGAGTAAAAACATATGGATGTTCCAGAACGCAGAGTAATAGGCGCACTGTTACTCCTTTTAGGTGTTTCCTTCCTAGCCGTAGGCGTGTACACAGGTCAGCTTGGCGAAATAGTTGAGATGTTGAAGACAGTTTTCAGAACAGTAACCTAAAACTCTTTAATTAAACGGGCATACGACTTGTTAAGTGGTTGAAATGTGTCCAGTGATTGAATGCAAAAATGCCGAAAGAGAAGCAATTTTGGAAGCAGCTAAACTCATGCTGATTAGTGCAAGAACCGCTCCCAAATCAGCTGGCATAGACGACATTCTGACCATAATTGTTTACGGTGAGGAGAAAGACGTTATCGCCGTCAAAATGGAAGAGATGGCTGAAGAACGGAAAATTGAAGATTTTGGACGAGACGCGAAAAACGTTAGAGCCTCAGAAGCAGTGATCTTGATTGGAGTGCGCGGAAACAAGAGTTTTGGACTAAACTGCGGCGCATGCGGTTACGAGAGATGTAAGGAATTCGATGATGCTCAGAAAAAGTTTGGTGAAGATTTCTTTGGTCCAGCGTGTCTTTTTAAGGCCTTAGACCTGGGGATAGCCTTGGGTTCAGCTGTGAAAACTGCAAGCTTGTTGAACGTTGATAATCGTGTAATGTATCGTGTTGGCACGGCTGCTTTGAAACTGAATTTGCTGCCTGAGGCAACGGTTGTTATGGGGATTCCAGTTTCAGCAAAGGGCAAAAATATCTATTTTGACAGGCATTGAAAGGCAGAGGTAGGTCGCTGAGACATTTAGGTATGCTCTTGTTTATTCTGCTTTACTGGCGTTAACTTCCTACACTCTTAGGGTTTTCTGATATTGTTGTTTCAACTTGGTTTTTTAAAGTGGAAGGTTAGAAGGGCTTAATTGCTTTAGGTAAAGGTGGATAAGGCTTTGGAAGGTTGCAAAAGGTGAGGTAAGGATGCCTTTATTGCACATGTGTGAGATCGTTCCAAGTAAGTTGTTTTTAGGTCTAGCCCTTTGTTTTCTCGTACATTTTCTCCAATGTCCATCGTATGCTTGACTCAAGTTCCCTCAAGCGGTTAACATCAAAATTTTTGATCACCATCTCGTGAATTGTATCAGCTTCTTGGACGATGTTGTAGGAAAAGATTTTGTCTGCTGTCAACTGTCCAGTTCTGGCTAGTTCACTGTCTTTTTCCTGCATTTTTGCCAAAACCCTTTCCACGAGAAACTGCGTGAAGGGAGGTGTGTTAATGTTGAAATTTTTGTCCTCAGCCAAGACAATACGCAGCGAGTCTTGGTTTATGTAAAGGGTTGCTAGAGGTTCGCCTGTGACAGTTTTCAGCGGGATCACGTTTTCATCTTTTGCTGAAGGTTGAGGAGGAAGCTCAACCAGTGCCTCTTCTTTCACTGGCGAAACTTCAGCCGTTACTGGCGTTTTTGCGATTTCTGCGCGCTTGAATCCTTTTTCTAACAATATAGAGTTCACTGCTTCAAGCATTAATCGCTGTTCGTTAAGTTCAGATTCTAACCCTTCAACTTTTTTCTCAAGTTTTTTCTTGAACGCTACAAATTTCTTTATTTTTTCAGCTTCTTCGGACATACCCTTCACAGTATTATTTTAGAAGGCTTTTCCCTTATCAAGTCTTTGATGCGCAAAACCGAAATTTAAGCCAATGGTCAGGCAAGCTTTGTTACTACACGTTCTTCGGAATCGATTTCTGGATTATAAATAGGGCTGAGTTTAACCTTCAACTCTTTTTCAAGGAAGTTTTCAAATTCTTGGAAAACAGTGCTATCTGTATTGTTTAGTTTGAAGCCTAGGTTTTTTCCTTCTAACACTGGGCTTAGGTTATAGAGAGCCATTTTCTTTGAAAAATCAGGGTTTTCACAAATTGTTTTCACCAAGGTCTCCGACGGCTCTTCCGAGAGCAACCAAGCAGTGTAGGATGCTTCAACAACACGGTAAGATAAGCCCTCTCGAACAACACATTTCCTATTTGCGGCTATACTTTTGAAGGATGAAGGATGAATGCTCCTAGCCCAGAGAAAGTTGTGATATCCATTTTCAGTTTTAATCCAATCATCTTTTTCAGAGGTTTTCCAACCGTGAAATTTACATAAATCTTCAAATCTTTTGAGGATTTCCTGAATCTTAGGCATTTTCATCGTCTCATCACGAACCTTATGTTAGAATCTTCTAGAACAGTATTCTATAATATAAACCATAAATTTAAACTTATTTGTCTGTTTAGCCCGAAAAAATGTAGAATAGCAGTAGCCCCATTGAAGACTTGTAGGAAAAAAAGGTTTTTCCCGACAAATTTACGGAAAAGCTCTGCAATGAAATTGATGGCAAAACTGAGAAGATTGTACACTTTCCGACAGCAAAAATAATTAACAGAAAGCAACATACCTTCTAGCGAAAGGCGGAAGGCAGTCTTGAAATTCAAAAATAACACTGTTGCTTTGGATGTTACAGACTTGAAAATTTTGAATGCTTTACAAGAGAATGCTAGGCAGACGTACACAGCTATAGGTAAAAGCTTAGGAATAGCCCATTCAACCGTTTATGACAGAATAAAAAGAATGGAACGACACGGAATCATTAAGGAATACACAGCCGTAATAGACGCTGAAAAGGCTGGAGCCAAAAACATCATAGCCATAATGACCATTTTTACAGACCCAAAAGAAAGTGACAATGTTGCAGAAAAACTGTGCCAAGCACCACAAATACTAGAAGTTTACACATCGCTTTCCGAAGAACTCTTAATCATAGCAAAAGTCGTCGCAGAAAACCAAGAAAGCCTACATGGATTCATCGCAAGTTCAGTTGCGCCATTACCTGGAGTTTTAAGGATTCGCACGTCAATGATCACAAAAAAGTTTAAGGAAACACGATTTTCAATAGCTAATAACCCTAAACAGTTAACATTTATAAAAGAAAAAAGTAATAAATAGGAGAAAACAAGCATTGAATGAAAAAATGAAATCAAGAATTCTCAGAACCCTTCCAAGGGAAAAAGCATTTTACTTTTTCACTTCCATTGGAAACTATACAGGTGAAAGTGCAACTTCATTGAAAGAGTTTACAGACAAAATAAACGAAGTAAATGTAAAGTCATTAGAGTTTCACTTTTACCGTGGAGACTTTGAAAAATGGACAGCTGAAGTTTTAGAAGACAAGGAGCTAGCTGAACAGATTGGAACCCTTAGAAAAATGTCGCCCATAGGAGAAAATTTGAAGAATGGACTTAACCGTATTCTGATTAGGAGATATTCTAGATTAAGAAGTACGCTTTATTTTTGATTTTGTTCTTAAAAAAACAGTTATGACCGCAGGTCCCGCATCCCTTGCAATGTTGACCTCTTTATAATTTGGGATGCGATAGTCCGCAACTTCAGGGCGCGGATAATAATCCAGTGCGCTTGGCCCATAAAACGGAGAAAAGTATGAGGGTACTTCGTTGACAGCTTCACTGATGGTATTGTTTTTGTTAATTAGGTAATCAAGTAGAAGAGTGATTGCATGGTCATTGTCAGATGGGTCAATCCATCCATTCCAGCTTATCCACGCTTTTGCACCTTTTTCTACAAAAGTTTCTGCAGTTTTAGTGTATCCTTGTTTCAACCCGTTGCAGCTCATAAAAATAATAACTGTGTCCTCGAATCTGCCACTCATACATTCTTTAATAAATTTAGGAGTTATCGCGAAATACAAGTTCGGATCACCAGTTATATTGCACAAAGTAAGCTGATCAGCTGAGTACTGGTTGTATTTCGTTGAATCATACTTCTCAGAGGTGGATATAGCAATATACTTGTTCTCTAAGTTCAGTGCCGAATGCGCCCTCCAAACTATCAATTTATAACTTGAGGATGAGAGAGATTTATACTGATTTACAGTAGCATTATCTGAGTAGTAGTCAACTTCAGGAAAACGTTTGTATAACAGTTCTTTTGCTTTCTCTATAAAAGTTTGATTTGGGAAACGAAAAGTTTCTGTCAATTGTGAACTGCTTAACTGATCTACTATTGCTGCTTTTGGTTTGCTGGGTTGATTAGGATGATAATTGAGGAAAAAGCCTGTGGAAATCAGTATAGTTATAATTGCAATAGCTATATAGACTAGTCTTTTCGTGTGACTAAAATTTTTGCTTTCACCCTGTTTATTCTTTACGTTCATTAACTAAGCTCCAGACAGCCATTAAACACTGTATAAAAGAAGAGGAAATTATTGCCTATTTCTTTTGCGTCTGATTAGGCTTATTACTCCGCCGAATATTGCCAGAAGCAGGGTGTAAAAGATTAACGGCGTCTTTGCAACTGGTCTAGTTAACGACACTGAATAGCCGCCAACAGGAACCGATGTAACAGTTATTCTAGCGGTGTCTGATTGTGCCACATTGTTATTGGCGTCTGTGACTTTTACGTATATGTAGTAGATGCCGCTTGATGTATGCGTGAAAGCCCAGTTATTTGATGTTGCGCCTGAAACTGGATCGCCGTTCAAATACCATTGGTAGGTGTAGGGTGATGTTCCCCCGCTAACTGTTGAGGTGAAAACAATTGAATCACCTATGGAAATTGATGCTGAAAGTGGACTTATAGAAACTGAAAGTGGCGGCGGTGCAGGCGAGTAAGTGAATACGGCTTTTAACGTGTGATCTTCATCCATTAATACAGTGTAAGGATTAGCCGAGCCAACATCCACGCTGTCAAGTTTCCAATGGTCAAAAACATAATCTGCATCTGGAAATGCAGTAACTTCAACAGACGAGTCGACAGCATAAGTATATGTTCCTGGCACTGGGTTCGTTGTGCCTCCACTTGTCGTAGTTATTATCAGTTGATAGGTTATAGGAGTGAAAAATGCCTTCAAAGCGTGGCTGCTGCCCACATAAACAGTGACTGGATTTTCCGAACCTATATCTTCACCGTCAAACTCCCAATAATCAAAGAGATAACCAGCAGAAGGAATAGCCTCCACAACAACATTTGTCGGAGTCTCATACGTGTAGGTTCCTGGCGAAGGATCAGTAGTGCCACCTCCAGACATAGTAATTATCAATGTATGGGTTTCAGCAAACACCGCTTCTAAACTAAGGTCGCGGTTCATTGTGAAGCTTATTGGGTTAACTGAACCAACAGGAGAACCATCCAAAACCCAATGGTCGAATCCGTAGCCTGCATCAGGTATGGCGGTGACTTCAACGATGGTTCCAGCAGGGTAAGTGTAGGTTCCCGGTGATGGATCAGTAGTGCCGCCAGCAGTTACGGTTATCATCAATGTGTAATTGCGTAATTTGAAGAATGGTTGCAAAGTGTGGTCGTCTGTCATCAGCACGCTGATGGTATTAGCTGAACTCGCATTGTTCCCGTCAAGTTCCCAATAGTCAAACAAGTAATGAATATCAGGAATCGCTGTAACGCTTGCCAATGTCCCATTAACATAAACGTGGGTTCCAGGAACCAAATCGGTGGTGCCGCCAGTCGAACTTAAAATCGTTAGTCTATAGGTCAAAAGCTGAAAAACAGCATGTAACGTGTAATCTTTATCCATTAAGACTGTGATTGGATTATCTGTTATGTTGGAGCCATCAATTTCCCAGTGAATGAATTTGTAGTTTACGTCCGGCGTTGCTGTCACTACGACGGAAGACCCGGAAGCATGAACATACGCGCCGGGTGCAGGATCAGTAGTGCCACCTGCAGTAGTCGTAATTGTGAGTGTGTAATTGATTAAGGAGAATATAGCGTGTAAAGTATGGTCGTCATCCATCTGTACTGTTGCTGGATTGTCTGTACCAGCATAGGAACCGTCAAGCTTCCAATGGTCGAACATGTAGTTGGCTGAGGGGAAAGCTTGAACAGAAACACTAGAACCGGCATCATAAGTGTAGGCTCCGGGTACTGGGCTGGTTGTTCCGCCTGTCGTTGTGGTTATTGTTAACGTGTAGGTTATTATTGCAAATACGGCTTTCAACGTGTGGTTTTCATTCATTAAAACGGTTGTCGGATTACCAGTGCCATTATAGGCTCCGTCAAGCTCCCAGTAAACAAATTGATAGTTTACATCTGGAATTGCGGTAACTTGAACGTTTGTTCCTTCATTGTAGCTGTATGTTCCAAGAACAGGATTAGTGGTTCCGCCAGCAGTTGTTACAATTGTTAAGTTATAAGTTGGAAGAACAACTGTCACTTCAGCTTCATTTGACAATGCGGCTGCGGGTGCATCGTCAGTTACTTTCAAAGAAACTAAGTAATAGCCTGTTGAAGTTGGTGCGAAAGTCCAAGATGCGGAGTTGGCTCCAGAAACTTCTGTATCGTTAACATACCATTGATAATTATATGGTTGAGTGCCTCCGGAAACTGTTGAAGTGAAGTCTACTGATTGTCCCAACGTAATAACACTTGAAGCTGGCTGAATAGAAACTGACAGCTCTGGATTAACCGTAACTTCAGCAACGTTTGATTTCGCCTCTTCGCCAAGGTCATCTGTTACATTAAGATGAACTAGATAATAGCCTGTTGATGTCGGAGTGAAAATCCAGCTACTCGAATCGGCGCCTGCCACAGCAGCTCCATCAAGGTACCACTGATAATTATAGGGGGAAGTGCCTCCTGAAACAGAAGAAGTAAACGTTACATACTGACATAGGTCTATAACTTTGGATGTTGGGCTTATCGAAACGGAAAGCGGAATAGGTGCCGCTTGATAAATAACCGTTGAATCTTCCGAGTGTGGAGACCAAGTCACCCCACACCATGAGCACGGTTCCCAACAAGATACAGAGCCGTAAGCGTCAAAATGTATTCGTGCATCCGTAGCGTCAGAAAACGTTACAGAAACAGTTAAAATCTTATAGCTTTTGCCCAGAATTTTTCCGGCGTTTACGTAAGTATCGTTAAACCAAGTGGAATAAATGTCGTTTGGCCAATATTTTGTGCCATAGGGTTTAGGCTTACCGTATTGAAAGGCGGTTTTAGGTATGGATGTGCCGTTTATTGTTAGGCTTTGAAGATTGTTATAAGCGGCGTCATTAAGGGCCACTATCAGATGAGTATCGTAGGATTTGAGGCATCTACTAGTGTCGTATATTTTTACGGTGAAACTCCATGAATTCCCAGTTTGGTTTAGAAGCCAGCCTTTATCTATCCACGGGTCACCAGTGTTCTGTTTTACATAGGTGCCTTCTGGCAGGGAAACGCGCAGAATTGCAGGGTCAACTACCTCGACAATTTCAGAATAGACATCTGTTAAGCCATCGTTGTCCGTGACTGTTAACGTCACTGTATAGTTGCCGTAAGTTAAGTAGGAATGAGTTACCATTGGACTTGTCACAGCAGTTACGTTTCCGTCGTCAAAATCCCAAGAATAAGTTGTAATGCATCCGTCTGGGTCATAGCTTGCTGAAGCATCGAAAGTGACCGTGTCATTTGCAACTGGATAGCTTGACGAGTGACTGAATAATGCCACTGGAGCTGAATCTTCATAAATCACCTCTAAGTATGGGTCTGTTGCTGTGCTGTCGTATTCTTTACTTGCAAAATACCGTGCAAGATTGGGATTGTTTTGAGTTGGGTCATCCAAGAGAAGTTTAACAACTATGCTTAGCATTTTGTCTCCGGAATATTGTGTTTGACCATAGGATGTAATGTCCCAACAATAGTATTGTCCAGTTCCGTTCACAAGAATGCTGGTGATAAGCGAGTCGACATCTGGTGCATTATTCCATGTAACGCTTCCTTCGTCCCAGTTGTCGCTTGTCTCATGCACGTAGATTTCAACGCTTGGATTCCAACTCTTATATGTGCAGTACAAGTAAAGCTTAACAGAAGTTACTGATTTACCACTTGGAACAGAATTCAAATCATATTTCAGATAACTTCGCCTAGTTCTGCTGTCGGATTTGACGCGTATGCTTGTTTCAGATCCGTGATTGTCGTTTGGAAATTCGGCTTCAACCCACGAGTCCCCAGCAGAATATACATGTGAGATATAGGAGGATTTAACAGGAAATATGAGCAAAAACGAAAGAATAAGAAAACCGACTAGAAACATTACTCCAAGTTGTTTATGCCTTGAGTATATTGCCCTTCTCCCCTCTCAGCACTAAATATTTGCTTTTCAACAAATTTAAAGCTTCTGGAACTATCTTCTGTAATAGGATACATGATTTTCATAAGTTTTCACTTGAAAGATGTATGACCGTTTTTGAAACATTTCGCGTGCGGTTTTGAGTCTTTATCGATGAAGGGTTAGCGTATTGTTTTGGGCACGTTTTGTGAAAAGTTTGCTTCGCAGAAGAGAATTGTGCGAGATTTAAAAAAAGGAGAGAAGGTTACAGTCTGGTTGGTGGTGTTTTGCAGTGGATTATTTCTTCACGTTTCTTTAGTCGGGTTTTTGCAATGGCTAAACCAATTATTGTTGCTGCCAACAACACTAGCATGAAAACGTTTGGTGTCGTCTCTGGAATTACTGATGTACCCATGATGTAGACTGTTTTGGAGCTCAAGTTGAAGGTGAAGTAAAGTGACGCATATGTTGTGTTTTCTACTGCTGTAACTTCTACTGTTTTTTCGCCGACAATTACAAGCCAATTCGTTGGTGAATCGTAGAGTAGAGCTCTTGGAATAGTTATGTTGACAAAACCAGCCGTTCCGTTGATGCCCGTGACGTTGAACGATAACATCATATGTGTTTGGTCGAGCGACATAGGCACTGGGGTGATACATGTGTTGCTCGCAGTGACTACATAGAACGTTTCTGTAAGAAATACGATGGGATGAATAAGTACTTCATGTAACGCGTAAGAGCCATTTTGCACTTCGTGCAAAACATCTTTCATTTCGAAATCCAGTAATTTCGTATCATTCAATGATAGTATAGATGATCCTGGACAGGTTGTTACGTTAAACGTTATTTTTGCCAATGTTCCGCTTCCAGACGGGTAAGTCGTTGGGTTGAGTGTAATGTTCATTTCTACGTTTCCATCAAGTTCTTCATGATTAAATGTTGTGTTGCCAAACTGGTTGAGCAAGTTGCCTTCTGTTACATTTAACACTTGTAGAGAATTATTGTTGTATTCGAGTTTAAATTCAGCATAGGTCATGTTCCATTGCTCGTCTAGACTATTCAAGGTTACATTCACATCGAAGGTTTCGCCAACGTGCGAAGCTATATATCCACTTGGGGTTACTGCTAGCGTAGGTTCAAGTAAGGGATTGTACGTGTATTCACAGTTCTTTGGAGGAAGATAAGGTATCCATTCGATGTCCTTTCCGATGAAGAATTCGTCAAAGAGCGGCGTTATTGTTATGTTAAAGCTTGCTTCTTCGTGGAGAATTGGGAAGAATGTTATGGTTGCAATTGTTCCGTTTCCCTCGGGGAACGGTGGGTTAAATTTCCCTGTGCCATTAGGGAGAACAAACTCTCCGTATACTGCTCCTCTATAGTCAACGTACGATGCCACCATTGTACCATAAGGCGCCCATGTAGTGTTGCTTAAGAAGCCCCCTTGAATGATTTGTGTTGCGTCGAGGTATGTGGAATTATAACTTACTATGAATTGTATGCCTACGAGACCAAGAGTTTGGGAAACGTTTTCAACCATTATACTAACATTGAAAGGTCTAGGTTTTCTTGTTTCATATGTACTAAGTGATGTTTCCAGCCATATGCTAGGCTTGAGCGGCGCAGCTATGTAATTGAAAGTGTAAGATCCGTCTTCTTTTGCTACGCCTGGAATGTCAACGTTTGAAGTGTCTTTAAGATAAGTATCAATGTTATTTATGTGCAATGCAGACGTTAACTGTCCACCTTCCAGTGGAGCTGCTGTTATGTTAAATTCTAAGATTGCAATTGTTCCGTTGTGACCCCAAGGCGCCACAGGCGGTAAACCACCTTTCATGACTGCAACTTTAACGTAGCCCTGACCGGCACCAACATGAATGTAACCTACGTTGTTAGGAGGCGTAGGAATAACTGAAACCGGCGCGGGCATAAAGAAGTCAGTGTCCCAGTCGGGAGCCCACCAACGAGTCACATTAACCACACTGTCGTTGAAATGTAACGTAACTTGCACGCCCAAAATGTCCTCTGTAACATTTGCACACCAAACAGTAACATTGAAGCGGTGGCCAACGTTTGTTGTGTTGGAATAGAAAGTATTGGTTGAGGGGGCTAGGTAAATTTTAGGTGGGTCTGGACTGGCGCTGGTTTTGAATGTTAACGGCGACAACATTAATGAGCAAGTTAGTAGCACTGTTAATAAACTGATGTCGATATTTCTCATTTTTATATGTTCACCTGCAGCCTAGTTTAATGTATTCTATATTTGAAGCTTTTGGTCGATAGAGATTTATTCTAGATAATTATTTCAGGTCCATATTTGAATGAAGCTAAAAATTGTGAAAAAAAAAGGAAGTCTTAGATGTGGTTAAGTTTCTGGATAATTCTCTTTTTTTTGAGTAATACAACTGTGGCAGTGGATACTGCGAAGAGAGACAACAGTATAATCATTGTATATTCCGGGATGATGATGTAAGATCCGTCTTCTTTAACTATGCCTAGAATGAAATCGTTAGAAGGATCTTTAAGATAAGTAAAAGTGTCATTTATGTGCAATGCAGATGTAAATTGCTCACCTTCAGTTGGAACCGCGGTTATGCTAAATTCTAAGATTGCAATTGTACCGTTGGTACCCCAAGGCGCCACAGGCGGTAAACCACCTTTAAACACTGCAATTTCAACGTATCCTTGACCAGGACCTACGTTATTGTAGATTGGATTTGGCGGCGTAGGGAGTGTTGAGACCGGCGCGGGCATAAAGAAACTGGAGTCCCAATCGGGAGCCCACCAACGAGTCACGTTGATTATACTGTCGTTGAAACTCAAATGAATTTGTGCGCCTAAAATGTCCTCTGTAACATTTGCACACCAAACAGTAACATTAAATTTCGTGCCTACAGTAGTGCTTTCGTCAAATGTGTTGTTTGATGGGACTAGGTAAATTGCTTGCGGTTGAGCTAATGCTGGAA
>Ga0315545_1002715_pt1 | contig 15746 bp, 16 predicted proteins | sample SalMarSW160210MG_FD_203096 | JGI IMG/M metagenome (GOLD analysis project Ga0315545, IMG submission 203096) | Salt marsh sediment microbial communities from the Plum Island Ecosystem LTER, Massachusetts, United States - Salt Marsh Sediment SW1602-10 ... | reverse complement strand
AGGCGCTGCAACAGGCCGGACGACTAAATGAGGCATTGCAGGTCCTGATTGGAGTGGTAGACCCTAATGATTGCACCGATGCATTGCCGGGGCTGGAGTTATTATTGAAGATATTTGAAAAGATTGACGAGTATGAATTACAGGCCCCTCAGGGGCAGGCAGATGATTTCGATAGCTTCCTGGGACAGTGCTGCAGCCTTGCCGAATATTGTTTTAGATGTGTGCCAAGTTCCGCCAAGCGAGAAGCGACGGTGGTGCTGGCAGAGTTGTTGATATTTACGGCAAATGAAGAGGAAAAATTACTGGAGGCTGACAGACTGCTTGCCGGTCAGATGAAGACCACTGACAAGCAGGATGTAGATTTGCTTCGCTGCCAGGCCCGGCTGCTGATGGCGCATAAGCGATACAATGAAGCAGCAGAGCTATGGTCGCAAATTTGCCGGATTCGAAAGGCCTTAGAGCCATGGGTGGCTGCGCCTCCACAGGATGCCTTACGGCGGGGCCGGCCATGGTGGCGGGCGAAGTTTTACCAGCTTGATTGCCAGAGCCGAGTGCCCGGCAGCTCTCGGCAGGATATTTTACACGGCCTTGATGTGCTGGGTGCCAGCTTTGGCGAAATACCAGAACCCTGGGCGGAGAGATTGAGTAAGCTAAAAAAGACATTACAGTAAGAGAAACCAAGAACAACAAAGAATAATTCACTTGCCCTGAAAGGACAATTGGTTTAAAATAGAAATCAAAGGGAGTGGAAACAGACAAGCAGAGTATAAGAAATGCCCAATCGAACAAATAGAGGAGACCGCAAAGAGACTTGCAGCTTTTGCGGGCGTTCAAAAAACCAGGTCGATGCATTCGTGGAAGGGCCGGGGAGAGTATTTATTTGTCCGGAGTGTATAGAGCTGTGCTATAACATCGTCCGCCAGGAGCGCAGGCGAGTCAACGGCAAGGCTCTGAGCTTCAAGCAGGTCCCCAAGCCGAGGGAAATAAAAGAATACCTTGACCAGTATGTCATCAGTCAGGAGCACGCCAAGAAATACCTTTCTGTGGCGGTGCACAACCATTACAAACGGCTGATGCACGTGGAGACTGAAGACGGCGAAGTAGAAATCGACAAGTCGAACGTATTGCTAATCGGCCCGACGGGTTCAGGCAAGACACTCCTTGCGCGCACACTGGCACGAAAGCTTGAGGTGCCATTCGCGATATGCGACGCCACTACCGTTACCGAGGCCGGTTACGTCGGAGAAGACGTCGAGAATTTTCTGCTGCGATTACTGCAGGCGGCCGACTATGACCTTGAATCGGCTCAGAAAGGCATCGTGTACATCGACGAAATAGACAAGGTCGGCAAGACAAACCAGAATGTTTCCATTACACGTGACGTTTCGGGAGAAGGCGTACAACAGGCGCTTCTGAAAATGCTTGAAGGTACAATCGCGAACATCCCGCCCCAGGGCGGCAGAAAACATCCGGAACAGTCCTACATCCAGATGGACACCTCACAAATACTTTTTATCTGCGGCGGGACCTTTGTGGGTCTGGAGAACATTATCAAGAAACGGCTCGGCAGGAAAATGATTGGCTTTGCCACGGAGCAGGCCGGCTTGACGAACGTAAAGGCTGAATACAGTAACGTACTCGAGCAGGTGGTTCCCGAAGATATCATCGAGTACGGTATGATTCCGGAGATGGTGGGCCGGTTGCCGGTAATTACCACACTTTCGGCCCTCGATGAAGATGCACTCATTGACATATTGACCAAGCCGAAAAATGCGCTAATCAGGCAGTATCAAAAATTCTTCGAGATGGAAAATGCCGAGCTTGAATTCTCCGACGACTCGCTAAGAACGCTGGCACAGAATGCCTTAAAGCGTGACACCGGCGCACGGGCACTGCGGGCGATAGCGGAAGAGCTGATGATTGATATGATGTATCGATTACCGGAAGAGCCGAAGGGCGGCAAATACATTGTGACGAAGGAAATCGCGGAGGGCAAAGCCAAACTGTTCGCAACAAAAGAAGCGGTGAAAAAAGAATCCGCTTGAAGGACAATACCTCTGACCAAGCAAGACGAACGCCGGAAAGACAAAAATACGAGTCATATATTTCTTCTGGGCGCAGGGTTTACACGGGCCATCATGGGCAAGGATGCTCTGCTGACCAACGAGATTATGCCAAAGTTGAATATCGCAGGATTCCCCGAAATATACGATGACTTTAATGAAGACTTTCCGGACATCGAGCAATTCATTACCGCGATAGACCTAAAATACCTTCGGTATCAAAGAACTAACGAGTCACTGGCGAAGAAATTGGATACGATAAGAAATAATATTGTTAATCAGGTTGTTGCCTTGTTTGATATACAGAAACTTACTGTTACTAAGCTGGATGACATCCCACTCCTTAAGCAGTTCGTTGAAATAATCCCGCGGGAAGCCGGTATTCTCACCATGAACTATGACTGTGTGCTGGACAAGGCGTTATGGCTTAGCAATCGGTGGTCTCCTCGCGGTGGCTACTATCTCTCTTCCTTTCCCGCCAATGACGACGAAAATAGTAGGAAGGACAACATATTATTGTTGAAACTGCACGGCTCGTGCAACTTCAGGACTAGGTCGACGGATAGAGACCTCGTTGCTGTAGAGATTACGGATGAAATGTTTCCCAACTGTCACGCACAAATTAACCCCAGAACAAGCAATTTAGATTATGGAGCAAAAGTCCTCATTATGAGTTACATCAAGCAATATCCCAGAGATATAATGATGCTCTGGCGCAAAGCAATATGCTCCCTTAGACAGACCGATAAGCTAACGGTCATCGGTTGCTCTTTGAGGGATGAAGATACATTCCTGAGGTTTGGACTATACCACTTCGGTATGAAAGAGCAGGTCAATAACTTCACCGTAGAAATAGTCGACCAATCCAACGAACATTGCAAAGTTATCGAAGATAAAATCCGGCCGTTACTTGCCAATCCGGAACAACAGAAAATTCAATGCTTTGGGTGTCTCCAAGAGTACTTTCAAAGCCAAAAGACGAGCCATGCGACCGCCCGTTAATTGAGACTACTCTGGCCTAATCACCTCTTTTGAATCAAGATGAAGCAGATATACGTTGCGCTGCTTGCATCAACAACTGCCTAACCGGACCGTTAAATTTTACTTTAACATCCCGTCAAAATTGTGTATAATATCATTGGAATATAGATTAAGGCAGTGGTCGGGTAAGTGATATCGAGGTTGGATATGATGTCTAATTTCGAAGTAATTGAATCGCTCGTGCAAAGCATCGTCGAGGCTGTACATCCGCTGAAGATAATTCTTTTTGGTTCGTACGCCCGGGGAAAAACAAATCCAGACAGCGATATTGACGTGTTGATAGTAGTGCCCGAAGGTGTTCACTGCCGGCGGACCGCACAACTGTTATATCGGCAAATCAAGGGATTAGGGGTTCCCTTTGATATTTTGGTGGCAAGACAGAGTGATTTGGAGAAACACAAAGATAATATCGGATTAATTTATCGAACTGTGCTTCAGGAAGGCAAGGAAATATATGCCGTATGAGGATTATTTGCCGGGAAGCCCTGCTGATTGGCTACGGCATGCCTATAGCGACTTAGAACTTGCCCGTGTAAAGCGGTCACCTAAGGTTCTATTTGAAGGACTTTGCTTTCATGCTCAACAAGCAGTAGAAAAGGCGCTGAAAGCGGTACTGATTGCTAAGGGTATCCCTGCTCCAAAAACCCATAACATCAGAACGCTTTTGGACCTTTTTCCACAAGATACCATTCTGCCGAAAGAAGTAGAAGACGCGGCAAGTCTCACCGACTATGCTGTTATAAGCCGATACCCCAGTAACTTCGAGTCTGTCGATGAAGAAGAACACAAACAAGCAGTGCATTTGGCAGAGAGTGTTATTCTCTGGGCGGAAAAAATTACACAACAGCGAAAAAACGATTGAAACGTGAAGATGCGGATTTTCGTTCTCACTTCACCGATAAAAATAAATTTATTAACCAACAGTAAAATTATTCTGGAACGACTTGTTTGCCTTTTAGTGCCGACAGGCGGATATCGGTAGCAGTGCTTTCTGCAATGGCGGCCAGGGCGTATTGAGCGTCGCAGAAGCGGATTTCTCTGTCAATCCGCAGGCATACCACTCTGCGGTTCGAAGGCATTCTCTCAAGGCGGTCATCGATAGCTCCGGTGATACACTCAGCAATCGTCGGGCCCGTCTCGCCGGAGATTTTTCGCGAACCAACGGCATACTCAACTTTATCTTCATCCGGATTTTTCATCACTGTAATTGTGGTGATATCACCTTCAGCCGGCTGCCGGATTGAAAATCGGCACCCGTCCGGAACATTTACCGGAAAGTTCTCAGCCACAATGAATTGACACAAAAGCATAAAGAAGATAATCAACAGAAAGACAATGTCTATAATCGGCGTCAGATTGAATGAGTCCGCCTGCGGTGTATCAAATTGACTTCTGCGAAACAGCTTCATAAATTCTCGCTATTCAGGAATTTTATTTTTATCCTGTGTTTTAGTTTTTATCGGCCTTTTGTAATCGCGCAAGCCATGCTGTGCGATGCGAATTTCCCGACCGGTTTTTGGTGTACTATCCAGAGGCATCTGAGGCTGCTGCATGCTTTCTTCTTCGCTGCCGCCCTTGAGACCCGAGGTTATTTCACTCAGCACGAATTGTGCCTCGATTGCGGCCTGGCTTGTTAACGTTTCAATTCGATGTCGAAATATGCCGTGTATCGCCAGTGCCGGTATTGCGACCAGCAGACCCCAAAAAGTTGTCACCAGGGCTATAGAGATACCGCCCGCCAGGTGTGCGGGCTGGGGCTGGCCGCCGGCTATGACAATGCCGTTGAATGCCTTTATCATTCCGAAGACCGTACCGAATAAGCCCACCATCGGTGCGACATTACCGATTATATTCGCCCATTCGATTTTTCGCAGCAATCCGAAGGCCTGCTCCTGCAGTGATTCGGCAAGCAGGTCTCTAACTTGAGCCTTATTGTGCCCGAGGTTCAAAGCAGCTGAGGCCCTTAAAACGGCGAGGCTGACGAAGTCCTTACGTCCGGCCAACTTAACGGCCAGGGGGCCGGGGCCGAATTGTCGAATAATGGCGACGATATCCCCTGCGATTCCGGACGGCAGAAGATTTTTGCGTCGAATCACAAGGCCCTGCTGCAAAGCCAGAGAAACAACAGCCACCGACATAGGCAGCAGTACAAACCAGACTATGGGGCCGCCGGCAAGTACGAATTGATTAAAGAAACTCTGCCCGGAAGCGGGCTGATAGTCGGCGTCTGTGCCGCTGTATATTGCGGTCAACACAACTCCAACGACGATGAACAACATCACCGCCAGCAGAACAATTCTCAGCAACCTGTGCCCCAGGTACAAGCCGTTTCGTTTCATTTATTTTTTCCTTTCAATGTTCACTGTTCAACGTAACTGAACCGGCCTCCACTTTCGCGGGCTATTTCCTTAAGTATCGCACAATCAACCGGCTGCGCCCAGAAACCTATAGTATTGATTTTTGTTTCAGGTGAGAGGTGTTTTCTCATCGCTGCAATTTTCTGCGGCAAAAGGCGGTTATCATCCGGCAGCAATTCGAATCCGTCTGTGAGAAAAAATATAACGGCCGGTTTGCGGCCGCGGCTGTCCGTAATTTCCATTGCCCTTTTCAGGGCGGCAAGCGCGTTTGTCCGGCCTCCCGGCCTGACGCGGCCTATGAAATCACAGGCTTCCGATTTGGCCCGGCCAGTCGCCCGGATTAATTGCCCATTGCCGTTTTCAATGAGCCTGTCCCGACCAAAAAGGATTATGTAAAAGTACTGGTCCGGCTGCAGGCTCATAACCGAACTTGTAAGCCTTTCGGCAACCTGCTGAAACATCCCGTGCATACTGCCCGAGCAATCCACAAGAAAGCAAATCTTGCGCGCACCGAGAGGGCTGCCGAAGAACTCCGACTCTGCCGACGAGATTTTATTGTGAGGTAATTTGCTCAGGGCACTGCCTGGTTTCGCGGCAAGGCGGCCCAAATCGAAAGCATTCTTTTCCGGCGGTGCAGCGGCTACCTGCAACGGCAGCCGGTCGGAAACCGGTTGACTCGTTTGAGCAAGCGGACTTTTCACCTTCGGCTTGGGCATTACGAAGGAACTGTGCACAATTTCCCTTATTCTGGTGATTCGCGCGGCGGGTGTCTGTGTAATTGCGGGCCGGAGTTTTTCAGGCGTGAATTTTACAAGTGTCAATCCAGCAAGCAAAAGGGCATGAAAAATAATAGAAACCGCCCACGCCCAAATGCTAATAGCGCCCGCAGGGGCTGAACCGCGCATCCTGTGCTCCATCAACCCCACTAAAAGACCACTCCTTTGCTTCGGCTTTAATCCACAACTCTGAGTTCGGAATAAACCGGCACAAGCAGACTGTATACAAGAATCGCATCACCATTATGCAGGCGGATGCAGCCTTTGGAACTTGCCATACCAATTTCTTCCGGTTTTTTGGTGCCGTGAATCGCAAAGCCCGTTCTATCCTTGGCGTTACCCTGTACTCCTTCCAGCCCAATCCATCTTGAACCCAGCGGATAATCGGGGTCGCTGCCATCGTAAAGCCTGCCGGTATCCGGGTCTGTCCAGCTTGGTTTTATGAGCTTCCCGTCCTCATCAATCTGCCAAAGCCCCGTCGGTGTAGGCCTGTCGGGACTGCCGAGCCCCACCTTAAAGCTGCGCACATAGGTGCTCTGCAGATACAGGTCCATAACAAAAGCCGACCGATAGACTATCGCATTGAAAGGCCCATTGATAACCTTTATCGTCTCTCCCGCGCGCAGAGCCTCGGGGCGTGAGATGTTATTAATCCCCAGCAGGGCCTCGTAAGGTACTTTGTAGCGTTTTGCGATACCACTTAATATCTCGCCGGGCCCGACCTCATAGGTGCCACAAAGTGTATCTCCCGGGTAATAGTCCCGACTAAACAGCCATTTCTCGGCCAAGGCCGAAAGCCTTTCTTTGAGTATTGTTAGTTGGGTAGCGGTCAAGGGCATTCCAAGGACCTCATTCAATTTATCGCGCGCCTCAACAATCCTGCCGGCGGCGATATCCTGCTCGGCCTGGCTGATGATGGCGGTGGCTTTGGCATTTTGTCCGACGGTGCGCAGCAGGTTCGGCTCGGCGCCGGCCTGCAGCGGGGACAGCAGTTTCTCCACAGGACGCCTTACGGCGGGGACAGGCTCAGGTCTGAGTGAGGACTCGAGTAGATTCGCTACCGGCTTAAGTGTTTGCTGCTGTTGAGTGGGCGACTGTCCTTCCCCGGCCAGGGATTCTTTGAGTCGCTTTTTGCTTCCGGAACGAATAAAGAAAAATACCACAACGACAACTGCCAATGCCAAGCCGTAGTATAGCTGTTTGCGATGTCGACTTGGCCGTCTCCTGTATGTCTTGTATCGGTAACGAGCCATATTATTCTCCTTTGCCAGAATTATTAAAATATATGATTTCCTTGTCGGTAACCAGCAAGTCCATCGGCTTGTCGTGCTCATCGATGGGGATTGAATCAATTAGCTGTTCTGAGAAAGACAGTCCGCATCTTGTTGCAACAAGATGCTTATCTTCAAAAAAGTTATCGTAGTACCCGTTACCTGTACCGAGGCGATTACCATTTCTGTCAAATGCAAGGCCCGGCACAACAACCAGGTCTACCTCCTCGAGTGGAACGGGTGTGCCTGCTATAGGATTTCTCAGGCCGGCTACTTCGGTGGAGAAGCCGTTTTCAAGTGAATCTATTTGCACCGGAATCATACGCTTTTGCCGCCAGAGGACTTTGGGTACAGTGACAGTTTTTCCGTGCTGCCAGGCATTAAGTATGGCCGGGGTGGTGTCGGTCTCTTGCGGCAGTGAAAGAAAAAACATAACTACTTTCGAGTGTTGAAATTGCGGGGTACTTATAAGCTTCTCGCACGCTTTTCTGCTTTTTTCGCGGTGGCCCGCCGCAGGCGGATTGGTCAGCTCAAGCAGTCGTCTTTTCAAATCGGCTCGAAGCTGTTGTTTATCCATAAACTTGCCCTTCCGTTTCGATCCTGCTCAACGTGGGGATGGGGGGACAATCAGGTCCCTTCATCACCCCCGCTCTTCTGGGCTGTTTGTCCTTTACGTTTACTATCTTTTATCAGGATTTGGAGTTTTTGTAAATAGTGCTTGATATTTTTTTCGCAGCCGATGTCCTTTGGCAGATAATATTTTTCATTTAATTGGGCACCCAGGTAATCCTGCGGCACAAATCCGCCTTCGTAGTTATGCGGATATTTATAATCGGTACCGAAACCCAACTTTTTGGCTGCTGGATAGTGGGAATCCTTAAGATGCTTGGGCACGGGTATAGTACGGCCAGAGTTGATATCGCTGGTTGCCCGCCATATAGCCGAGGCGGCCGCGTTGGATTTGGGTGCGCAGGCGATGTAAATCGCCGCCTGAGCGAGCGGAAGCTGGGCCTCGGGGAAACCGACAAATTCAGCCACCTGAACGGCGGCGGCGGCGAGTACCGTAGCCATTGGGTCGGCATTTCCGACATCCTCAGCGGCGCAGACTGCCATTCGCCGGGCAATAAAACGCGGGTCTTCACCGCCTACTATCATACGGGCCAGCCAGTAAACCGTCGCATCCGGGTCGGAGCCGCGCATACTTTTCTGAAACGCACTTGCCAAATCGTAATGCGTATCTCCTGAGCCGTCATAAACCATCGTTTTTTGCTGTATAGACTCTTTGGCAACATCGAAGTCAAATTTTATTTTGCCTTTCCGTCCCCCCTTTGCCTGGGATAAAACGCCGACCTCCAGGGCTGTCAGGGCCTTGCGGGCATCGCCGTCGCACATCACCGCTATAAACTCAAGGGCCTTTCGGTCGGCCTGAATATCAAAGCCGCCAAATCCTCTTTCTTTGTCATTAATTGCCCTTTCCAGCAGTTTCAGGACATCCGGCTGGTTTAAAGGCTCAAAGTGAAAGACGGTGCTGCGGGATATCAGCGGCGAGTTGACCGCGAAAAAGGGATTTTCAGTGGTGATGCCTATCATTATTAGAAGGCCCGTCTCGACGTCATCAAGCAGGACGTCCTGCTGGGCCCGGCTGAAACGGTGAATCTCGTCGATAAGCAAAACCGTTCTGGTGCTGCTTCCAATCAGGCTGCTTTTCGCCATTGAAATCACCTGGCGGATATCTTTGACGCTGGCTGTTGGGGCGCTAAGGCTGTGGAATTGCGCCTTTGTGTAGTTTGCGATTATCCTGGCCAGTGTGGTTTTACCGGAGCCGGGCGGGCCGTAGAAGATAAGACTGCTGAGCCGGTCGGCCTCGAGCATCCGGCGGAGCAGTTTCCCCGGGCCGATGAAATGCTGCTGTCCTACGAATTCATCGAGGCTGGTGGGCCTTATCCGCACGGCCAGCGGCGCATTTGCCTGTATTTTCTCCTCCTCGGCCCGTGAAAAAAGCGTATTTTCACCACTTTTACCGCTCATCAGGCTCATTATATGAAAAAAAACAAAATTGGCCAATAGTCAATAGTTTCCGGGTCCCGGTCACAGCCGACAGCACAGACCGCGAAATCAGCTGTCTTGCTTGTTTAAGCCTTGCCCTATATCGCAGCAGGAAGGCTCCGAACCATAGCACGTTCCTTTTTTTAAAAAATTCAAGATTACTATTGCCCTAACACGATTAATACATTTAGAGTGTTTGTAATGGTCAGTATGGTTGCAAAACCGAAGGGACTAATCTAAATAACATGTCCGGGCTCCTAAAAAAAAAGGCAATAGCGTACAAGATAGCACAAGCCACAATGGCCTTTGTGCATCTATTTGTGACATTCGTCCTTCCCCTCAATCATACCTGCGGTCTCTGCGAAAATTACTCAAAGTGCCATTGTGATAACCCCGGGCATTATTGCGGCATTGCAATCCACACCGACGCAAAACCTGAAGTTGTTTTGAAACAGGATATCTGCAAGACAGAAACTCTTTCCCATAGCAAACAGTGTATAGCATGCACGTATTCGATTATCTCCAAATCTACGCAGGTCAACACAACAAAACCCTTCATCAATATTCAAGTCCATAGCTTGATTCTGCCTGTGCCCGCTCTGAGGGTTGTAAAGCAATCCGAGAGGTTCTCTTCAGTTTTCTTACGTGCACCCCCGATTATCACTTCCTAAAAAGCTACAAATAGCTCTGCTGTGACTAAGCTACGGAAAGACTCTACGAAAGAGCTAACGTGCGGCCTTAAGCTGCCGTGTGCTTAGACACAAAACAATCACCATTACAACAAAATATTTTAAAGGGGCTAAAGATGCTGAGTAAATTCATTATCATTCCAATACTGTGCATCCTGGCGACATTTGCCAATATTGCCGCTGCACAACATAAAGCACACAATATCGAACAATTAAACACCAAAATTGCAGAGCTTCAGGAGCAAATTATTGAAATGCAGAAAAAACACGAAGTGGAAATAGATGCATTACAGCAGCAAATTGATGAACTCGCCGGAGGGACCGGCAAGAAAAAGCCCAAGGGCCTTACAGCATTGCGGGAATTAGCTCAGGCCGAAGCGGCAAAAGAAAAATCCCCGGAGGAAAAAGAAGAAGATACGTTCAAATCCCGCGGACTCAGCCTTCAGGCATTGAACCCGGAAATCAGTGTCACCGGTGACTTTCTATTCTCTACCAGACAGGATACAACAAGCGACCAAAGCAGCGACTTCGATTTTCGAACTCTCGGCATTCACATCGAGTCATGGCTGGACCCGTATACCCATTTTAAAGCAGCTATACCGGTCACTGAAAGCGAAACAACGCTTGGTGAGGGATATGTTACGTTGTACAACATTGCGGATGACCTGAACTTAACATTAGGTAAATTTCGTCAGCAATTCGGCATAGTAAACCGGTGGCACAAGCACGGCCTTGACCAGGTTGATTTTCCTTTGGCACTTCGCGAAATCTTCGGCAACGGCGGCTTGAACCAAAGCGGCCTGTCGCTGGATTGGCTGATGCCGCCTGCCGGTGACGCATCACAGCAGTTAACTCTCCAGGTTACTGACGGCTCAAACAGCCGTTTGTTCGGCGATAACTCACGAAACAGGCCCAGCATTCTCGCCCACTATAAAAACTACAATGACCTTTCGAAAGATACCTATATGGAATGGGGCCTTACCGGTCTTATGGGCTGGAACGACGAATGGGATATGGCGGCCGGCACTACAAAGGACAGCAGCGAAATAACCACCGCATTTGGTGCGGATGTATCGGTCCTGTGGGAGCCAACCGAAAAAATGCGCTATCGAAATCTCGAATGGCGAAGTGAGGTTTACTGGTTAAACAAAGATATCCAGGCCTCAGACGGTTCGGGCGGCGACACTCTTAATGCGTGGGGTCTATACAGCTACTTGCAGACCAAAATCTCACGCACAGTAGATATCGGCATCAGAGGAGATTTCTATGTTCCCGATACCAAGAGTTACGCCGGTACCGCCGGCTATTCGCTGTCACCATTGGCGGTAACCAGGGACAGTCCGTACCTGTGGCAAATCAGTCCGTATATTACCTGGTGGCAAAGCCCGTTTGTGAAGTTCCGTGCAGAGTATGATTACAGCAACGGCAAGGGGATAGAAAATCCCGAACATATCATTTGGTTACAGGCAATATTCGCAGCCGGCCCACACAAGCACGAGCGTTATTAATGGAAAGGAGCGAGATTACTATGAAAAACATATTGATTATCATAGCCGTGATTTTGGTTTTTCCGGCAACAAGCATCTACGCAAAACCACATCTGAACGTCGTAACTACATTGCCCGATTATGCATCTTTTGTAAAAGCAATTGGTGGCGACCGTGTCTCCGTGAAGTCCATCGTCAGGGGCGACCAGGATGCCCACTTTATCCGCCCGAAGCCTTCATTTGCTACAGCACTGCGAAACGCCGATGTTTTGATTGCTACGGGGCTGGACCTTGAACTATGGGTACAAACAGTAATAGACAGCTCCGGCAACAGCAAAATTAGAAGTGGGCAGGCTGGTTACGTCTCTGCATCTACCGGTATGAATTTATTGGAGAAGCCCAAGACATTCTCAAGGGCCGAAGGCGGTGTTCATATCTACGGCAATCCGCATGTTACGTGCAGTCCCATCCAGATGAAAATAGCCGCCGGCAATATAGCCACCGGATTGATTAAGAATGACCCGATAGGTAAGGAGCTTTATCTGCAAAACCTTAATAAATTCCATCAGGAAATTGATGAACGGTTGTTTGGCAAAAAGCTTGTGGAAATGTTAGGTGGCCGGACGCTGTGCAGCCTTGCCGAACAGGGCAAACTGATGTCGTTTCTTGAAGAGCAAAGTTTTGAACGAAAACCGTTGATTGAATATTTGGGCGGCTGGATGAAAAAAATGCTACCGCTTCGTGGTACACCTATCGTTACCTATCACAAAAACTGGATTTACTTTATTAAACTTTTTGGGCTGGAAGAAGCGGGAACCGTGGAGCCCAAACCCGGAATACCACCTTCACCAAAACACGTAACCAGCCTTATCAATCTTATGAAAGAAAGAAACATCGGCATCATTTTAGCCGCCAACTATTTCGATGAGCAAAAAATAAAGACGGTGGCCAACAGAACAAGTGCTGAAGCAGTTATTGTTCCAATATATGTAGGCGGAGCTAACGGCACGGAAGATTATTTCAAACTTGTAGATTTCTGGGTTGATAGTCTTCTGAAGGCCGCAAAAAAGAAAGGTGTCCTATAAACTTCCTGGCCGGGAAATAAAACTATGGAAACAGAGATAATACGATTTTTTTCAGTACAAATAGCTTTGCTGGCTGTTGTGCTGATTTTGCACACTTACATAGGACTGCACATAATCAGGCGAACGCTGATATTTTCCGATTTGGTCCTGGACCAATTGGCGGCCTTTGGTGCCCTTGTCGGTATAGGACTTGGCATAGAATACGGCACCGCTCACTCTTACTTGTCCTCAACGGCTGCCGTATTATTCGGCGCAATGCTGCTCGCCTTAATAAAGCCGAAAAGCAGAGCCATACCACGCGAAGCGGTCATCGGTATTATGTACGCGCTTGCCTTAGTTGCTTCACTTTTATTGGCTGATAAACTTCGCGGCGGCGAGGCCTACGTAACAAAAACACTTGCCGGCTCGATGCTATGGGTAACCTGGCCTTTGGTTTCTGTCACTACCGTTGTTTATATTGTGCTGCTGATATTCCACTACAAACTTCGCCACAAATTCATAAGTTTGGCGGAAAATCCTTCGTCCGTTAAAAGAGAAAAACTCTGGGATTTTCTTCTGTTTACAACTCAGGGCATAATCACGGTTCTGATAGTCCCCATAGCAGGAGTCCTTTTAGCCTATGCTTTTTTGATGATTCCCGCGGCCATCGCGGCAATGTTTACCAAAAAATGGGCGGGGGCTGTTTTAATAGGATGGACTGCCGGCTTTACAGCCTGCTTGATCGGCCTTTGCTCATCGTTTTTTTTCGACCTGCCGTACGGCCCGAGTCTGGTGCTTTGCTTAGGCCTTTTCTTCATTTTTGCCGTGGTTATCAGGTGTCTGTTTTCAAGTAATAAACCAATCTGAATTGGAGAATAAGCGATGCTGCAGATAATTCAAACTTTAGGGCCGCCTTTCCTCGCTTGTGTGCTGATGAGCTCTATTCTCGGCTATCTGGGGATACACGTAATTAAAAGGGAAGTTATCTTTATCGATATTGCCCTTGCTCAAATTGCCGCTGTCGGCTCTATCATTGCTCATATTGCCTTCAAAGTACATGGAGATTCCTTAACCGCATATACTTGCTCGTTGAGTTTTGTTTTGCTTGCAGCCTTATTCTATGCCGTGATACGAAGTAGAATTTCTCAGATATCACTTGAAGCAATCATCGGCATTTCCTATGCCGTTGCCGCGGCGGCCGCTCTTTTTCTGGTTGGCATCGCACCCGGTGGTCATATACACGTTCAGCATATCTTATCCGGCAGCCTTCTTTGGACAAGCCGGGGGCAAATTATCACAAGTTTGGTAGTATTCTCTGTAATAGGATTTGGTTTTTATCTTATTCGAAAACCGATGGCCGAAATGTCAAACAATTATCAGAAAAACACCACTAAAAGTATGAAAGTGATATTTTGGGACTTTATTTTTTATGTCCTGCTCGGCGTGGTTATTACATTATCAGTACAGGTGGGCGGAGTTGTCGTGGTATTCGCCTATCTTATAATACCAGCCACGATATCGGCCATTTTTTCTCCGCGCCTTGGCATACAGTTGATTATTATCTGGACGGCGTCTATAGCCGCATCGATAAGCGGTCTATTATTCGCCTATTACCTCGACTTCTCAATCGGACCTGCGGTTGCATTATTTTTGGGGGCCGAACTGACAATAGCCGGCCTCATAACCACGGCACAGGTACCTAAGGCACAGGTACCTAAGGCACAGGTAACCAAGTAACACAAACCGGCTTATGACAGCCTGTCCATTGAAACTGCCAAATATCCCCATCCTGAGTAAGGGCCCTTAACTAAACAGCTACCACACGGATTCATCAACGTACCACATACCTGTAGCATCCTTTGTATCGCCGTTCGAAGGGTCGTCGTCTACATCAACAAATGCCTTTCCCTTTGGCAGGTGTTCCACGTGGCCGTCATAAAAGGCGAAGTTAGCCCCTTCGCTATGGCGATAAAGCACGGGACCCCAAATACCGACTTCGTTGTAATCGTACCAACTACCGTGCCCAACTAAGTCCCAAGCTTTTACGTAATTGGCTCCCCACCAGGTGCACCACCAATCACTTGAATCCGTAAAGTTGATTTTTTCCGAGGCGCGTGGAATAGCGGTGCGCTTATGGCCTATTTGCCAGGGAGACTCACAGCTAACCGGCGGCCAATAACAACCAAACTCCCCATTCCAGTCAGTGACGTTATATGCATAGCTGCAGAGAACATCATAAATACTCACTTCATCGTACCTGGCAACCTTGTCAGCCGGGCAGAAGTACTCATCGGGCATTATCTCCATCTTCTCCGAGACCTGTTTGTCGTCAAGGGCCATATACTTTCGGAAATCGGGATTTGTAAGCCAGTTGAGCTTTCGCAGTTCCGACGGCATCTGTGTATTATACATCATTGGCGGACAGAACTGCTCGTCCCAATTAGCGGCATAGAGATTATTGGCCGTTGCGAGCTGTCTTTCGTTGTTTGCGCAAACTACTCGGCCAGCCATTTCTTTTGCCTTCCGCAGACCTGGCATAAGTACGGCCAGAAGCAATGCAACCACCGATATGACCACCAGCAACTCCATTAATGTAAAACATTTTGTTTTTTCCCGTATCATTTTTCTCCCTTTCATCTTTGGATGACAGAACCATTCAAAACAAACCAAAACAATCAATTACGAAGACAACCGTTTCAGTAAAGTATTTCTACCGTCAACAGCTGCCAACTTGTGCCACAGGTACTTGCGCCGCAGGTACTTGAGCCACAGAAACCGGATTACCCATCGGTAATCCGAGGACTGCGTCCAACGGTGAAGCGTACCTTTGCAGCGGTCTGTTAGCTATGGTTCGGGGAGCCTTTATTTCCATCCCAGCTTTGCTTGATATGGCATACTCCGGCACTGAGGCCGGAGATTGCTTTGCGGAGTTTATCCTGCGTATTGCGAAGG
>Ga0315545_1002714_pt1 | contig 15749 bp, 12 predicted proteins | sample SalMarSW160210MG_FD_203096 | JGI IMG/M metagenome (GOLD analysis project Ga0315545, IMG submission 203096) | Salt marsh sediment microbial communities from the Plum Island Ecosystem LTER, Massachusetts, United States - Salt Marsh Sediment SW1602-10 ... | reverse complement strand
CACCCGGCAAAATCCTCCGTATACGTTCGCTGAATTCAGCGAGGATCTTTCTGTCTTCTTGAGATATCAAAGTGTGGCCTTCCTTTCTTCTTCCCGAACTTGAAAGCCCTTTTCGTTAAGATTCATGAAATACGGGACATAAGATTATCAGTAAATCTATTCTACTACCATCCGGCATCCAAAGCACGGGGTTTTGTTTTACCCTTGTCTATGCTGGAATCTCCTATATACACAAAGATCAATGGCCGCATTGAAGTAAGGGCAAAAAACATAAAACCCCGCTTCTCAAACTGAAAGCAGGGTTTTGACCTCATGCTCACATCCCTCCAGATCAGAAAAGCTTAAACACGATAATGAGCTGATCGCTCATAGCTGAAAGGAAGAGTAGGTTCACCGTTGTAAGAAGCTTATAGCTCATGCCTGATAGTTGAAACCATAGTGGATCGATAACCTGTATGGCTGACCGGAATAAATCAGGGTGAAAACGCCATTCGTTTCACTCTGATAATTCCTGAGATCTCCACTCGAAACCACAGAATATCCTCCCCCTCAAAACCCTGAGATATGTCTGCCACACGCCGTATTTAGGAGGCCGTGCAACCACAATACCCCGATTCTGCTTCCTGATGATCTGACCCAAGGGGCGAAAGAGACTTTTTCAAATTTTAAAAGTGAGGTATTATGTCCTTATCTGATCTTTAGAAAACAAGATCGCGCCTCATTGTCGTAATCTCAAGCCTGAATTTAACCTGGAGGATATGAACCTTTATCCAGTGTTTCCATTATACAAGGAGTCGACAGTGCCCTCACTCATTTCGCATGCTGCTGTTGCGGTTGCTGCCGGAGTGGCATTTGCGCCCAGAGACGTTCCCACCCAGTTCTGGGTCCTCGTGATGCCTTGTTCCATTCTTCCCGATGCCGACGTCATTGGATTTTCCTTCGGGGTCCCCTACCATCATTTCTTTGGTCATAGAGGATTTTTCCATTCCCCTTTTTTTGGCCTGTTATTGAGTATTTTTGTTGTTAGTATCTTTTTCCGCGAAGCGGACATTTTCTCAGCAAGGTGGTTTTTCTACTTAATCTTCTTTTTCCTATTGGCAGCGAGTCATGGGGTCTTGGATGCATTCACCAATGGAGGATTAGGCATCGCCTTGTTAAGTCCGTTTGACAATACAAGGTATTTTTTCCCTTGGACGCCAATTGAGGTCTCCCCTATTGGTGTTAAAGGCTTTTTCAGCAAATGGGGCTTGGCCGTCATCAAGAGTGAACTCCAATGGATATGGCTGCCATCCTTCATGGTGGTTGTCCTGTCGACCCTGATTCGCGGCTTGGCTGCAAGACACTAAAATTACGACATAGAAATGCGCCCTCATCGCAACGATACCAAAAAGACCCCTGTGACACCTTTTAAGACTGTCAGCGAAGAGGAAATTCAGAGGATTAACAGGCTCCAGCGAATTTCATTTGATACACTCTATCACCTCTTTGAGCCGCCCTTACCCGAGGGCGTACCTGAACGTCTTGAAAAAATCGTGGCGCATGGCAAGATCACCAGGGGGGATACAGTGCTTGATGTGGGAACCGGCACGGGAATTTTGATTCCCATAATCAAGAAATACAAGCCTGGTCGCATTTATGCCTGCGATCTTTCAAGGCATATGCTGGAGCAATTGAGAAAAAACTACCCATACGTGAAAACCATTATGGCGGATGTTCGGGATCTGAAGTTGCCGGAAGGCAGTATCGATGCAGTCTTCATCAATGCCTGTTATCCCAACATCGTTGATAAGGCAAGTGCCTTCACTAATATCAGCAGGATGATGAAAGCTAAAGGTCGCATTGTGATCAGTCATCCACTGGGGAAAGCATTCATTCTTTCATTAAAAAAGGGGGCTCCTTTCCCTCTTGATGAGTTCCCGGATGAGCCGGAAGCCGGTGCTTTGTTCAAGCCCTTTGGGTTTGAAATAGAAACGTTCATTGACGAGCCCAGGCTTTACATCTTGGTTGCCGCGAAATATAGATTCAGGGCGGCAGTTGACGAGATTGAATAACTAAGTGCGGCAGCAAGGAAAATGGCTTTTCTATGAAATAGGTTTTTCACTAGGTAAGTCGCCTTGAGATAGCTTGTGGGACTCCCAGGATATCATCTACCTCAAAAACCTGAGGTATGTCTGACGATCCACGCTTGGCTCTAATTGCATATATCTGCTGCTACTCGCGTAAGCTAAGTTTGGTTACCCAGCTATTAAGAATCTGACTGGCTCGCCATATTTCTGTTTCATAGGGGAAGCTAAAAAACATCCCTCTGGCCCACCCCAACATTCCCCAAAAATTTCATTGACAAACCCCTTTCCCGTAATGTATGAAGGGGCGGCTTTTGGCCGGAGGCCCACAAGAAGGCAACACGCAGGCACGGAACCGAGAAACAAGGAAGGATTGATGGGCATTGTTCTGAGAGGAATCACACTGCCGAAAAAGCTCGCACCGGTGCTTGAGCGTATCGAGATCACGCCACCCGGCACGGTGGTGCTGCCCCTCATCCAGCACCTGGGAGATCCTGCAGAACCCACCGTGAAGGTGGGACAGAAGGTGAAGAGCGGCCAGCTCGTGGCATCCCCTCCCACCGACCGCTCGGTTCCGATCTACTCCCCCCTCACCGGCACCGTAACGGCGATCACCACCACCTTCAGCTCCCGGGGACAGAGTACCGATGCCCTGATGATCGAGGGGGTGCAGGAGACACCGAAGACAAAAACGCTCCCGTCACCCTCCGCCCTCAGCCCGGCTGAGCTCGCTACGGCCTTGCGCGAGGCGGGTCTGCTCGGCCCGGGACCCTTTCCGTCCCCCCTGGCACGGGAGCTCCTTGCCCCTGATCAGGCAGGGCCCCGGCTGCCCTTGAGCGGCAGGAGGGTGGTGAAGAAAATCGACACCCTGCTCGTGAGCGCCCTTGACCCCGAGCCATCCCTTTCGGTCAACCGCTACCTGGCAGGGATCGAGACCGAGGCCCTGGCCGTGGGTATCGCTGCCCTCAGATCCCTGAGCGGGGCTGAGCGGGTGGTGATCGCCACAGACAAGAACCTTCCCCCGCCGAAGCCGCTCTTGTCTATCGTGGCAGCCGACGAGGAGGAGACCACCAGGATCGTCAGGCTCAATGGCCGGCGCTACCCCACGGGGCTTCCCATCCCGCTCATCAAGGCGGCCCTGGGCCGTGAGGTGCCCCTTCCCTACGGCCACCCGAGGGATGTGGGTGTGGCCCTGGTTCCGGTTTCAGCAGCCTTCTCCCTGGGTGAGATGCTCCTTACCGGCGCCCCTCCCCTCACCACCACCCTCACCGTGGGGGGAGCTGCCCTCAGCAGATCAGGGATCGTCGAGGTCCCTCTCGGCACCACCATCGAGGACCTCGTTCATGCCCTCGGAGGCTTTACCCGGGAGCCAGCCAAGCTCATCATCGGCGGCCCCCTGACCGGATTCGCCCACTACGATCTCTCTGTTCCCCTGGGAAAGGACGCAGGGGGGCTGTTCGCCCTGAGCGAGGATGAGATCACCCCGGTGGAGGGCTACCGGGAGTGCATCAACTGCGGCCGGTGTGTGGCGGTGTGTCCCGTGAACCTGGTGCCTGGGATGCTGTCCATGTACTGCGCCCGGAACCGGTTCGAGGAGGCTGCGGCCCGGGGCTTGCTTGCCTGTATCGAGTGCGGCTGCTGCGACTACGTGTGCCCCTCGAGGAGGCCCCTGGTGCACTTCTTCCGCCACGCCAAGCACCAGGTGATGGAGGAGGCATGACCCATAAGGAGAGGAAACAGCTCACCAGGTAGTAGTGACGCCTGTGAGAGAAACGGAGAAAAACCCAAAGCACGAAATTCGAAATTCGAAACAATACCAACGACCAAAATCTCAATGACCAAAACCATTCGTAGGTCGTGCAGGGTACTGGTTTGAGTTTCAGTCATTTGAATTTCGGAGTTGTTTCGGGTTTCGGATTTAACAAACACCTTGAGTACTCGCGTATCGGCCCATACGAGTGGTTGCATGATATGAACACGAAACCATCGATCGGCACCCCACGGCTCATCGTTGCCATGTCGCCCCACCTGCGGGGAGGGCTCAGGATTGAGGGCATGATGGGAAGCCTGCTTCTGGCCCTGGTTCCCACTGCTGCGGTAGGGGTGTATTGCTTCGGCCTCAGGGCCCTTCTGACCCTGCTTCTTGCCATGGCAACAGCCGCTGCCGTGGAGGCGGCAATCGAGGTCTTGACCAGGCGGGAGGTCACCGTGAGGGATCTCCATGCCCTTCTGACCGGGCTCCTTCTGGCCCTGATCCTTCCTCCCACGGCACCCTGGTGGCTCACCATGACCGGGGCAGCAACAGCCATCATCCTGGGTAAGATGGTCTTCGGGGGCCTGGGCACCTACCCCTTCAACCCGCCCTTGGTGGCCTGGGTGGTGCTGAAGCTCTCCTGGCCCGAGCGCATGAACGCCTTTGTGGCCCCGCTCACCGGTGAGCGGGTGCTCACCCCCCTGATGGCCTTTCAGGAAGATCCGGCCCTTTTCTACTCCTATGATCTGTGGGATCTGTTCCTGGGGAATGCGGCAGGGGGGATCGGCATGGTGTGCGGGCTCGCCATCGCGATCGGGGGGATCTTTGTCCTGCTCCGGGGGCTCATCCGCTGGCACATCCCGGTGGCCTTTCTCCTGGGGGTGGTCCTGTTTGCCGGAATCATGCGCCTGATCAACCCTGATCTCTATCCCCCGGTGAGCTTTCATCTGGCAGCAGGCGGGGTGCTCCTGGGGGCCTTGTTCCTGGCGCCCGAGCCGGTCACCTCCCCGGTCACCCCCAAGGGGATGATCACCTTTGGGTTTCTGGCCGGCATCCTGACCATGATCCTCAGGATGTGGGGGGCCGACTATGACGGCACCTTCTACGCGATCCTGGTCATGAACGCGGCAACCCCGCTCTTTAACACCCTCACCCCGAGGGCCTACGGGGGGAGCACGGTAAAGGCACGGTAGGTTATAAAGAAATACAAGAGGAGTATTCTCACAACCATTTAAAATCCGAAATTCGAATTTGTTTCGAGTTTCGTGCTTCGGATTTAGAGTTTCTACGAGTATCAAGGATGCGAATACTATGTAAATCAACCCAGATTAATCCTTACATGACTGAACGCTCAAAGGAGAATAGCTTGTGCGTGAGATCCTACGGATGATCGTGGTCCTGACCCTGATCGGGGCTGTCTCAGGCCTTGCCCTGGCAGCCTTTCACCGCTTTACTGCCGCTCCCATCGAGTACCAGACCATCAAGTTCGTCAAGGAGCCGGCCGTCAAGAAGGTGCTCACCGGCTATGACAACGACCCCATCCTGGACAGAAAGAAGCTCGTGGTGGGCACCGATCCCCGGGGAAGGCCCGTGGAGCTCACCGTGTTTCCCGCCAAAAAGGGGGCTGAGACCTTTGCCGTGGCTATTGAAGGCTCGGGCAAGGGCTTTCACGGGGAGATCGGCGTCATGGTGGGGGTGAGCAAGGAAGGCAAGATCCTCGATATCGGCATCACCTCCCACTCCGAGACCCCGGGCATCGGCTCCCGGGTGACCGAGACCGGCTACACGGACCGCTACCGGGGCCTGCCTGCCAAAAAGGGTGTGGATGTCGATGCCGTCAGCGGGGCAACCTACTCGAGCAAGGGGGTAGTGGCTGCGGTGAACGAGGCCGTGGGCCTGGTGGAGAAATTCAAAAAGGAGATCTTCTGATGGCAACCCTCAGCGCGGAGTTCACCAAGGGCTTCTGGCGGACCATCCCGCCCTTCCGGCTGGTCCTGGGCCTCTGCCCCACCCTGGCAGTGACCACCTCCGGGATCAACGGCCTGGGCATGGGCCTGGCCACCACCTTTGTGCTGGTGTTCTCGAACCTGTTCGTGTCGCTCCTGCGGCGGCTCATCCCCAACCAGGTGCGGATCGCCTCCTTTATCGTGATCATCGCCTCCTTTGTGGTGATCGTGGAGCTGGTGATGCAGGCCTACTTCTATCCGCTGTTCAAGATCCTGGGGATCTTCATCCCCCTGATCGTGGTCAACTGCATTATCCTGGGAAGGGCCGAGGCCTTCGCCTCCAAGAACGGCCCGGTGATGTCATTGGCAGACGGGCTGGGCATCGGGCTCGGGTTCACCATCTCGCTCTTTGTGCTGGGCCTGATCCGGGAGCTGTTGGGCGCGGGCACCCTGCTGGAGATGCCGGTCCTGTGGGAGGGATTTGAGCCCTTCGCCTTCATGCTCAAGCCCCCGGGGGCCTTCGTGGCCCTGGGGGTTCTGCTGGGGTTCATGAACCTCATCAGCCAGATCCAGGCACGGAAGGGAGGTGGACGCTAATGGGTGATTTCCTGCTGCTGATGGTCAGCGCCATCCTGGTCAACAACATCCTGCTCCTGAGGTTCCTGGGTAACTGCCCCTTTCTGGGGGTCTCCCGCAGGATGGACACAGCAACAGGCATGGGCCTGGCAGTGATCTTTGTCTTAACCCTGGCCGGGATGATCACCTGGCTGGTCTACCACTACCTGCTCGTGCCCCTGTCGCTCGAGTACCTGCGCACCATCGCCTTTATCCTAGTGATCGCGGCCCTGGTGCAGTTCGTGGAGATGGTGGTCCAGAAGACCGCACCGCCCCTCTATGAGGCCCTGGGGATCTATCTGCCCTTGATCACCACCAACTGTGCGGTGCTGGGGGTTGCCCTCATCAACATCGATGAGCGCTATGATCTGATCACCGCGATCTTCTTCTCCTTTGCCTCGGCCTGCGGGTTTGCCCTGGCCCTCGTGCTCATGGCCGGGCTCAGGGAGCGCTTTGCCCTGGTTGCCATCCCCAAGCCCTTTGAGGGCACGGCCATCGGGCTGGTGACCGCAGGGCTCATTGCGCTGGCCTTCTCGGGGTTCGCGGGGTTGGTGTAGGATGGTTCACCGTTGCTTGTGAGAACCACGGCAAACGAACAACGATTAACAACTAACGGAGAACAATACCCATGCTCACGGCAATGCTCGTCATAGGGGGAATCGGGCTCGGCTCCTCGATCCTGCTCGGCATCGCCTCCAAGGTCTTCTACGTTGAGGTGGATCCGATCGTCCAGGCCGTGGCCGAGGCCCTGCCCGGGGCCAACTGCGGGGCCTGCGGGTTTGCGGGCTGCTCGTCCTGCGCCAAGGCCATTGCCAAGGGCAAGGCCTCACCCGATGCCTGCATGGCCGGGGGTGCCGAGGCTGCCGTGACCATCGCCCAGATCCTGGGGGTCACCGTGGAGGTCAAGGAGCCTGATACCGCCCGGGTCGGCTGCTGGTACCCTCCTGAGGAGGCCGACACCAGGTTTCGCTATGACGGGGTCAGGGACTGCCGGGCTGCGATGCTGCTGTTTGAGGGAAGCAAGCTCTGCCCCATCGGGTGCATGAGCCTGGGCAGCTGCGTGAGTGCCTGCCCCTTTGATGCCATCAGGATCGGAGCAAAGGGCCTTCCCGAGGTGAACCCTGCCCTGTGCACGGGCTGCGGCACCTGCGTGGCCACCTGCCCCAAGTCCATCATCACCCTCACCTCCCAGACCCGGCGGAGCCGGCATCTCTACCAAACCGATGAGTGCACCGCCCCCTGCCAGCGGACCTGCCCGGCAGGGATCGACATCCCGGGCTATATCACCCATATCCGGGAGGGCAACTACCGGGCTGCCATCCAGCTGATCAAAGAGACCAATCCCCTGCCCCTGACCTGCGGCAGGGTCTGCCCCCACCCCTGTGAGGAGCAGTGCCGGCTGGGACAGGTGGGAGATCCGGTCAACATCAACCACCTCAAGCGCTTCGCCGCGGACTATGAGCTGCGATCAGGAGAGCGCATCACCCCCTATAAGGCCCCTGAGACCGGAAAGAAGGTGGCCATCATCGGCGGGGGACCGGCAGGGCTGAGCTGTGCCTTTTATCTGGCCCGCTACGGCCACAGCCCCACCATCTTTGAGGCCATGCCCAAGCTGGGGGGGATGCTCAGGTACGGCATCCCCGAGTACCGGCTGCCCAAGGCCGTCCTCGACTGGGAGATCGAGGGGATCCTGGGGATGGGCGTGGCGGTGAAGACGAATGTCAGGATGGGAACGGATGTTACCATCACGAGCCTCAAGCACGAGGGCTATGAGGCGATCTTTCTGGGAACCGGGGCCTGGGACAGCCGGGGCCTGGGGGTGGAGGGAGAAGAGCTCGAGGGTATCCTGCCCGGCACCCACTTTCTGATCGACCGGGGCCTGGAAAAGGAGACCCCGGTGGGCGAGAAGGTGGCCATCATCGGCGGGGGCAACACCGCCCTTGATGCGGCCCGCACCTCCTGGCGGCTCGGGGCCAGGGAGGTGACCGTGATCTACCGCAGATCCCGCAAAGAGATGCCCGCCAACGATATCGAGATCGAGGAGGCCGAGAAGGAGGGGGTGAAATTCCACTACCTGGCAGCCCCTACCAAGCTCATGGGGGAGGACGGCAGGCTCACGCAGCTGGAGTATATCGAGATGGAGCTGGGAGAGCCTGATGAGTCAGGAAGGAGGAGGCCCGTGCCCAAGCCGGGCACTGAAACGCTGATCCCTGTTGATAACGTGATTGCCGCCATCGGCCAGTTCCCTGAGACCGGGTTCTTACAAGACGACGGGGTGGCCATCAGCCGGGGGAACACCATTGAGGTCACCAACAGGGCAACCGGCGCAACCAATCTTGAGGGGGTCTTTGCCGGGGGCGATGCAGTCACCGGGGCATCCATTGCCGTGGAGGCTATCGGTGCGGGACGCAGGGCTGCCCGCTCGATCAACCGCTTTCTCAGGGGCGAGGAGGTGACAGTACCTGATGAGGCCATCACCAAGGACAGCGAGCTGCTGGATGTGGAGGAGGTCGTGAACGTGCCTGAGAGTGTGCGGGTCAGGATGCCCGAGCTCACCGTGGATGATCGGCGGCTGAGCTTCAAGGAGGTGGAGGTGGGCTTAACCGAGGAGATGGCACAAGGGGAGGCCGAGCGTTGCCTGCGCTGTGGGCTTCTGTGCTATCGGAGGGAGAGGGGGTAGAGAGTCGTACTTTAAACTGAAAATATCAAATTGAAAATTGCAAAATCATACAGATAATAAGCGCCTTTATTTTAAAATTGTTACTTTGCATTTTTAGATTTACCTTACTGCGTAGCAGTCTGCTGCGCAGTTTTATTTTGCCCTCTCGAGCTCCTCTTGCAGCTTTTCGATCTCCATAAGAGAACCCGATTCAATGCCCACGAGATAGCATCCCCTGTATTGGCCCTCCTTTATGAGAGTCATGTGTTTTAGCGTGGCATCAACGGTCATGGTCGCCATGGGAAGAAAGCAGGTGATTTCCCGTATCTGGTCCCCCACGTTCACCTTCTCAAAGAGATCGAAATTTCTCTTCTCTACAATAAAGCCGATCCCCGAAGAACCGATGTTGACCACACTCAACTGATACTGCTTGTCGTCTCCCTCCAGGGTAAATTCCACGGAAAGGACCTTCGTCATTCCATCGGTTATCCGCTGCTCCTTTCTCTTCTCCTCCAGCTGAACGGCCGTGGGAAACTCAATGATGAGCCCATAGGAGGGATGCTCGCCATGTAGGCCCACGTATTTAGCAGCAAATGAGGCAGTCCTTCCCTTTACATCAAAGGAGAAGACCAAATCAGGGGCGGATTGAATAAGGGAGTTGCCTTCCTCAGGGTAAAGCTTCTCCACGACGAGACGACCTCCCTCTAAGAATTCCTCTATGGCAATCGCCCTTGTGGCGAACCGCTCATCCGTGCCCTGAATCTCAACTGCTACCTCCATGCTTTCTGAAATCATATATTTGACTATCGTGATGATCTTCGCCTTTTCTCGTATGGTAAAGAATTCCATGAGTATTTCCTTTTTCTAGAGACGGCTAGTTACACCTGGTATAACCGCAGAAATGGCAGGTCATGCACCCTTCCTCAAAGGCAATGGGCTCGCCGCATTCAGGGCATTTCTCCCCCATGAGTGTCTCCCCTCTGTCCACAATCTTCCTGCCATCCCCTTTTATGTACCGCTTCTCGAGCAACTTACCGATGGCATCCGGTATGGAGAGCACCAATCCGTCCTTTTGAAACACGGGATGCTCGCCGCTGATCCCCTTAAGCTGGGTCACGATATCATCTACCTTCACCCCGGACCTCAGGGCCAGGGAGACCAGCCTTCCAATGGCCTCCGCCTTTGCGGTGGTTGATTTTCCAGATTTCCCAATGATAGGAAAGACCTCAAAAGGTCTCCCGTCATACTCGGTGACATTGATATAGAGATTGCCAAAGCCCGTCTTTATCTTGGTGGTAAACCCCTGCACCGTTTCAGGTCGATCCTTCACGGCTGTGTAAAAGGTATCCGCCTCCTCCTTCTTATCGAAGCTCAGTACCTGCCTCTTCTTGCTCCCGTCCCTGTAAATGGTGACCCCCTTGCATCCAAGCTCATAGGCCAGGTTGTAAATGCGCAACACATCGGCGGCGGTGGCATGGCGAGAGAGGTTCACGGTTTTGGAGACAGCGTTATCCGTGTGTTTCTGGAAGGCCGCCTGCATCCTCACGTGCCACTCAGGGCTTATGTCATGAGCGGTGACGAAGACCTCCTTTACATCATCCGGTATCTCCTCGATACCCTTGAGTGACCCCTGGCTAGTCAGCCTTGCCATGAGCCCCTCGGTGTAAAAATTCCTCTCCTTGGCCACCATCTCAAAGTACGGGTTCACCTCGATCAAGGTATCGTTGTCCATCACGTTTCTGGCGAAGCTCAATCCGAAGAGCGGCTCAATGCCGCTGGAGCATCCGGCGATGATGCTGAGTGTCCCCGTGGGGGCAATCGTGGTGGTGGTTGCATTCCTATACCGGCAATCTGTCCTATCCTTAAAGATGCTTTTCTCGAAATTCGGAAATACCCCTCGCTCCATCCCGAGCTCGATGCTCGCCTTCTTTGACTCCGCCTGAACAAAGGACATCACCTCCTCGCCCACGTCCAGCGCCCTCTCGCTGTTGTAAGGAATTCCCATTTGATACAGCATATCGGCAAAGCCCATTACCCCCAGGCCGATCTTGCGATTGCCGTGGGCCATGTCCGTAATCTTATCCAGGGGATACTTTGACATATCGATTGCGTTATCCAGGAAACGCACGCAAAGGGCTACCACCTCCCCTAAGGCCTTTTTATCGATCCCGGAACCATCCTTGTCATGGATCACGAACTTCGCGAGGTTTATGGAGCCCAGATTACACGCCTCATAGGGCAGAAGCGGCTGCTCCCCGCAAGGGTTGGTGCTCTCTATCTCGCCTATCTCAGGGGTCACGTTGTCGGCGTTTATTCTATCGAGGAAGATGACGCCGGGATCTCCATTCTCCCACGCCTTGTGCACGATCTTGTCATACACCTCGGTGGCGCTCAAGCGAGCCGTCCCCTTTTTCGTAAGAGGATCGATAAGCGCATAGGTGCTATTATTCCTCAATGCCTCTATGAACCCCTCGGTGATGGCCACCGAGATGTTGAAGTTGGTGAGCTCCCTGTCATCCCGTTTGCTGTCGATAAAGTCCAGGATATCCGGATGATCAACGCGAAGTATCGCCATGTTGGCGCCCCGTCTTGTTCCACCCTGCTTCACCTGCTCCGTGGCCGTGTTGAATATCTTCATGAAGGACACCGGCCCAGAGGCCACCCCGCCCGTTGACCCCACGCGGCTGTTCTTGGGCCTGAGCCTTGAGAAGGCAAACCCCGTTCCCCCGCCCGACTTGTGGATCAATGCGGCGCACTTGAGGGCATCGAATATCCCCTCCATGCTGTCCTCCACGGGCAGCACGAAGCACGCGGCGAGCTGCCCCAGCTCCGTGCCCGCGTTCATCAGGGTGGGGGAGTTGGGCAGAAACTTGAGCTCGGTCATCACCTCGTAGAATGCCTCCTCTATCTCCTGCACGCGATCAGCGCTCGGGTAATTCCATTCGGCCAGTGACACGTGGTGTGCCACCCTCCTGAACATCTGCTCAGGGGTTTCGATCACCTTTCCGTCGAGGTCCTTTCGCAGGTAGCGCCTGTTCAGCACGGTTACCGCGTTGGAAGAGAGCCTGTTCTCAATCCCACGATCAAAGGATTGTTTGGAGAGGTGTATAGGCTTGGTATGGATGAACCCGCACTCCAGCATCTTGGCATCGATGATCTTTGCAAGCAGGGGTAGCTTTATCTGGTTTAAGCCCATCTGCTCTATATCCTCTCTTAAGGACAGGGTGATCTCCTTGGCCTGTTCGCTGTCAATCTCGTTCTGATTAACCAGAATGTCGCTGATAATATCATCGCTCCATTTTACGGCATTCGGGATCAGGTTCCCGTCTCTTATGACCAACACCATCTCTAACAGCATTGCTTCCCCCTAGTGCTTAAAAGCCTAAACTCTTTCTTCGACCATAACATATTGTGACGGGAGTCAGCATAATACCCTACATGTTGTATGTCAATAAAAAAATGCCCCTACTTTTTACATTTCACCGCAGGCGCTGAGGTCGCAGAGTTAGAAGCATCTTATTTTGCTTTTCGCTGAGAGGCCGAAAAGCAAAATTTTATGACTCTTTCGGTATTCGGCCTTCTGCATGGGGAGCTATGTTTAGCAGGGGCGTCGGTTAAAAAAAGTTTGGCAATAACTCAAAGCATTAAGTAAATTTACGCATTATTCTGAGATAATCGTTAATTATCGGTTAAAAAATACAATAACAGTATCGACCTTTTTTCATCAAATCAAAAATAAGCTTGTAACATCAGTATGTTATGAAGCATAACCGTAGAGTTAGGGCAGGAAATTAGGGTTATTTTCTAGCCGTGATAATCCCTGTTTAAATTAGATATCATACTTGACACAATGCATGTTATGTATTACAATGTAAAACATGAAAACAGCCACACTCACAATTCGATTGGACGAAGACCTAAACAGGTTGCTGGATGATGCCGCTAAAAAATCAGGGCGAAACCGGAGTGACATCGCCCGAGAGGCTTTAAAGCGCCAGTTACGGCTTAGTCAGTTTGAGGCTATTCGAAAACGCATCATGCCGCTTGCTGAGGCTCGTGGTTTTTTGACAGACGAGGATGTTTTTTCGAAAGTCTCATGAGAGTTTTCTTGGACACGAATGTAATAGTTAGTGCCACAGCTACACGTGGACTTTGCGCTGATGTGTTCCGAGAAGTCCTCTTGTCACACGAGTTGATAGTTTCAGAACCCCTCTTAACAGAAGTGAGCCGGGTTCTTTCTGCGAAGCTTGGCGCCGATGCAGAAATGATCGAAAGCGTCATCCGAATCCTCAAGCAAGACACAATTTTTTCCAAGCCATTAGATTCGCCGGAAGTAACCATTCGGGATCATGACGATTTGCTGATACTGGCCAGCGCCTTGGCTGGCAGGGCAGAAGTGTTGGTCACTGGAGACAAAGAGTTGCTGGCTCTTGGTTCGATTTACAATCTCGAGATCATCTCACCACGTCAATTTTGGGAGAAAATCGCCGGCCAACAACCGGGTTGAGCAGCCGGGAAGCAACAAAGGCCTTTTGCGTAAAGGCTATTCGTATCATGGAGTACCACCGCCCGCTGCTCACCCGGAGGCGTTGTGCGGAGAATTGAATAATGAATTTCTTGGAATCGTTGGTGGCTGAATGGTATGAATTTAGCGGTTACTTTGTCCGATCAAATCCACGAACACGCAACAGGCCATTGAATACAAACCCTAAAACGAATATGCCCTGTTCATTTATGAACATAGTCTTTTACCCCCTCTTTTCGCTTCTTCATGGCCTCTGATTCGGCGGCTAGTTCCTCCAGCAGATGAGATATGGACCAGGTTTCCGAGATGGGGGTAAGGGATGCCCAGAGGGGGGCTGGGAATTCCGAGAGCCGGTAGATTGCCATCAGTCGATAGAGCTCCTTCTGGTTGAATCCGGACATGATGATGGCCCTTCTCATCCCGGCTCTTTCTCCGAGTCCTGCCCTATCCCCTGAAACCAATAATTCCTTGAGGGTCTTGGTTGAGTCGTCATCGGTGGCGAAGATCATCGGCAGATCCTTGAATCCGTTCTGCTCCAAGAGGCACAGCAGGGAGGATTGCTCTCCCGGCGGATACCCGCACGCCAGGATCCCGCGGGGGCCATACATCCTTTGCCTTGATTTCCCTATCTTTTTGAACGTTCCTTTTGTCATAGCTCCCCTACCCTTCGAAATCCTATGTCGGTACTACGATGCAATCTCCCATTCACCATTCCCGAAACCGGCTGGACTATAGTTCAACAATCGCTGGAAATCAAGGTCTATTTGTACATAAAACCTACGGATACCAGATACGTAAATTTATTATATCAGTGGCGCATCCTTTCAATAATTCCGCATCTACCGAGGCAGGCGGAAATCAAAACGAATCCAGCCCATCTCGGGCATATGTCGGAAGCCACACAAAATGGAAAAACCATTCCGTCTTGACTATGGTCCTATTCAGCAACTATGATTCATCAGGTTGTAGGACTGCTATCTAAGATGTTGTATCTGTCTCTTACAGAGAATTCTGAGCACACCGAGGCTCTTGCCTGAAGTCTTGACGGAAGGAGGGGTTCCATGGAACCGAAGGAACAATTTGACTACGACTATATAATCATTGGATCGGGGTTCGGAGGGAGCGTGTCGGCCCTGCGGCTCGGGGAGAAGGGCTACAGGGTGGCAGTGCTTGAGAAGGGCAGGCGATACGGCACCGAGGATTTCCCGCATACCAACTGGAATGTTCGAAAAAGCCTGTGGATTCCGCAGCTCGGGCTCTACGGAATCTTCGCCCTCACCTTTCTCAAACACGTGTTCGTGCTCCACGGTGCAGGCGTGGGGGGAGGAAGCCTTAATTACTGCAACCAGCTCCTGGTGCCGCCTGATGAGGTGTTCGAAAAGCCCGAGTGGGGCCCTGGTGACTGGAAGGCGAGATTGGCGCCCTTCTATGCGGTTGCCAAACGCATGCTGGGAGCAAACCCAAGCCCACGGGTGGGCAAGGCGGACGAGATCCTAGCCGAGATCGGCAGGGAGATCCGGGGAAAGGATACCTTCCACATCAATGATGTGGCCGTGTTCTTCGGTGAGCCCAACAAGACCGTCCCCGACCCCTACCTTAATGGAGAGGGACCGGAGAGGACGGGCTGCACGTTCTGTGGCGCGTGTATCGTGGGATGCAGGGTAGGAGCTAAAAACACCTTGGACAAGAACTACCTCTACCTCGCGGAACACAAATACGGCATCGAGATTGTCCCGGAAATCGAAGTCACGGGCATCCGGCCCCTGGATGAGGGATACGAGGTGCTCGCTACGAAATCCATTGGGTTTCGCCACAGCAAGAGGATCTACCGGGCAAGCGGCGTGGTGGTCAGCGGCGGGGTGATGGGCTCGGTAAAGTTACTCCTCAAATGCAAGGCCCAGGGGATGCTCCCTCACCTTTCCGATCAGCTGGGGAACTATGTCCGCACCAACTCCCAGACCCTGGTAGGCGCTACCGCCAGGGACAGAAACGCCGACTATTCCGATCAGATCTCGATTACCTCGGGCATCTATCCGGATGAGAACACCCTTGTTGAGGTGGTGCGCTTTAACAAGGGCTCAGATGTGCTGGCGTTTCTGGCAACATTGCTCATCGATGGAGGAGGCCGCATCCCCCGCTGGGTTCGATTCCTCGGCAATGCGCTCAGGCATCCGTGGGAATTTCTGAA
>Ga0315545_1002710_pt1 | contig 15754 bp, 13 predicted proteins | sample SalMarSW160210MG_FD_203096 | JGI IMG/M metagenome (GOLD analysis project Ga0315545, IMG submission 203096) | Salt marsh sediment microbial communities from the Plum Island Ecosystem LTER, Massachusetts, United States - Salt Marsh Sediment SW1602-10 ... | reverse complement strand
AGGTCCCCTCGAGGTAGGTGTTGGCCACCATTGCCGGCCCACCGTGGCCCGGCCCGCAAACGTAAATTACATTAAGGTTCCGGGCCTTTATCACGCGATTTAGATGAGCGTATATGAAGTTTAGGCCCGGCGTTGTCCCCCAGTGTCCCAGCAGTCGCGGCTTTATATGTCCTAATTTCAGAGGCTCTTCCAAAAGCGGGTTGTCATACAGATAAATCTGACCCACCGAAAGATAGTTTGCCGCCCGCCAGTATGCATCTATCAATCTCAACTCTTCTTTGGAAAGGGGCCCTGATTTGGCGGCAGGTTTGAGGTCGGCTGAATCTGTCTTGCCCATGATATCCTCCCTTGCTTTCCATGCCGGGTGAAGTCTATTATTTCAGAACTTTCCGCGGCGTTAAATTGAGTTTTTAGCTTAGAATAATCCAACGATAAAAAATACACAAAATTGTAAGACGAACCGTTAGTACAAACAAGAAAAATTGCTATATTTCCCCGCCATACCCAGTTTGTTAGCTTTTGCTGCGGGTTAGGATTCTGTAAGTTTCACGTGCGATGACCAGCTCTTCGTTGGTGCGAATCGTCATTGCATAGACTTCGGAGCTTGGTGTTGAAAAGACTGCTGCATTTTCCTTGTTTTTGGCTTCGTCAATTTCGAGGCCGAGATATCCAAAGTTTTCCAGAATTCTTGCCCTCAAGTCGGCGCTGTTACGCGATTGCAGGTAGGCATGATCCATTATTGATTCATCCCATACATATGTAATTATCACCGCAACTCCCGTCTTGCCAGCCAAAGACCGGGTAGCATTGGCAACCACAGCGTGAATCCTCGCAATAACAGGGTAGCGGTAAGTCCTGCTTCAATCGGTACGCCGAGCGCTTTGAGCATTCCAACGGAGCTTGCCTCAAAGACACCCAATCCCAACGGAATCGGACTAAGAGTAGAAATTATTGAGGAGACTACAAAACTGGGAAACGCCACGAGAAATGAAATATCCTGTCCTACAGCAAGCAGCATTACCCATAGCGTTGCTGCATCAAGTATAAAGACTGCGACATACAACAATATTGATATAACTACCAAGGGCCGATTATGAAGTAGGTGTTTAGGTGCTTGGGTAAATCCTTGCAGTAAATCTCTAACGTTTGGCAGTCGTGTAAAAAGCTTGGGAAGCGTTTTTTTGCTCAAATTTTGTAAAAATAACGCGCCGGCAGGGATTGCTACTGCCACAAGGCAGAATAATCCCACCAGCAAAAGAATCCAGATGTGAATCGCGTGATAGAACCACAGCAGAGCCAAGCTTGCTAACGCGACTATAAGATAGGCCAAATAATATGATACGAGACTTACTAACATTATAGCCATACAGAGATCTGTAGGTACCCCACGGCGTTTCAAAGCTGCGATAAAGAAACTGATTCCGCTCGCTCCACCGCTTGGCAGGGCTTGGTCTGCGAATAGTTTGGCCAAGGCAAGCGGTACGAATGAAAAAAAACTTTGCCGTATATAAACATAATGCAGACCCAGTTTCCAAATTGCTGCAGTACAAACATAAGTACCGAATTGCAGAAACAAGGCCACCAGCAACCACTTAGGCTTAGCCTCATGTGCCAGTTTGGCAAAATGTTCTATTTCACCAAGGTGAGTTATAGATGCAATTACTCCAGCCAACAACAAAATACCGAAAAACCACGATCTGAATTGGTGGCCTTTTGTTTTCGACGCAGGTAGAGACGACACAGATGGAATTTTGTTGTTTTGTGATTTCTGCATTTTTATGTTACTGCCGATAGCCGCTTCTATCATTCAAGACTGTTTTTTTAGTGCTATATCAGCAGGATTTTACTTGATTCTTGACTGCCTGAATAGCTTTTCTAACTTCCTCTGGATCTCCTAAATAGTAACTGCCAAGCGGCTTGAGGTTTTTATCCAGATTATAAAGAAGAGGTATTCCGGTTGGAATATTTTGCTGTGCAATCTCTTCTTCAGAAATTCCATCGAGATGCTTAACCAAGGCACGCAGACTATTACCATATGCTGCTATGAGTATCCTCTTTCCGGATTTCAAAACAGGTGATATCATCTCATACCAATATGGAATAAACCTCATTGCCGTATCTTTCAGCGATTCTGTAAGAGGAATATCCTTTTGGTCTAAGTCTCTGTACTTTGGGTCATTTCCTGGGTATCTTGGATCGCTCCTTTCAAGAGCAGGAGGCCTAACATCGTAGCTTCTTCTCCACTTTAGTACTTGTTCTTCCCCATGCTTTACCGCCACTTCGGCCTTATTTAGCCCTTGCAAGGCACCATAATGTCTTTCATTCAATCGCCATGAACGATAAACAGGGATCCACATCAGGTCTATCTCGTCCAGAACAATCCATAGTGTCCTTATCCCTCTTTTCAATACAGAAATAAATGCAATATCAAAAGTAATACCATCATCTTTCAAAAGCTCTGCCGCCTTTTTTACTTCTTCTATGCCTTTTGAAGACAAGTCAATGTCAGTCCAGCCGGTAAATTTGTTTTCTTTATTCCATACACTTTCTCCATGTCTTAGAAGAATAATTTCTGGCATAACATAAAACCTCACAACTAATTAACAAGTTTTGGTTTATTCCTATTTCTATTCAACACTTTGCTGACTATCGCCCATATAAACTCATTTTTTTGATATTTTTTAGACTGTTTTGGTCTGTGCAGTCCCTGAATGTCAAAGGCATATTAACTTTTCAACAATATCATGAGCTGCTGATGGCCTGGCTAAATTAAGGGCTTTAAATTGCATCTGAGCAATACGCTGAGGATCATCAAGTAATCTATCTATCTTGTAAGCTAAAACCGGCCAATTATTACACTTTATTGCCACTCCTTCTTCAAGAAGGTGGTCGGCATTACGTTGTTCCTGACCAGGAATAGGATCAACAATGACAAAACCTAAACCTTTTGCCAAAGCCTCGGAGGTTGTCAAACCGCCGGTTTTACCCAATACAAGGTCCGCGGCAGACATATACGAATCCATTTCGTTCGTGAAGCCAATGGATTTGATCTGCAAAGTAGAAGACGACGGCAATTCTACCACAAGTTCATCAATCCGGTCTTTTAGCTCCTCGTTCTTGCCACATATAGCAACAACTTGAACCTTGTGGTGCATTTTAGCGAGCGATTGTATCAGCCGTTCGATCGGCCCCACACCAAAACCACCAGCAGAGACAAGTATAGTAGTCAAGGAAGTGTCGAGGCCCAGCTTACGACGCATCTCGACCTTGTCCTTATGTTCGGAAAAAACCGGGTCAATTGGGATGCCAGAGACCGTGACTTTGTCCGACGGAACACCCAGTTCTTCCAAGTGAGCTTTTGTCTCGTCAAGAGCGACGAAATAGTGTTCATAGTGCCGGCACAGCCACATAGCATGTATATCAAAATCAGTTACGGTTATAACCTGCCGGGTATGAAGTCGATGTTTCTCTTTCAGCCAAGAAATGATTTCAGCCGGTAGAAAATGTGTACAGACAGTCATATCTGGCTGGTATTCCTCCAACATTTTCACAAATGGCCGGGTATTAAGCTTGTCGAAGGCCAGGCGACGACGTTCATTATGCCAGGGTTTATCGAAGTGATCATAGAGCCAGCCCCATATCTCCGGCGTCTTATCTACGACGTCGATATAAGCCTTAGAGTATAGTTCGTGGAAGAGCTTGTTAGTGTATTGTAGCGCGTCAACATTTCGTACCTCTTTAGCGGCATCTAAAAGCAAAAATGCTTTTTCGACGGCTTGCGCCGCCCTGAGATGCCCGGCCCCGGCCGATACAGATATGATTAGTACTCTATCAAACATGATATACTATTTTTCCTTCAGATTTTTTATCAGTTTATTTCAGCCACCTTGTCTATGGATAGATGCAAAACTGCTGCTCAGTGAGGAGCGGTGGATTCGATTTTCTGGATTTCAGGCTTAAATCTCTTGCCGGCATATTCAAAGGACTTAATGAACATGAAGAAAAATACTATTATAAAACACAATAAAATGACACCTGTCAGCCAATGTCGAGGTTGAAGCCTTTTCAACGAAGGAGCAAAAGCAATCAGGGCAAATAGACTGGCCACTAATGTCACTGCATCCCAGCTCGCACGCTGCCAGTAACTGCCACCCAGATGTATCCACATTCCGAATTCATCGAAAGTTAGCCCCATACCTATCCCGTATAATATCGCCGCGACTTCCAAATACCGACCGGTAGGACGCCGAAAGAGCAGATAACCGCATACCGCGGAGAGCAGAAAGATGCCATAGTTAAGATGATGTACGTGTGTTCCTTTGACGTGCACGTAAAGGTCAGGGACAGTGTGAGACATTATCAAAAATACAAGAATTCTTGCACTGAGAAATGTAAGGATGAACGCCGTAAGGACAACTCTGGCAAGGTGTTTGGGGCTTTTAGTTTGAAAAAGATTTTCTTGAGAATTTTCCATAGGCACACCTGTAATTTCATTCTGCTCACTCTGAACTTCTCATCCGTTATCCATATTCATGAGCCGGTTGATGCGTTCCTCCGTACTGGGATGAGTCATAAACAATCTTGTTACGGCGCTGCCGGTTAGAGGCTGAACAATAAACATATTGCTCTGGGAGTCATGAATATGCAAAGGTATCTGTTTATTGGCGTTTTCGAGCTTGTGAAGCGCGTTTGCGAGACCTCGGCCTGTCCCGGCCAACTCAGCTCCGAGTCGGTCAGCTTCGAATTCCCGAGAGCGGCTTATAGCAAGCTGTATGAGTGGAGCAGCCAGAGGTGCAAGAATCAGAAGCAATAGAGCAATTAACGGATTTGCCCTTCTGTCTCTGCTGCCGCCGCCCCAGAACGCCAGATAGCTGATCCAGCTTATGACTCCGGCAACTATGGCCGCAATAGTACTGATCAGAATATCTCTGTGTTTAATGTGTGATAGCTCGTGAGCAATAACACCCTCGAACTCGTGTTGATCGAGCATTTCACGCAGCCCTGCAGTCACACAAACGGCACTATGATGCGGTCCTCGCCCTGTGGCAAATGCGTTAGGGGCTGCGGCCGGGGAAACATAAACCCGAGGCATCGGCAAGCCAGCTCGTTTGGCCAGCCGTCCCACAGTGTGCCACAGTTCGGGATCATCCCCTTCAGAGATTTCAACGGCTCGCATCGTCGCCAGAGCAATCTTGTCACTAAAAAAGAATGCAAACAGTTTCATTACTGAACCAATCACCAAGGTGGGTAAAAGGGCTGACTGACCCCCAATTAAATAACCTATCGCCAGACACAGGCCCATTAGCCCACCCATTAACACCACTGTTTTGATATTGTTCCAGAATTTGTACATATATATCTCCCTGTATAAATTTTGTTAGTCTACGCATTATTATTCATTGATTACTACTTTGCCACAATTCCTTTCATGCCACCTGATATAAGTGTTGCGAGATTTGCCAGAATTCTTGGCAGCATAAGACCTCGCGGGCAGGCAAGATACTTCGACTCCCAGACAGGATCAAATTTCTCTTTGTATTGGCGCAGTCCCTGGAAGTTGTAGAAGTGCTCACCGTGACGGAAGACGAATGTTCCGAGTTTGTGCCATAACGGAGCCAGCTCTCTATCCTCAAGCCCCGACATTGGCGCCATACCAAGGCTGAACCAATCGTAGCCCTGCTGTTTACCCCATAGCATAAGCTCAACGAAAAGGTATTCCATAATTCCATTTGGGGCAGAAGGTAAGTGACGCATCAAGTCTATCGAAAGTTCCTCCTTTTCTGCTCCGAGCCAGATATTAGCAAAGGCAACAATTTCTCGTTCTCTACGAACTACGGCAATCGGTGTTTTCCTGATGTAGTCGGGCTCAAAAAAACCTATAGAAAAACTTTTTTCCCTGGTATTCTTCTCTTTGAGCCAACTATCCGAGATATGCTTGAGCTGGTCAAGCTCATGATTGACCCCATCGCAAGGGATTATACTGAAAGTACAGTTCTCTCTTTCAACCTTATTGCGGGTATGGCGCAATGACTTTCGGGATGCACCCTCGAGCGAAAAACCCTTCAAGGGAACCCTTGCTTCTTCTCCCAATTTGAGAAAAGTCATGCCCAGATTGAGATAAATGTCCATACTTTTTTTATCAATCTGGTAGAATACAGGCCAGCCGTTATTTCGGTCACATATTTCGCGGTACCTCCATACAAGAGGCTCCCATTCCCCTTCGGACCCAACCGGGTCACCCATTGCGATCCAACTGCGGCCTTCGATGCCGTACATTATAAAGCAATTGCGGTTATCACTGAGTAAGAAGGACTTATCACCCAATAAGGCCAGATTAGCATATGTCTTTCGAGAATGTCTCACGATGTCCTCTACTGCCAGCATAGTTTCCGGATGCGTTGGTAGAGGCTCTGCAGCACCTGGGAACAATAGTTTCAAAATTCCGTAAAGCAGAACCAGGGCGGCTGCTCCAGAAGTCGCACGGATAAATCTGGGCGCATCACCGTTTATAGCAAAGCGCCACCAGAGCTGATTGGAATACTCCACATGCTTATAAGAGAAAATGCCCAGCCAGACGGAGCTGACGATTACAGCGATAATTAAAACGGCCCATGTAAAGGTAAGTCGCTCACCTATCAGAGAGGCTTTTCTGTAGAATTCACGGCGACAGGGCAAGAATAGCAGAAGCATCACAGCCAGTATGATTGCCTCTTCGTAATCAAGGCCTTTCAGTAGCGAAAGAACGATTCCCAAACCCAGCATAGCAACAGTAAGATGATAAGCCGCATCCACACGCCGCTGGATCCCACGGGCCAATATCAGCAGACCGGCACCAGCGAGGCTTCCCAAAAAGTGAGAAAGCTCCATTGCAGGAAGGGGTAGTAGTTCCGCCAGCCAGGCCATTCGACCCTTTGTCGCGGGTAAGGTGCCAGAGAAAAGCAGTATGACACCAGCGATAAAACTCGCGGCCGCAAGGACGTGAGGCGTGATCGCTGAACTCCATCTGCCAAAGGTGATTCCAATCTCTCTGTGTTCATGTTTCTTCGCAGCCAGTTCATGACCAGCCAGTAGTGTTGTGGCCACAGCAAAGGGAAGCAGGTAATAGATAAGCCGATACAACACTAAGCAACTTATGACTGACGATTTCTCCAAGCGGTCGGAGAGCAATAGCAGGATCACGGCCTCAAAGACACCAAGGCCGCCTGGTACGTAACTCAACAACCCGGCTGCTTGGGCGAGCATAAAGATGCCAAGGAATTTAATATATGTCAGATTTGCAGCGGCGGGCAGGAGGGCATAAAGAACACCGCACGCCAGGAGCCAGTCGAGCGAGGAAATTGCAATTTGGCCGATAGAGATCGGAAAAGACGGTATGGCGAATTCCCATCCACGGATCGTTAGAGGTCTTCGCCTCAAAGCAATGACAATCAGATATGCGGCTACAATTGTGATAAAAATCATGCCGACGGGCCTTACCGTCACAAATGGAATATGCAACGCGGCAGGAATTCCACGAGATTCCGAAATAAAAACTACCCCTCCAATGGCAAAAAACCCCAGCCAGAACGTTAGACCGCAGAAAATAACCAATTTGGCAACCTCGATCGTGGAGACACCTAATGCTGAATATATGCGATATCTTGCCGTGCTGCCGCCCACAATGGTCATGTTATGGCTAAACACATAACCGATAAAAGATGCCATAGCTATCTTGGAGTACTTCAGATAATGGCGGATATAGCGAAGTGCCAGTGTATCATAGACTGTGAGCACAAAATAATCCAGGAAAGTCAGCAATAACGCAAAGCCAAGAAATACCGGCCTAACCGTCCGGAGCTCAGCGACTATATCCCGGAAGTGGTAGTGCTTGAGCTCATAGTGCAGCACCACCATTGCCACAATGAATAAACTCAGGCTGATAAGATAGCCAACATTATGTGCCACGCTTCTTTTCATTAGCCTGCCATAAGATCAATTTTACCATTCAATTTTACTATAAAACACTCTTTTGGCAACTTCTGCACAGCCGATGTAAGCTGCAACGATCACCACCAGAAAAGCCAGGAAATGTACTTGAAGCTGCTGAAATCCGAAAATCGCAGCCACCGGGGTAAACGGCAGTAGCAATGCAATTGCAACTACTGCCAAAGTTGCTATTAGCAAATATTTCCCGGGCTTGCTTTTGAAAAATGGCCTGCGTGTGCGAATAACCATCACTACAAGTGCAGCCGAAACAACAGACTCGACAAACCATCCTGTTCTCAACTGTTGCGGCGAAGCATGAAGAATAAGTATAAGCGTGCCGAAGGTCAAATAGTCAAAAACAGAACTAAGAAGGCCGAATATAACCATGAATTTACGTATGAATTTCATATCCCATTTGTGGGGTTTTTCGAGCAGCTCTAAGTCAATACTGTCGGTGGCGATTGCCATTTCCGGTAAATCAGTTATCATGTTGACCAGCAAAATCTGCTTAGGCAGCAGCGGCAAAAACGGCAGGAAAAGTGAAGCACCAGCCATGCTGAACATATTTCCAAAATTAGCGCTGGTAGCCATGAATACATACTTGAGAGTATTGGCGAAGGTTGCTCTACCATTCTGCACGCCCTCCAGAAGAACTGCAAGGTCTTTCTCAAGCAATACGATGTCAGCCGCTTCTTTGGCTACATCAACAGCGCCGTCCACGGAAATACCAACATCCGCCGCATGAAGTGCGGAAGCATCATTTATACCATCCCCCATAAAACCTGTAATATTACCTGATTTTCTAAGGGCCAGAATGATCCGCTCTTTCTGGTTTGGCTCAACTTCTGCGAAAATATCTACCTGGTTCACTCGCTGAAGAATGGCGTCATCACTAATTTGGCGAAGTTCAGAGCCTGTGAGGATGTTAGGTTTCTGTACTCCTATTTGCTGGCCTATATACGCTGCTACATGTCTGTTGTCTCCTGTAATTAGCTTTAGTGAAATACCCAGCTGTTTTAATCTCTCTATGGTCTTGGTTAGCCCCTTCTTGAGAGGATCAAAGAAAGTAAGCAAGCCCAAAAATATCATACCTGTCTCGTCTTCCCTACTGATCCGCAGCTTATCACCAAGATTTCGGTATGCTATTGCCAATACACGGAATCCTTCGTCGCCAAGTTCCTCAAAACGTTCAATTACTTTCTTTCTGACAGTTGATATATCAGTTTGAGAGCCATCAGAAAGCTCAGCCTTTGCGCACACATTCAGAACATTAACTAACGCGCCTTTGGTAATAATGATGTTTTTTTTGTTTTCGGAAGATACCAACACGCTTAATCGCTTACGAATAAAGTCATAGGGTACTTCGTCCAGTTTTTGAAAACCTTCGATTTGAAACTGTTTGTACCTGCGAACAGCTTCATCCATCGGATTTGTGAAGCCTTTTTCAAAAAAGGAATTCAGATATGAATACAGAAGTATCTTTTCATTTTCATTCCCATCGACATCCATGAAAGAGTTCAAAGTCACAAGCCCTTCGGTCAGAGTACCGGTTTTGTCAGAACAAAGCACATTCATGCTGCCAAAGTTCTCAATAGAAGCAAGACGTTTGACGATTACTTTCTTCTGTGCCATTTGCCGCGCACCGTGGGCAAGATTTACGCTCACAATCGCTGGTAATAGCTGTGGTGTCAGGCCCACCGCAAGAGCAAGGGAAAAAAGAAAGGCATTCAAAACAGGTCTTGCTAAATATACATTTACTGCAAAGATCACAATTACCAGTAGTAAAGTAACCTCCATCAAAAAATATCCGAATCGTTTTAGCCCGTGTTCAAATTCTGTTTCTGGTGGATTGAGCTTCAGTCGTTCGGAAACTCGTCCGAATTCAGTCTCTTTTCCTGTTCGGACGACTACGGCCCGTGCAGTACCGCTTACGACATAAGTGCCCATGAAAAGAGCATTTTTACGTTGAGCCAAAGGTGTTTGAGGCGGCAGAATTCCGCCTGTTTTTTCTATAGGGTATGTTTCTCCTGTCAAAGTCGCTTCATTGATGAACAGGTCTTTCGATTCCAAGATAAAGCAATCTGCCGGAATACTGGCACCAGCGGAAAGGAAAACTATATCACCAGGAACAACTTCACCAGCAGCTATTTCTTTTTCTTGTCCGTCCCTCAAGACGACTGTTTTTGTTTGCACTATTTTAAGCAATTTATTAACTGTGCCAACTGCTCCACGTTCCTGCCAGAAACCAAGTAAACCACTGAACAAAATAATTCCAAGTATAATCAGAGCATCGGCGGCATCATGAAGGAAAAAGGATAATAACGACGCGAAAATGAGGATTAGAATAATAGGACTTTTAAACTGAGAGATGAAAATTCTTAGATCGCCTGAATATCTGGGAGCAGATATGATATTTCCCCTTTGCTTAATTAGACGCAGGTTTGCCTCGTCATCTGTTAATCCATCCTCTGAAGTACTAAGGAAACCCAATAGCTCGGCAGTTGGAATGCTCCAAAATATTTCTGTTTTCTGATTAGTACCCATAACTCTAAATTCTCTTTTTCGGTAAAAGCTTAAAACTTTAGTTTTTGAGACAATTGACTGCTTTGCATTCTAAGGTTTTATGGTAGATTGCCCGGCTTTCTCAGTCTCAGCCACGGCCTGCATGACGGCCCTGCGGGCCATTCTCGACACGAGAACCATCACGGCAACACATACCACGAATCCGCCAATGATCGCCAGATCGTGCAGGTGGGCGGTTCGTGCATTGCTGCCGGCCAACCGGGCTGCGTGCTTGCCGACGTGCCCGAAGTAAACCTCGATTACCAAGTTGGGTGTGAGCGCCAGGAACGCAATCATAAACCCTGAGAACCGAACGCCGGCAGCGCCGAGTAGGTAACTGATTGTCGCAGGATTCAAAGGTGTCAGTCGCAAAAGTACCTGCAAGCGAAATTCGTCACGACTAACGGCGCGTTGGATAGCAGCCAGCGACGGTCTCGCCGCAAGCGTCCGCTGGATCCGTGCCCGCAAGAGCTTGTGCGAAAGCGCGAACTGCATCGCCCCGGCCAGCACACTGCCCGCCAGTACGGCCGCGACGCCCCAGAACATCCCGAAGAGAGCGCCCGCGATGATGCACAGTACCGTGTCGGGCAACAGGAACGACGTCGTCAAGGCGAACAGTCCAACGAAAGCGAGCACGCCCCACGGGCCAAGCTTCGTGATCCATGACTCGATTGCATTGATGTGATGTTCGATTTCGCGGCCCGCACCAACAATGGCGACGATCAGCAGCAGCCCTACCGTCAAGTAAGGGAGCGCTGCCCGTGAGTAGGCCCGTGCCAAGAACCGTTGCACCCTGTCAATGGCTTCAGTATTTTCCTCGCTGTACATGGCTACTCCTCCAACTGATGGGTATCGGGGATTCGGACGTCCAAACCGGCAAAACTGCACCAATCTGAATACCTGGATTCATTAGATCGCGGCGTATCGCACCAGACAACTGTCTTGTGATTCTCTCTCGATATCGGGCCAGCTCAGTCGCCGCCGAACTATTGCTCGGCTCTGGCCCTGGCTTCATGAAATGAAATCCGTGCAATATCCTGTGAACGAACGGAGTGAGCCGAATACCCACGACGGTGATAAATAAAAGGCCACTAAAAATCGCGTACGCCGAGGCAAATAATTTCGCCTCCGTGGCCAACAACTTCTTATTCTTTGTGTTATCCATAGCATCCATCATCTTTAAGATCTCTTTGCCCTCTATTTTATCATACCTTGCTCTCCCATTGCTCCGCGTCTCATCCCGCTTCCCTGTGCAAAACAAATAGAATTCACCAATCACAAGCAAAGAAGGGATCCATGGCAATAAGAAAGCTTTTAATTTCAGTAGTAATGAAAGGTCGACAAAATGTACACATACCTATCCATAGGTGAGGGTATATCGAAAGTTTAGTTCCAAACTTTTTCATCATTATTTTTTCAGATCGCTTTATTTCTCCAAAATTGCCAAAATATGGTCAAGTTTAGCCGTGGCCAGACATGTACAAGTATCCGCAGCTCCATAGTACATCCACAACTCGTCACCGCGAAGCAACAGTCCGGTTGGGAAGACAACGTTTGGTGTTAAACCGGAAAGCTCATATGGAGCCTCCGCCTGGAATATCCACTCGCGCGACCGAGCAATAACCTTGTAGGGCTTATCCTTGTCCAGCAAGGCCGCGCCAACGCGGTATACCAGATGACCTCCATAGCCCTTAACACCATGATAAATAAGCAGCCAGCCTTCCTCAATAAAAATAGGCGGTGCCCCGGCACCGACCTTAATATTATCCCACGCTGCACCACCTTCTTCTGAAAGAACTGAGTGAGGCTCGCCCCAATGTATCAAATCAGGCGAGTAGGCTGACCAGATATGTTCGTCACCGCCGGCATCAGGACGGTGGAGTACAGCCCATCGGCCGTCGAATTTCTGAGGAAATAGAACGGCGTCTTTATTACTGGGCGATAAAATGAGTCCGATTCGCTCGGCCGTAAAGAGGTCATAGCTACGTGCTAATGCCACTGCGGCACCTTTAGGAGAATAAGCGGTATAAGTAATATACCAGCATTTATCTTCCGGTATAAATGTGATTCGTCCATCTTCGCATCCCCATTCTTCATACTGCCAGTCTGGCTCGCCGTAGGCAAGTATCGGTTTTGGATCGACTTTCCAATCAGTAACACCATTTTTGCTGCGTGCTATATGGAGATTTGAGAATCCAGCATGGTCTTCGATGCGAAGAAGCAAGACAACGTCATCGCTTTGTTCGGTAGCGCCGGGATTGAGTACGGCGGCTGCCTGAAACGGAAGGTCCAATGGAGAAATAATAGGATTTTTGGGGGATAATTTAAAAATTCTTGTATCCATAACAACACCTTAAAGAAATTAATCAATTCATTATTTTTTTGTTAATAGGCCAGGCTTTTTAGGGTCGAAGATGTGTAGTGCCCAAATTTCGACCCAGTCATTGACCAAAAACCATGCCAAAGCATATCCCCAAACCAGTGCCGCCCAGCCCCAGCCGATAGGAGTCATGAACAGGCCATAGACCGCCACCAGCGTAGCAATCAATTGTGTACCTACAACTGCTCCGAGTAAAATATTGGAAGGTCGGTCGGCCCAGAAGTGTCCCCGCGTACGAGTAAGAAATATGGTCATGTGACCAGCTACGGAAAGCTTGAGATACATAAGAGTCTGAATTGTCTCTCGGTTCATTTTGAAAATATGCTCTCCAAGGTAAAAAAGGCCAAAAGAAGCTATTACACCAGTAATACCCAATACCGTGGCCACGCCAAGTACACGGTGCATATTCCAGATTTCAGGCACATTTGAGATATGGGCTCTGTCATAAGCTATAGAAAGGATAGCACCATCGTTAAGCAATGCCAGCAGGACAATCATTACGGCGGTCACAGGGTAAAACCTGAAGACAAGTATGCTGAGAGTCATGAACAGAAGAACGCGAATTGTCTCGGCAATGCGGTAAGTAGCATAGCTGTTCATCCTCTGGAAGATCTTACGGCTTTCCTTTACAGCATCGACAATTACAGACAGCCCTGGTGTCAGCAATACAATATCTGATGCCGCCCGTGCAGCATCGGTGGCACCGGACACGGCAATACCTGCATCGGCCTTTTTCAAGGCCGGTGCATCGTTAACTCCGTCGCCGGTCATTCCAATGATGTGACCACGCTGTTGCAGTACTTCGACTATACGGTACTTGTGTTCAGGAAATACTTGAGCGAAGCCATCAGCTCGCTCAATAGACTCCGCCAATCGGTCTGCTTCATGGTGTTTTGCATCACCGAACATTTGAGCGTCGAGGATATTTGTCCCCAATCCTACCTGGCGGGCGATTTCCTTGCCTATGGCCACCTGGTCTCCGGTTACCATCTTCACGTTTACACCCATTTGCTTTGCTGCGATAATGGTATCTTTGCAGTCTTCGCGAGGTGGATCGGAAAAAGGAAGTACACCCAGATACTGCCATTGATCTTTTTCGTCAGTTCTGGCAACTCCTAAAGAACGATATCCTTTACCGGCAAATTCTTTTACTGTTTTTTCCATCGCCTCCTGGATATCTAATTTATTTGCTGCAAGTTCAAAAATGACCTGCGGAGCACCTTTACTGATTTTAAAAGTTTTTCCTTCTGAGTCCTTGACTGTGGCTTCGGTTCGTTTATGAACAGGGTCAAAAGGCTGGAAATGCATGACTTGATAAGTGTCTATTACCTTGAGGTCTTTCAAACCGCTAATCACAGCGAGGTCAATCACATCTTTGTCCTCTGCTCGTGAAGCTAACGCACCTGCAAGAATAATTTCCTCTCCTGGGAGCTTAGTGAAAGCAACCGGTTCACCGAGGATCAGCTTGTTCTGAGTCAATGTTCCTGTTTTGTCCGAACATAAAATGTCAATTCCTGCAAGTTCTTCGATAGAGGCCAGCCTCCTTACTATTGCTTGTTTAACCGCCAGTAGCTTAGCACCTACCGCCATAGTCACCGACAGCACCGTCGGCATGGCTACAGGAATAGCCGCCACCGTCAGCACCAAGGCAAATCGTAATGTTGTCAAGATTTTCTCATGTCTGAAGAGTGCGGTTATAAGAATTAATGCAACCAGTGCGACAGCGAGAATTATCAGGTAATCTCCGATTTTTAATACTGCGCGTTGAAAGTGACTTACAGTTTTGGCCCCTTCGACCATTTGTGCTGTTTTGCCAAAATAGGTATTGGCTCCGGTAGCATAGACAATTGCTTCAATTTCGCCTTGATTTACAATAGAGCCGGAATAAACATTATCTTCTTTTCCGCGCTCGACAGGCAGCGACTCTCCCGTCAGTGTGGATTGATCGACCTCTATTGGGTCACCTTCCAGAAGTTTTGCATCGGCAGGTATTATTTCCCCCAGACGAAGGCGAATGATATCGCCGGGAACCAGTTCGCGAGAGGGTATTGTTTTCCATGCACCGTCTCTTCGAACGCGGGCATTCAGAGCCAATTTCTTCTTCAACGCCTCAATAGCATTTCCAGCCTGATGTTCTTCCCAAAAGCCGACGACTGCGTTCATTAAGAGCAGAACCAGGATAATCCAGAAATCGGCCCAGTGACGCACTATTGCAGAAAGTATCACCGCAGCTTCAATCATCCATGGGATGGGGCCCCAAAAGTAAGTGAGAAACTTCAAAAGCGGATTAGCCTTCTCTTCTTGAATCTCGTTAGGCCCATATTGGGCCAGCCGTTTCTGCGCCTCGGCCTGACTGAGACCGTCCGGTGACGACCCCAACTTTGCCTGTAGTTCCGGCATGGGCAGGGATTTCAAATCATCCTTCGCATTGGGCTTCGGTCCCGACTTCGATTCGGGGACCCTGGGTTCATCAGCATTGGGTTTCATAATGGGTATCCTTTCTGATACGCGAGTAATTGCCCCGCGTAACCAGCCGCGGGAAGAGGTAGAGCTCACCGTTTGGGTCACGAACGGCAGCCGGATTCAGGACGTCTTCGATCTCCCGTGGATTGCCCGGTTCCGGCTCCATCATCTGCCCCAGGCGCTGCAACTTAAATCCACTCATAAAATCCTCTCACAGGGTCACGCTTGCTGATCGCGATCTAAACAGGCAATGATTGCTTCGATAACCCGTTTAGTCTCATTGGGACCTCGAACCGGGATAGAAACAACACCTGCTTCTTCAGCCGGATAGTCGTTCCCTCCCACGAACAAGGCATCACCTATGAAAATCATCTCTTTCAATGA
>Ga0315545_1002706_pt1 | contig 15760 bp, 23 predicted proteins | sample SalMarSW160210MG_FD_203096 | JGI IMG/M metagenome (GOLD analysis project Ga0315545, IMG submission 203096) | Salt marsh sediment microbial communities from the Plum Island Ecosystem LTER, Massachusetts, United States - Salt Marsh Sediment SW1602-10 ... | reverse complement strand
TTCTATTATTAATAAAACTCCTACACACATTAACAAATTAACAAAATATAGCACAAAATAGCACAATTATAAGAGGAAGGGGGGGGGTAATGCCCACTGGACTTTCAAGGTGTATAATATAATGGTAACCAAATAAACCAAAGTTGGTATTGACAATATGTATAAGGGGTATATAATTAAAGAATGAACGATTTAATTATATATTGTAAATATTGCCATAAGAAAAAGAAGTTAAAATCAAGAAGAGATATTCGCCCAAACGGCAATTTTTGTAGCAGGGAATGTTATAAGAATTGGGAGATATTGAATTCGCAAGATGCCGATGAAAAACGATTAAAATGGAATAAATACCAGAAAGAATACAAGCGTAAAAGATATATAAAAAAACCGAGAAAGCTAAAAAAAATACGCAAAGCACTTATAAAAATATTAAAAAATCGGTTAAAGACATTAAAAAGAACTTATACTTGTATTCAGTTTTGATAAAATGAGAGCCGAATATAATTATACTTGCCCTATATGTGGTGAAAAAGAGCCGTTTTTAGACCAATTCTGGCATTTATTAGTCCAAGACCATATAATTCCTCGTAGCAAGGGTGGTAGAAAGAGGTCATAAGAAAAGCGATAAATGACAGAAAAAGGTTTACAAAAAAAAATAGGGTTTAATCCCCATTGGGCACAGAAGGAAATATTGAAGTGTAAGGAGAGAGAAATCGTAATATGTGCTGGAAGAAGGTTCGGAAAGAGTATGTTATGCGCCTATATAGCCCTTAGGACCTTATTAGAAGGGGATTTGAAAGGCAAACCCGTCAAGATATGGATAGTCAGCCCGAGTTACGAATTATCCAAGAAAGTGTTTGAATATCTGGTAATATGGTTTATGAAGACATCGCCGAGCCAGTCAAAAGGCGTTTCTTATAGGCCGTTTCCGCAGATTAAGACAGCAAGGGGCAGTATAGTCCAATGTAAGTCAGCTGACGCTCCTACTGGGTTGTTAGGGGAGGAACTGGATTTGCTGATAGTTGACGAGTGTTCGCGTATTAAGAAGAATGTATATCAGACTTACTTGTATCCTACCACTATATCAAGAGAAGGATGTAGGACTTTCTTCATATCAACTCCGTTTGGAAAGAACTGGTTTTACGAGCAGTGGATTAGAGCCAAGGAACAAAACGCCGCCTTTCAATTTACGACAAGAGACAATCCGACTATCGAGAACATTGAGCAGGAATGGAATATGGCCAAACTGAAACTCCCAGACGAAGTGTTCCAGCAGGAGTTTCAGGCAGTATTCGGGGATAGCGCGGCATTGGTGTTCAAGGGGATCAGAAACTGTATCAGGGAGACGTTAAGAGAGCCAAGAGGAAGCGACCGTTATATTATGGGACTGGATTTGGCAAAGTTCCGTGATTTCAGCGTTATTACAATAGTTGATAAAAACACCCACGAAGTGGTTTATTGGGACAGGTTCCAGAAGATACCGTATACTTTACAAAAACAGCGTATCATTGATGTTGCCCGTAAGTATAACACCCTTATAGTAATAGACAGCCTGAATGTCGGGGCGGCGCTGGGAGATGAGTTGAGGGCGGAAGGATTAAGGGTTCAGGATTTCAAATCAACTGGCTCTATTTCAAAAGACTGGGGCAAAAAAGGTTCAAAAGAGCGTTTAATAGAAAAGTTAAGTTCCTTTATAGGGGACATAAATATACATTTTCCCGCCAACGAGGTTTTAATAGACGAACTGGAAGCATATACCTATCAGTTGTCCGACTCTGGAAATATCAAATATGGAGCGCCTACTGGGCTTCACGATGACTGCGTAATCTCGCTTGCTCTGGCAGTCTGGCCTCTTTACGGGAAAGTAAAACATAAAAATATTAAAGCAAAAAGGTCGGTTACTCGTAAAATAAGAAAATTTGAATATGACTAAGAAAAAAGTTAAAAAGGTTGTTAAAAAGGTTGTTAAAAAGGTTGTTAAAAAGGTTGTTAAAAAGACTATTAGCAAAAGAGAAAAAGTTCTTGATATTCTCTTAAGAGCCACAAGGGCTTATGATGTAAGTCCCAGAGGAACGGTCGAATCAGGGCTTATTAATAAATTAGTAGACGAAATACTTGAATTATAATGCCAATATAATGCCAAAAGGAACACCAAAAAGAGATGGCTCAGGACGAGGAGTTCGAGCCAACAGAGGCAGAGGAGGTTGTAAACCTACTCGCAAGACGGGTAGGGGACGCAATCGCAGAAGATAATGCCTTATAAGAGAATTGCTAAAACAGTTTATACCAAGCGAACTGGGAAGTGGAAAAAGAAGCAAACCTGCGGAAGCGTAGCCAAAGCCAAAAGGGCTATGGCTCTTCTGCGTGGATTAGAAAGCGGTTCAATAAAACCGAGCCAAGTCGGGAAAGGGAAGTTCAAAAAAACAAGGAAAAAATAAATGCTCAAACAAATTCAAAAAGAAATCAGCAATTACAACGATACTGATATAACTATTGTTGACGGACTTTCTTTCAACCAGAAGCGGACAATAGAAAAGATATACCGTTATCTTAACTCCAAGTTCCTAACTGGGGCTGTTGATATAGAGGGGAACAAAAAGTATTTTTTCAACATAGTAAACAACCCTTGCCGAGTGGAAACCAAGTCAACCGATTTCGACACCAAGCATATTGCCGTCCAGACGGCAAGCGGAGGAGACTCGTATAAGACTTGGTTTTTTGAAAGGGATTTGAAGTTCTGGTTTAAAGATATGAATTTCGGCAAAGTGCTGAACAGGATATTTGACGAGAGACCTAAATTCGGCACAGTTGTAATCAAGACCATTAAAGGAAAACCTTATTTCGTTGATTTAAGGAATTTTGTAGTTGAGCAGTCAGCCGACACTTTGGACAATTCCAATTACATAATAGAGAAGCACCTGTATTCGCCGATGGAATTTAGGAGAGTTGGGAAAGAATTGGGCTGGGATAACATAGATGAAGCCATAGAACAGCACAGGACTATGGACAAACCCTATTTAAGCGTTTATGAGAGATATGGTGAATTCGGGGACAAATACGATTACCAGCGGATATACATAGCAGATGTTGGAGTAGATACGATTGACAAATATACCCATACCGAAATACCGCACAGGGGAGTTTTGCTTAAACAGGAAAACATAGATGCCCACCCGTATACCGAGTTTCACAGGATGAAAATACCAGGCAGGTGGCTTGGAGTGGGAGTTGTAGAACTATTGTTTGAACCACAGATAAGGGAAAACGAAATAGCTAACTTGGAGTCAAAAGGAGATTATTATGCCGCCCTTCACGTCTGGCAATCGTCAGGGGAAAAAGTGAATATCAACTTGAACAGGGACGTAGTTGACGGGCAAGTATTAGACAACGGCGGAGAACCTATAAATCCAGTTGAGATGACAGAGAGAAACCTCGCCTACTTTAGGATAGCTACTGACAAGTGGATGAAGAACAGAGATGAACTGACTTTCAGTTATGATGTTATTCAGGGGGAAAGATTGCCAGCAGGGACTCCATTGGGGTCAGCAAGATTAGCAGCAGCAATGGCAGGTTCGCACTTTGACCAGTTAAGAGAAGATGTGGCTCTTGATGTCAAGGAGTATTTGTTCAAAGTGATAATTCCCCAATTTGCCAAGAGCAACACAGCCGAACATATATTGAGAATAGCGGGGGAAGACCTTGACAAAGTCCGCAATATGATGATTAACCAGAAAACCAGAGACGCTTTATTCAGTTTCTTAAAAAGAAAAGTAAAGTTGCCGACCAGAGTCCAATATGACATCATAAAAGCAGGGATAGAAGAACGGGTCAAACAATCCAAAGAGATTTTACTCACTATACCAAAAGAATTTTACAAGAATCTTAAATACAAAATAGACATTATAATTACGGGAGAACAAAGAGATACTTCAATCTGGTCTCAAACAATGTTTGCTGGATTACAGGCAGTTACCGCAGACCCGACTTTACTTACAGACCCGACCAAAAAGAAGTTCTTTAGCAAGTGGCTGGAAGCTGGCGGTGCCTCTATAATAGATTTTGAACCAGACATACAGCCGCAAGGGATACAAAGCCTAATGCCGGCCAGAGGTGCTGGCGGCGGAGTATCAAGACCAGCGATGATGGGTGGTATAGCACCTGCGGCTGAAAGAATAATATGAGAAAGGATTTAAGGGACAAGCAACTTAAAAGTTTAGCCAGCTCCGATTTAGGAGATGCCCTTAAAGATTACATAAACGAAAAAATAGATGAACTGAATAACAGTTCTACGATTACGGGAACTCCAGAAAAAAAGATAATTGAGCTGGAAGCACGGCAACTGGCTATTAAAAAATTAAGCGAGATATTTAATAAATTGAAGAAATCCGAACCCCAAAAAAAGCGGGGGATAGAATTTGAGTAAAGGTCGAGAATCAACTAACTCGCAAACAAAAAAATGGTTGATGAATTAGACGAGAACACCGAAGAAAATCCAGGAGAGAAAATTCCTGAGGGGGAAACTCCTGAAAAAACACCAGAGGAAGGAGAACCTATAAATACTCCAGAGGAGAAGAAAACTCCCAAAGAAAAAACCGAGAGTCCAAAGGGAGAGTATTCTGACAGGGAGAAGCGGTATTATGCCCGTATGAAGGATGCGGAAGAAACTGCTAAAAAAGCCAAAGATGAATTGGCTAAAAGCAAAAGACCCGTTTCCGACATCGATGCTATTTTAGAGGTTCAACAGGCTACAAAAGGGTTGAGCTTAGAAGAAGTGGCAGAGTTAAAAGTGCGGTCAACCGCAACAGGCAAATCTCTGACAGAATCCCGCAAGGACGAAAACTTTGTTCTTTGGCAAAAAGCCTATAAGGAAAAGGTCGAAAAAGAAAATTCGGCTTTACCTGAAACAAAACAGGGAGAAATTGAAAAGGAAAAACCTGTTTCAGAGATGACCTTAGACGAAAAGAACGAATATTACGCAAAGCAAGGCTTTGTTAAGGCTTTCCCAAAAGCAAAACCCCTGTAAGGAAAGGTAAAGTATCAAAATGGCACAAGCAGGAGGTACACGAGCAGTCGATAATGATGTATCGGCAGTTACGCCTGGTCCAAAATTTGGGCGTATAAAATCTTCTCTAATTGACTTGGAGGCTGAAATTGCCGACAAGGGGGAAGCGGGACTATGCCTTTGATGTCAAAATTGACAGCTTCTTATCTCGCAGGATACTTAGACGGTGAAGGATATTTTGGAATAATACCTGTCTATAAGAAAAAATCCTATACATCTAAAATAAAAGTAGCGAGTGTTGATAAGGAAATAATTTATTGGTTGAAGAATAGTTATGGAGGAAATGTGTGGAAAAGAAAATTTTACGACAATTCAAAAGACGCATATACTTGGACACTGGAAGGAAAAAATCTTTTACCATTTTTAGAGAAAATTAAACCATATCTAAAAATTAAAAGAAAACAGGCAGAATTACTTATTGAAAAAGAAAAGATTAAAGCGAAACAACACAAGTATAATAAAGGAGAAAGAAAAGGAATAGTATACCCAGAAAAAATAAAGGAAAAAATCAATTATTGTTACAAAGAGATAAGAAGATTAAATCATAGAGGCAAGTTTTTGTACCCTGAACGACTAAGCGAGAAGACGCCACAGGGATTTAAGATAATAGATGGAATAAAAGTGGCGATGCGATAGTCTCATCTTATAGGAATAAAAACTATAAGCTAAGGTATTGGAAGTCTGGTCTTCAGTTTTACAGGTTCCTCTTTACAAGACATTAGTTTGTATGGAGACCTGTGATATGGATATTAGAGATGAATTGACCTATGGCGATACATTGAATAAGCAGTATTTTGACAGCTTATCAGCCCAGACCTATGTTCCTGGAACATCTTTTACAGCCCAAGCACAGGATTACCACACAGATTCATTGACAGTTGACCAGTATAGAACTGTTGCAATCTACGTAGATGATATTGAAGAACTCCAGTCAAATGTTAACTTGAGAACTTCAATGCAGGAAGAAATTGCTTATCAGTTGAGAGATGCAATCGACACAAATGCTCTTAATAATATGTTGTCAGGAGATGTCAGAGATGGCGCAGAAATGGATGCAGGAGGTGCGGCGAATAGAGCTGTTTCAGCTTCTACAGCAAACATTATTGACATATTCTCAAAAGCCAGAAAGAACTTGAGAAAGAATAATGTTTCCGAGACTGCAGACTGGATTGCTATTCTTGGTCCGAATATGGCGAACTTGATTGAATATAAGGCTACTGCTGTTGGTTACAATGTTGCAGATTCTACATTAAGGAACGGATATGCAGGAGACTTTATGGGATTCAAAGTTTATGTTTCCAATAATGTCCCGACTGGTTCAGATGTTAGCGCTGTTGCAGCATTCAACAAAGCAAACGGTTATACGGCAGAAGTTGTTAAAGATTACGAAACCGCTTATTTTGGGAAGAAAGGAGCAATCAGTGTTATATTACAGAAAGCACCGAGTATTCAGATTACGAAAGTCCCAGACATGCACGGTTACTATATATCAGCATACACAGTTTACGGTTCTACGACATTCACCAAGAACGCAGACAGATTTTTGAGCGTAGGAATAGTTGGACTATAGCTTAAACTATTTTCCCTTGTAAATAGTCGTCTGATATTGAGGGGCGAAGTTCTCGCTTTTCCTCAATATCGGCGAGAACAGATGACTTATGAAAATTATATATTGGTTCAAAAATTGGATAGCAAGCGTAAAAAGACGGCTTGTAAACCTGTTCTTTGAAAAAATAGGAAAACACAAATTGTTATGGAGAAAAAGAACAGATGTTGTTATCTTTGAAATACTGGAAGCCTATCTTACGGAAAAGGTCTTAAACGGAGACGAAAAAAGGAGAGAAGAATTAGTTATTATGCAAAGAAAAATAGACGAAACAAAGGCGTTTATTGAGTTTGCTCGTAAAATTTAATTTTATGTCAACTGAAAAGCAAAAAATATATTGGAATAGTTTAAGGGGTAAAAGGCCAAAGGTTGGGCTGAATATAAAAAATTAAGATATGAGGTTGAGAATGGGGTGACTCTATGTTATGAGTGCCACAGATCAGCACATAAAAGACATTAAAATTTTATATATTTTGGACAGCCCTTACGCTTTTAACAACGGCTGTTGGTTTTATAGAAACCATATACCAGGAAAAGCACTTCAAAGAAAAGGACACGAAGTTTTATGGATGGCTCTTAATTCTGGTAAAGGATTTTCAGATAAGATAATGCAGTTTCCAGATACGGTTGTATTCAGCAGGACTTACCCAATTGACCCTTTAATGAGATTGAGGGAGTTCAAGAAACTGGGTAAGAGAGTAGTTTATGAAGTAGATGATAATTTATGGGATGTTAATCCCGAAAACCCCTCTCGCGCCATATCAGAAGAAAAAAGACGCCAGTATGAGCATTTAATGAGAGAGTGCGATGCAGTCACTACTACAACTCCATTTCTGGCAAAAATACTTAGAAGGTTTAACAAAAATGTATTTGTATGCCCTAATGCCGTGAATAGGACTTCATTCCTTCTTAGTAAAGATAAACCTCCTAAAGACAGGTTAAGAATTGGATATACTGGTGCTGCTTCCCACTGGAAAGATTTAGTTTTGCTTCCCGATGTTCTGCTTGAACTTCAAAAGAAATACGACTTTGACTTTGTTCTTCAGGGGATGTGCGGCACTCCGCTTGAATGCGAAATGTGGGGATATGAGAGAGTGTTGGAATACGGGCTTCAGCCAGAAAGAAAAGAATATCTACAAAGTGCTGTTAATTGGTGGAATAAAATACAAAACTTAAAGTTCTTTCACGTTCCATTTTATCCCCCAGTTATGTATCCCAGCTTGCTTAACAGTTTAAGCATAGATATAGGGGTAGCACCATTGATTGATAATAGGTTCAATAACTCTAAATCTTGTGTCAAGTTCTACGAATATGCGACAATAGGTGCGGTAACACTGGCTTCAAGGGTCACACCTTACAAAGAAGAAGTTGGCTATTGTGCCAAAAACACATTTAAGGACTGGTATAAGAAACTGGAACGGCTTATAGTAGATGAACCTTTTAGGAGGAAACTGGCGGAGAAACAGGGGAACTGGGTAAAAGATAATAGGGATGTCGATAAGGTTGTCAAATACTGGGAAGACGCCTTCGACCCTTTGCAAAAATGAACAAATTTCCACAATATAAAGGAAAAATAAAACTTAATCTCGGCTGCGGGAAACAGGCGATAGACGGTTACATCGGTATAGATAAACAAGATATCGGGCAGGATATGATATGGGATACAAGAAATGGTATTCCGTTTCCAGACGGCTCAGTTGATGAAATATATTCTTCCCACTTTATAGAAGATATGACGGATACCGAGTCAATAGAACTGTTTAGAGAGATTTACAGGGTTTTGAAAGTAAAAGGAGAAACACACCACAGATGTCCGCACCAGACCCACCCTACTGCTTATTACTGGGGACACAATACTTTTTGGAACGAAGCAAGGATAGAAGCGATAGTGAGAGTCAGGGGATTAGAAAAGTTCTTGGTAACCGAAAATAAGCACATAGGCGGCGAACTGTTTTTTGCCCTTAGAAAACTTAAATGAAATTCAGCATAGTTGTGACAACTTTTAATAGGGCTGAACTGACAAAGAATTGCGTTGGGAATTCCATAATAAATGCTGGAAGACCGTTTGAACTTGTTTGGGTAGATAATGCCTCTACTGACAATGTCAGAGATGTGATGAAGAGGTTCGCCCCAACTATTTCCATTTTGAGGGAAACAAATGGCGGAATGGCGGTATCAACTAATGATGCTTGGAAAGTTGCGACAGGAGATTACATAATCGGTATTGCCTCTGACTTCTTAATGCCTGAAAACTGGTTGCTTACGATAGAACATTATCTTGAAAGAATTCCCGAAACCGATGTGATATTGATGGCCTGGAAGGACTTTGACCACCATAAATGGCAAGGCAAGGAAAAAGTAATCAATGGATTAAAAGTGGAAATAGCTAATAAGATGATAGGAGTTGTCTGTTTCTCACGGAAGATTTTTGACAAGGTGGGATATTTAGATGAAAGATTGGGTTGGTATGGTTCAACCGATACTGACTGGTCTAACAGGGTAAAGAGAGTAGGAAAACTATTCTACTATATCCCTGATGTAAGAGTGATACATTATTGGAATGTTGGAACTTCCAAAGATTATCCTTCTGACCGAGCATTCAAAGACAAAGCCTGTGAAATGAATCCCAAGATACTGGCAAAGAAATATAAGGTTGATAACAGCATTTATTACACGCCATTTAATAAAGACGGAACGAGGAAAAAAGAAAAGAGTTTCGCTCCTAAAGCATTACAACATTATGAGAATAGTTCTGTGCGACCATAACAATGTTTTAGCAGACCTTAAACCACATTTTGAAATAGTAAAGACGATTGAGGAAGCAGAAGCAGTAGTTGTATGGACAGAGATAGTAGTTGGGTTTGCGGGGATAGTAGCCAAGACAGCCAAGAAGTTAGGCAAGCCAGTAATAGTTGTCCAGCACGGCAGAAGTTCAACAAAAGATTACTGCCCCCCGACAAGTTACCCTTTTACAGCAGATAAGATATGTGTTTGGGGCGACGAAGACAGGGATAGATTGTTAAAAGCAGGAATACCAGAAAAGAAAATAGAATTGACAGGAACTACCATATTCAACCATTTGGTAGGGAGAAAACGGCATAAAGGAATAAACATAGTATTTTGTCCTACCCACCATGATACGGAAATAGAGGAAAACTTTATTGTTGCAGATGCTCTGCGAAAGATGAAAGCAAATGTTATTACCAAGGTTAATGAGATGAGCAGTTCGGAAAGGTTTGATAATCCTGTTTATTCGCATAGAGATGCCAAAGACCATTTGGAAATCTGTGCCAAAGTTTTGAGCAAAGCAGATTTAGTGGTTGCTATTAAAGACAAAACGTTTGTATTGTTGGCTTATGCCCTTGATATACCAGTAGTTATCCCAAAAGTCTGGAAAGATAGAACAATGCTTGGACATTCTTCACCTGAAACATATTCTAAAGCCTGCGATTTGGTTGAATTAGAAGATTTGGAGAAAGCCGTTAGAGAGAACCTGAAAAACCCAGATAAATTACAGAAAGAAAGAGTTGGAGTGGCAATGGTTGAGGGTGGAATACATATCTCTGACCCGCTGGAAAAAATTTGTAAAGTGATAAAAAGTTATGGCAAAGAAAATTGAGACATTTTACCTAATAAGAGCGAAACACAAATGTTGCGGTGATATTGCCCATGCTTTTATCCTAAAAGACTACAAGAAGAATTATAAATACTCTGATATGGTTTTATCGGGCATTAAGAGAGATATTAAATTGGGACATACTTTTGAAGAATATCGCTATATGGTGGGAGTTGAAACAAATACCGTATTAAAAACCGAACTAATACCTGCCGGCAAGTCCGCAATAGTGAAAGAAGCCATTAAAAAAGCAGAGAAGTATGAGGGAAAATCCTTTTCAAAAAATCTACAGAAGTAAGAAATACACCGATGTTCTTTTGCACATAGACAAACCATTGAAGTTCCCTATGATAGTTGATGTTGAATCCACCAATTTCTGTAATCTTAAATGTCTGTTCTGCGGGCAGAGGAATATGACCAGACCAAGAGGTTATATGTCAGAGGAAACTTTTAAGAAAATAGTGGATGAGTGTGCTGAGCATAATACTCCTATTAGAATAATCGGCTGGGGAGAATCATTTTTACATCCTAAGATTATAGATTTTTTAAGATATGCCAAGTCAAAAGTTCCTTTTGTCCATATCACAACCAACGGGCATTTGATAAAAGAAAAACAGATGCAGGATTTGATAGAGATGGAATTGGATTCTATGATATTCTCATTTCAGGGTGCGACAAAAGAAAGATATGAATATATGAGAAACAACAAGAACTATGATGGGTTGAAAGCTAATATTATAAAAATGGTGGAGTTGAGAGGAGATAAGAATCCATTTATTCAGATTTCCTGCACAATGACAGATGAAACTCAGAAAGAAATAGATGCGTTCAAAAAGTATTGGGGAAGCATTGTGGATTTTGTTGGAATTGGAAAAACAAACCTGTCTAAAATACCCCTGCCAGAGGATATTAGAGAACACGAAACAATTGAAAAAGTTTATTGCCCTTGCACCGAAGTATGGCATAAGATGACTGTGAACTGGGATGGGAAAGTGAGTGCGTGTTGTAGCGATTGGGACAACTTTATGGTGATAGGAGATATGAATAAGAACACCCTAAAAGATATTTGGGACAACAGTGAGGATTTAAAAAGATTCAGGGGACTGCTTGGTAATATGAAGCATAAATCGCTGACATTGTGTTCAACTTGTTACCATACATATTCCTCTTTCTAAGGCGATGAAAACAGTAGGTTTGATTATAGCTAAAGGGAACAGTTCCCGTTTAAAAAATAAGAACAGGCGAGATTTTAAAGGAAAACCTATGTTCCAGTGGAATCTGGAGAAGTGTCTGCGGATATTCAAAAAAGTATATGTCAGTTCTGATTCTGATTTTATATTAGAGATAGCATTACAATTAGGGGCTACTCCGATCAAAAGACCACTTGAGTTATGCGGAGATGTCCCGAACATACCTGTATATCAGCACGCTCTTGGAGAGATGATGATTAAGCCAGATATTATAGTGGCGGTTCAGGCAAATTCGCCCACTATAAAACAACACTTGATTCAATGGACAAAAGATTTAATGGAGGAACATCATTTTTCCGAGTTAATGACCTGCCATCAAGATTTTACAATTTATGGGTCTATCTGGGCTATCCAAACTTGGTTTTTAGAACATTACGAAGACCCGTATAGCCCAAAGCCAGAAGTGTTATTAACAGACCCATCAAAAGATATACACACTTTGGCAGATTTTAACAAAGCATTACAAATAAAACATATATGAAAATAATTGCGGAGATAGGTCATAATTGGGCAGGAGATATGAAACTGGCGAAACGACTTATTTGGGAAGCGAAAGAGAATGGTGCGGATATTGTGAAGTTTCAGCTCTATGATATTGGCACTATTAAAAAGCCAGGCGATAGCCATTACAAGGAATTGAGGGATAGCCAACTGACAAAAGGACAAGTGATAGAGTTAGCGGAAGAAAGCGAAAAAGCAGGAATAGAGTTTATGGCCTCTGCTTTTGACAGGGAAAGGGTCGGATGGCTTGAAGAGATAGGCGTTAAACGCCACAAGATAGCCTCCAGAAGCATTTTTGACCGAGATTTGATAAATGTTATGGAAGAAACAGGAAAACCGATTATAGCGTCTCTGGCAGCTTGGTATAAGCCCAATTTCCCTGATATTAAAAACGCTGGATTTCTTTTCTGTATGACTCGCAGGCAGATAGAAACATTTGGGGTTCAGAACTTTCCAGAGAAGTTTGATAAATATGCAGGCTTTTCTGACCACACTATAGGATTGGATTATGCCAAACTGGCGATAGTCAGAGGAGCAACTATTATAGAAAAACATTTTACATTAGACAAAAACTTGCCAGGGTGCGACCAGGCAGGTTCAATGACACCTAAAGAATTAAAAGAATTAAAAAAAATATGCGGATACTAATTACTGGACTCGCAGGATTTATAGGCAACCATCTTTGCGAGGAAATATTAAAAAACACAGATTGGGAAATTGTTGGATTAGACAGATTAGATATATCTGGCAATTTAAGGCGTCTGACTGATATGGATATTTGGGAGAAAGAAAAGCACAGGGTCAAGTTTATCTGGTGGGATTTGAAGGCTGAATTGAACAACCAAATAATAAAAGAGATTGGCGAAATAGATTATATCTGGCATTTGGCGGCTTCAAGCCATGTAGATAGGAGCATAACAGACCCGATGAGTTTTGTGATGGATAATGTGGTTGGAACTTGTAATTTACTGGAATATGCTTGTAAGAAAAGACCTGAATTGTTTATCTATTTCAGTACCGATGAAGTATTCGGACCAGCACCAGAAGGAGTGGATTACAAGGAGTGGGATAGGTATAAATCATCTAATCCTTACGCCTCCACTAAAGCAGGGGCAGAAGAATTGTGTTTGGCTTATGAGAACACTTACAAACTGCCGATGATAATAACTCATTGTATGAATGTGTTTGGAGAAAAGCAACATCCAGAAAAGTTTATTCCGATGACTATCAGAAAGATTCTAAATGGCGAGGATATTATAATCCACGCCGACAAAACTAAAACAAAGTCAGGAACAAGAAAATGGATACACGCCAGAAATGTAGCTAAAGCACTATTGTTTCTGACAGAAAAAGGAGTGTCAGGAGACAAATATAATATAGTTGGCGAGGAAATGAGCAATTTGGATGTAGCTAAATTTATAGCAAAAACAATAAAAGGGGAAGATTTAAAATATAAAATGGTTGATTTCCATAGTAGCCGCCCTGGACACGACCTTCGCTACTCGCTTTCTGGGAAAAAATTATATAATATGGGTTTTCGTTTCCCAAAGGATTTTAAGAGTAGTTTTAAAAAGACAATTCTGTGGTATTTGGACCATCGGAATTGGCTATAAACATATGCAAGTAAGCGCAAGTAATTCAAGAGGTTTATTGCCCGACATAGATTTCCTGTGCGGCACAACCTCTACAAGCTATCCGACAGAAGACAAAATACGGAATATAAATCAAAGTTGGCACGAAGTAAGCAGAATTATCCGTGAAGCGGAATATGGTTGGCAGTATGACGATATTAACGCCGCTGATTTTCCTATTGCCACGACTACTTTAGTCCACGGTCAGCAGGATTACGAACTTCCAGACGGGGCGCAGGGGGTAGAAAAAGTGGAAGTAAAAGACGATAGCGGGGATTATGGTAAACTAATCCAAATGGACTGGCACGATATTGACACAGCAATGTCAGAGTTTAAAGAAACAAACGGATTTCCCCAATACTACGACTTGATAGGGGATTCTGTTTTTCTATACCCAGCACCTTCTTCAGCAGACGTTACCACGGTATCTGGTCTGAAACTATACTTTTCAAGAGATATAACAGAATTAGCCACTTCTGCTACTACCGCAACTCCAGGATTTGCCACGCCTTATCATAGGATTTTATCTCTGGATGCCGCAATTATGTTTGAACAGGATGCTTCACAATTAGCAAAGTTTGTTGATATGAGAGATAGATTGACTAAAAGTATGATAAAGTTTTATTCAAGTAGAAATGTGGAACGGCCGAGAACAATTAGACCATACAGCAAACTTCGCTGGAGGCAATATGAGTAAATCACAATATCTCAGAATAAAAAAGCTAATAGATAAGATAGAAGAGGAAGCACTTGAAGAAGGCGTAGATATAACTTCATTTGATTTTCAATTGCTTATAGAGAAATTACTCAAACAGAAAGGTTTCACATTAGCGGAATATCAAGAACACGAAAAAGAACCTGTCAAAGAACCGCTGGAGTTAAAAGGAGTTTCTGCTATTAAAGGAGACAAGCCAACAGAAAAAGAAATAGTTTCGCTTATAAAACCACTTATTCCAGTAGTTAAAGACGGACATACACCTACTAAAGAAGAACTATTAGAACTGATTAAACCTTTAATTCCAAAACCAAAAGAAGGAAAAGAAGGAAAACGAGGAGAACGAGGTCCCAGAGGAATATCAGCCATTGCTTTAAGGGGGAAACGAGGTGAAACAGGGCCAAAAGGTGAGAAAGGAGACCCAGCACCTGCTATATCAAACCCGCTTACTGAAAAAAGAGTATTAGAAATAACACACAAAGAACAGGAGCGGATTATAGAACCTATGAGGAGATTAGGGCTTGGGTTACAAAGTCAGATAGACGCTAATAAGATTACAGTTTCGGAGATAGATTTATCAAGCCAATGCAACGGTTCTGCGACAACATTCAATTTGGGCAAAAAAGTGAACTATATTATATTTGTTGACCTTGAAGGGACAAATGCTCCATATACGCTTAATGCGGCAAAAACACAAATAACGCTTACCTTCTCTCCTGAGACAGGAGAGACGCTTAAAGCTATAGCAATATGATGAAAAGAATATTAGCAATCTCAATAATCGGTATATTAACCGCAGGTTTAGTCAATGCGGCTATTGGAACTTATTGGAAAACAATAGATGATATCATCCCAAGAATAACCGAAACAAGAAGTATTGGTTCGGCTGTAAAACGGCTCTTGAAATTATGGACAAAAGATTTAGATGTTTCAGGTATATTCACTCTTGGCGGCGAAGTAGGAACAGGTGGATTAGATTTAAACGGACAGAAACTGACGTTAGATATAGATGGAGGTATGTATTTCCAATCTCCTCATAACGATAGATTAAATCTTATAGGCGGGAATATGGGTATTGGTGGAGGTCTCTCCATCGGCTCCACCTATTACACCACTACTCCCCCAACCGATGGCTTGCTCGTGGAGGGCAACGTCGGCATCGGGACAACGAGCCCGGCAAACGCTTTATCGGTGGTGGGTGGGATTACGAGCACGACTACGGTGAGTGCAGCCAACTTTGAGGCAACTGGCACAATTCTTACCCCAAAGGTTATTGGGGGCACAGCCACCACCAGTGATTTATACTTACAAACAACATCAGGAGTTGGAGCAACAGGTGCTGATATGCACTTCTTAGTAGGGAATAACGGGGCTACGGA
>Ga0315545_1002705_pt1 | contig 15762 bp, 13 predicted proteins | sample SalMarSW160210MG_FD_203096 | JGI IMG/M metagenome (GOLD analysis project Ga0315545, IMG submission 203096) | Salt marsh sediment microbial communities from the Plum Island Ecosystem LTER, Massachusetts, United States - Salt Marsh Sediment SW1602-10 ... | reverse complement strand
TTACCTGCCCTTCAAGAGACAGATGGGCAGGGCGAAAATTGCCCTGCCGGGGTGGCGGGAGGAACGGGAGATGCTGAAGGTGGCCGTAAAAACGGCGTCAGAGGCCGGCTACCAGAGAACAGCGGTCTGGAGTTTCGGCAAGCCCCCCGCGATGCGCTATACAACCGTCACCAAGGAATCTTTCGTGGGTATTGGGGTCAGCGCCACGACAATGATGGGCGATTACTTCTCGGTTAACACCTTTTCCGTCCCTGAATATATCAGGACCGCCGAGAAAGGCCTGCGACCGGCTCTGGCCACCAGGCTGGACACCAGGGACAAGATGGCCTACTGGCTGTTCTGGCGCGGCTACGACCTGGCTATTGACACCGATAAGCTCAAGGCCATCTTTGATAGAGGCCTTCCCCCGCATATTCAGGGCCTGCTTTCCCTGCTCCGTCGGCTGGGGGCGGCCAAACGCGAGGGGGATACCTTCTACCTGACCGAGAGGGGAGCTTACCTTTTCCACCTGATTGAAAAGGAATATACCCACGCCTATCTGGAGAGGCTCTGGGGAGCTTGCCTTAAGGAAGCCTGGCCCCAGAGGGTGGTTATCTAGGGTAAATCTGGGGGCTTCCTTAAAGGGGTATCGCCCGATTTTTAGAGTGCGTTGTATTTCCCACCCTCCCACCCTATAGAAGTGATACTTCTATCAATTTCTTTTTAGGGGGGATAAGGAGGGGCTAATCTCTTTCCCCTGGAAGGAGATAATCTCTCACCTCTGGGGGTGGGGCAAAAAGGGCTTTAGCCCGTTACCTTAAAGGGCGGCGGGCGGGAAAAGATATAAAAAAGGGGAGGGGGGCAAAGCCCCCCTTTTATTTTAGCTAGCTACTCCTTCATTTAGCCGAGGAGAGCTTCTTCTTCATCTCACCGACTATTTTCTTGGCCTTTGCCTTATGTGCCTCCCTGCCGATGGTGAAGGAATGAGGCACCCAGTTCACCTCGCCCAGGTTGGCCACGAGACCGGGGAGCTGGTCCCAGGGGATGGAGAACAGTATCAGCCCGGGGGGAAACAGCCTCCTGGCTGTCGGGCCGAAAGCCAGGCCGGTAACGGTGAAGTTTATCTGGCTGGTTAAATAGGGATAGATGAACATCCAGGCACAGGCCATCACCGTCGAGCCCCGGGCCGTCCAGGCTTGGCCACTGGTATAGCTGTTCGCCCTCAGTAAAATCTCGGCCTGGCTCGCCTCGGCGATGACGATCAGCACGTCCGGTTCGAAGGTTAGTTTATCCAGCGGAGCGAAGGCGACGTAGTTGACCGTGCCCTTACCTATCCGGGGTACCTGGGGGTAGAGCCTCTTGTTGGCCCGGGGGTCTTTAAATATCTCCATCTCGGGGCCGACCATACCGCTCTCGAAGACCGGTTCGCTGTCCACCATGCCCAGCAGCAGCGGGCCGACACAGGTGAAACTATCGCTGGCGGCGTAAAAGGCTTTGCCTTCCTGGGCTTCGACCAGCATCTCGCAGAAATCCAAAATCTTGTCCAGTTTTTTTAGTCCCTCCGGCTGGGCCGCCAGGAACTTAACTCCCACCGGCGGTATCTTGAAATTAAACTTCTTGAATATCGCCAAGTCCCTCTGGATAGTGCTCATCTCTAACCTCCTGTCTAACTATCAGCCAATATCTATTTTCCCTAGACGCCGTATTCCCTAGCGGCGGGAATACCAGATTTTAGCCCAGCGCCATATACCCCGTCAAGCTTATTATTGACAAGGCACCAATCGGGTGCTAGGCTGTGAACACCGCCGATTCACCAAACGACCAGCCCACCCACACCTGGACAATGTCGGCCTCTTTGCCAGTGAGTATACCGGTGAGTATAGAAGAAAGGAGAAATAAAAATGGCCGAATCTAAATACGGGAAATATATCGTCACCGAACCAAAAGCCAATATAGTCAAGCCCGCCTGGAGCCCCAAGGGCCCGATCCCCGGCCGCATAGCCTATATAGACAGTGAAGTTGTCGACGGCGCCTTCTACATGGAGTGCGTCTGGCTGATGCCCGGAATGAGGCCTCCGCCCGGGGTTGCGCTGGAGAAGTCAGGGCCACAAGCCCATACCCACGATTACGACGAAATCCTGGGCTTTTTCGGCAGCGATACCGAAAACATGCGTGATTTGGGTGGAGAAGCCGTGCTATGGCTGGGAGATGAAAAGCACCTAATCAACAAAAGCTGCCTGGTCTTTATCCCCAAGGGGCTGCAGCACTGCCCGCTATACTTTCCCCGAATAGATAAGCCCATCTTCCATTTCAGTGTCGGCCCCGGCCAGACGTACTTCTAGACGGGTACATCTTTAAGACTTCTGCTTATATAGCCGGAGGATTAATATCTTCCGGCAGGACTATCCGCTGGTTTTAGCTATGAATAAACGCCGTATTCTTTAGCGGCGGCCATCATGGCGCGCAGGTTTTCCGGGTTACCCCGGTTCACGGCCACCCCTACCGTTAAAATATAACCGCCGCCCTTACCGCAGTCTTCGATGAGCTGGCGGCAGTACTCCTTGACCGCCTGGGGGGTGCTGGTATAGAGCAGCGAGTTGGGCACGTTGCCGGCGATGCAGGCGTGGCCGCCCAGGATTTTTTTAGCCAGGGCCATGTCGGTGCGGTCAAACCACCACACCGCCGAGCCCCGCGGCAAATCCTTGATAACCTCCAGGCGCCGGTTGTAGCTCCCCTCGGCGAACATCATGGGCACGACGCCTTCGTTTATCATGCCCATGAGCAGCTTCCTGAAGGTGGGCCAGTAGAACTTTTCATACTGCTTATCGGACATGAAGGTGTCGTCGCCTTTATGCAGGGGCAGCACCACGATGGGGTAGCCGGTGGCGTCGGACGAGGCCACCGCCTCTTCAACGGCGATGGGGACTAACGATTCCATAGCCTCGATGAGCTTTTCCGGCTGGCGGTACATGTCCAGCATTACCCCCTGCGTTCCCCTGAGGACATCGCCAATCATGTCGAAGGGGGCCTGGCTGATCCCTCCCCAGATGGGGGGATAGCCGGCTTCCCGTATTTCCCGCCCGCACTCCGTGACCGCCTGCTGCCACCTCATCGCTTCCTGGCCGACATCCATCAGCGCCTGGAGCGCCTGCTGTATCTCGGGACGGCCGTACTGGACAAAATAGAAGACGGGTATGCTCACCATGGGGGTGATCTGGGGAAGCGTCTTTAGCGGTTCCAGCACCCCGACGGTGCGGGGTAAAAATGTCCTCAGCCAGAAATCGGAGGGGTCTTGAATCAGGCGGTCGTATTCGTCGGGCTTCATGTACTCGCCCTCAACGAACTGGTAGGTATCGGTGTCTTCGGGCAGGCCGTGGCCGGGCCAGACCAGCACTTTAACATCAGCCTTCTCCATGGCCCGGCCGGGCAGGACCAGGCCGGGGGCGTCGAAGCAGTCCAGGTCAAATTCGCGGAGGAACTTGAGCCAGGCCCGTTTCATCTGGCCGTAGTCATACATCACCTTGTTCAGATTGCCACCGGCGTAGAAGGCGGGGAAAAAGCCTTCGGGCAGCATCACCGGCACCCGGTCGGGCTCCTCCAGGCTGATGGCCTTGATAAACCTGGTTACCCTTGCCTTGTAGCCTTGTTCGGCTTGGGGGCTGGCGAACTTGACATCAGGCTCAAGCCAGCGCCGGAACCTCTCCTGGCGCTTTTCCTCCGGGGTCAACTCTGCCCAGCTCTTTTCCATAGCCGATTACCTCCTGCTCATCGAGTAACCTGACCTACCCATTTTGATATTCCCGCTTTAATCCGTCAATCACCTTCTGGAAATAGCCCTCTTTTTCCTGCTCGGTCAGGGTGTAGAGGGACAGCACCCAGTCCATATCCTGCAGGTTTTCAATCAGCATGGGCAGCAGGTCGTGGGGGATGGAGAGCAGTATCAGGCCCTCCGGGAAGAGCTTGCGGCCTTTCATGCCGACGCCGAGGCCGGTGACGAAATAGTTCAGTTCGCCGCTTAAGTACGGGTAAAGGTAGAGCCAGGCGCACATTATCACCGGCGTGGTCTTGGAGATTAACATCTTGCCGGTGGTATAGCTGTGGGCTCTGAGTAGAATTTCGGCCTGGCTGGGGGCGGCGGTAACGATTAATACATCCGGTTCGAAGGTGAGTTTATCCAGAGGCGAGAAGGCGACATACCTGACCGAGCCCTTGGCCGTTTTGGGGATGTAGTGGTAGATGCGGCGGTTGGCTCTGGGTTCCTTGAATATCCCGTCCCTGGCGCCTACCTGCCCGCTCTCGAAGATGGGGTCAGGCTCCACCATGCCCAGTACCACCGGCCCCATGCAGGTGAAATTGTCCTGGGCGGCGTAGAAAGGCGGGCTTTTCTGAGCCTCGCTAAGCATCTCGCAAAAAGCTAAGCCCTTATCCAGCTTATTGATGCCTTTGGGCTTGTTGAGCAGGAACTTAACACCTACCGGCGGCCTTTCAAATTTGAATTTTTTGAATATAGATAAGTCTCGCATCTTGACCTCCTTACTGTCAGTTTCTTAATTCATCATACCAAAAACGGCGGGGCGCCTCAAAGAAAAGAAAAAATGCCCGGGCCGGGGGGAGCCTAGCCACCCCTCATCAGGCCGGGGAGCCAGAGGCTTATTTCGGGGAAGGCTATTAAGAGAGCCAGGAAGATAAACAGGGCAATCAGGAAGGGGAATACCCCCCGGAGCAGCCTATCCACTGGTATATCGAAGGCGGTTCTCATCATAAACAGCTCCAGCCCCATCGGCGGGGTAATCAGCCCTATCTGCATGTTGACCACGTAGAGAACACCGAACCATATCGGGTTAAAGCCCAGGGCGACGATGACCGGGACAAAGAGGGGCACGGTGAGTAGCATGATGGTTATGGCGTCAATAAAGCAGCCCAGAATCAAAAGCAGAATATTGATGGCGATAATCACCAGCCAGGGGGAGAACCCGGCCGAGGTAACGAAACCGGTTATGGTCTTGGACACGCCGGAGGTGCCGATTACATAAGAGAACAGCCAGGCGCCGATCATCATGAACAGAATCATGCCGTTGATTATGGCCGTTTCTAGCAGGGCCCGCTTTAAACCCTGCCAGCGCAGACCGAAAACGGTGAAAGCTATAACCAGTACCACCACACAGCCGACGCCGGCAGCTTCGGTAGGGGTGGCAATTCCCAGGTAAATCGTGCCCAGAATGGAGAGCATCACCACCACTATGGGCCAGACCCGTTTTAGCGAGGAGAACCGCTTGCCCCAGCTGACGCCGCCTACCGGGGGACCGAGTGAGGGGTTGCGCCAGCAGATGATGACGGCCACCGCCGCCAGCATGAAGGCGAGGATAATGCCCGGCACCATGCCGGCCATGAAGAGATGGCCGATTGAAGTTTCGGCGAGAACACCGTAGATAATCATGCCGGCACTGGGGGGGATGAGGGGGCCCAGTACCCCACCGCAGCAGAGCCCGCCCATGGCCAGCCCCTTGTCATAACCGTATCTTTTGAATTCGGGCTCAGCCACCTTGCCCACGGCCAGGATAGTGGCGGTGCTGGTGCCAATGGCGGCGGCCATAGCCGCCTCGCCCCAGATGCTGGTAACAATGAGGCCGCCGGGGACGCGGGAGAGCCAGCTCCGGGCGGCATCGTAGATGTCTTCGCCGATTTTGGTTTCGCCGATGAGACAGGCGATAAGAACGAAGAGGGGCAGCGGCGTCCAGTTTATGTTATAGAGGGTGCTGAAGGTGGTCCAGCCAAATTTTTCCAGGCTTAAGGGGCCGTAAGCCAGCAAGGCGACGGTTAAGGAAGCAAAGCCCAGGGCGTAGATAACCGGCATGCCCATCATCATCAAAAAGAGCATGCCCAGGACACATATCAGTGCCGCCGTAGCAAAATCTATCACTAGCTAAGCTACCTCACTTGATAAATTATCAAGCAGCATCATGACTGTTCCGGCTGGTCCGGTTCTTTGCCGCCCCTCAGCCGGGCGACGCCCTTAACGAATTTCCCGATGAGAACGAGGCAGAGCAGGGTGTAACCGAGGGGTATAACGAATTTAATGGGGGCCAACGGCAGTGCCCACGGCGATTGACTGACCTGGCCAATCTCCAGCGCGTAGAGCGCATTGCCCAAGCTCTTCCAGGTGAGCAAGGCGCAGAAAATGAGCGCCAGTAGGGGGAAAATGGTGTTAAGGACAATAACTTTCAGCCTGGGGGGGAAACGGGAGGCGACGATATCGTTGCGGACATGCCGGTCCAGCCACTCCACCCCGGCTACGGCTAAAACGCCGGAGAAGAGGAGGAACATGGTGCTAAGCTCGTAGGCGAAGGGGTCAGGGGCGTGGAAGGCATACCGCTTGACCACGCCGTAGGTCTCGCCCCATGCCATCAGCAGCACCATAATACCGCTCACCAGCATGAGGGAAAGACTGGCACGGCCAATCCAGTGATCCAGTTTCCGAATCACCCTGCCGAACAATTTTTATCACTCCCCGAAGGGTTAAAAGCGCTTATTTTACCGCCGGCTATTGCTAAAAGCCGCGGGCCTGCCGTTAACTTTAAGTCTAGCGAGGATACTTGGCGTTGGCCTCGTCAGCAATCTGCTTTACCTGCACGCCAAAATCACCCAATACAGCCATTTGTGAGTCGATTAACGGCTGGCAGGCCGCTTTCCAGCGGTCTATCTCCGACTGGGGCACGACATAGATATCCACCCCGGCAGCGGCCAGCAGGGTGAAGTCGTTCTCCCATTCGCCTTTCAGCCACTGGTCGATGCCGTCTGACGATTTCTGGGCTTCCTCAAGCATTATGTTCTGGATGCTCTTGGGCAGTTTGTTCCAGGAGTCCAGGTTGATGGAAAAGCCGTGCAGAGCCGCGACCGAATAGGACAGCGACATATTCTTGGCGACATCAGTCAGGCCGAAGATGCGTATGGCCGCCGGCGCCGTTATCACCGCCTCCACCGTCCCCTTCTCCAAAATCGAGTAGGACTCGGTATAGGGCACGCCGGTCACCGGGGCACCGCCCATCGCCTCTATAAGAGCCGCCGTTGAGGGAGAGATAGCCTGAACCAGCAGCCCATCCCAGTCCTCCAGGGTCCTAACCGGCTTGGTGGAGATCATTTCCACTGCGGTATAGTTATGGAGGCATAGCAGCTTCTGGTTGAACTTCTCTTCCAGTACCCCATTCAATAACGGCGCTAACTTGGGTACGGCCTCAATATGGGCATCAATGTTGTTAAACAAAAAGGGCATTTCATTGGCGCCTAACCTGGGGTCATCGGCGGAGTGGGCACTGGGGGTGATAGCGCCCATGTCGGCGGCGCCTGACCTCACCCCGTCAAGAAGCTCGGGGAAGGAGAGCATTTCTTGGGCGCCGTAATATTCGATGGTATAGTCGGGGCCGCAGCGCTCGTTAAAGGCGTCGGCGAAGGCCTGCTCAACCTCACCATACTCGAACATGGCGGCACTGGCCATCTTTAAGACCACCGGTCCCTTGGACGGGCAGGCGACAAAAGTGCCGGTAAGCGCCACAATAAGGACAATACTGAGCAAAATTAAAATCTTTTTCACGGTAAGTTTATACCTCCTATTGCAAATTCCGGATAGTTTGTTTCTATATATCATCTGTGCTAATTTATCACCTCCTTTGCCGGAAAAAATAGATAGTGCCGCATTAATGGGTAACGGGGTCTGGTCCTGGGCGGGTTACTATAATCAGCGATTTTAGTCACTGCGCTAGTACCAGCCCGAAGGAATGGGGCTATACCTGAAAGCGAGGTGACAAGGCGGGGCTAATAAGACTTTGAGCACACCATTATTTTAGCACATGGTGTCAACTATCTATGTAGCTGAGTTCAACGGTTGTTTTGAATACGGAATTCACATTTAGCGCAGGTGTCTTCATCGCCGAAAACCTGGCAGTAGGTGCCTTCCTCTCGCCAGCAGGGTTTGGCGCAAACCGCCAGCTCGGTGCGGTGCATGCAGGCGGGGCAGCCGTTCAGCTGCCAGCAGGGGTAGAGGCGCAGATAGTAGCGGATGGCCGGCAGGTTGAGGTCTTCCGACATCAGCTTCTGGATGAAGCGCAGGCGTTTGAGGTCAGTCTCGGAATAGAAGCGGCGGCTGCTTCGGCGCTGCGGCTTGATTACCCCCTGCTTCTCCCAGACGCGGAGGGTCTCGGGGTGGACATTGATCAACTCCGAGACAACACCTATAGGAAATAACGGCCGATTATCCATTCTTTCAAGACCTCGGGCGGGCTTGAGGGAACGATAGCTGGAACCGAAACAGACTCCTGTCTGGATTTGTCCCAGGGCAACGGCACAGTATAATTCAGGGTTAGCTGGCCGTTGTCCACCTCTACGCTTTCAATACTTTCAATAAATGACCGCAGAAAAGCCCTTCGCTTTATGTTACTATCTTCTGGGAACTTGTGCAAATTTTCCCGGACTGTCATCAGGGACAAGGCGTCTATTTTCTCCGGCAGCGCCCACCTTTTACTTTTTATTCTCTGGGTAGTCTTAGACCAATACCGGCAATGACGTTCTTTAAGATTTCCGAAGTCCCGGCAGCTATGGTTATTCCTATGGAAGAAAGGTATAAATGTTTGAACCATCCCTGTAAAGGGGCTCTACTATCCCCTTTGTCAAGCTGCCCGTACAATCCCAATAATTCTATAGCTACCCTGGCGGCACGCTTAAGCAGCTCGGTGCCATATAGTCGTGCCATAGCCGCATCGTCAGCTTTTGCCGTCCCATTATCATGTAGCCAGGCTAACCGATAGCAAATCAAGCGCCCAATCTCTGCCTCTACCTTTAGCTGAGCTAATACCTGTCCGCTGTTTCCCAACTGCCTCTGGGGGTTAGCTTTTATATACTTTACCAGTCGGTCAATCAGGCTCCTTGCGGCAGCCACCGGGCCAATGGCGATTCGCTCGTAGCTCAGCATTGTCTGCACCACTTTCCACCCCTCATTTTCGCCACCAACCAGGTTCTTCCTGGGCACCCTGGCGTCCTCAAAGAATATCTCAGCGAAGTCCGGCTCGCCCTGTATGTCGATTATAGGCCTGACGGTAACTCCGGGCGTAGCTAAATCAACCAGGAGAAAGCTGATACCGCGGTGTCTTCTTAACTCCGGGTCGGTTCTGGCCAGCAGACAACACCAGCCCGAATACTTGGCAAAGGTGCTCCAGGTCTTCTGCCCGTTTATTATGTAGTCGCTGCCGTCCCTGAGGGCTTTTACCTGCAGTGAGGCCAGGTCAGACCCGGCGTTGGGTTCGGTGAATCCTTCACACCAGAACTCCTCTCCCCGGGCAATTGGCTTAAGATGCCTCGCTTTTTGTTCCTCGGTGCCATATTTAAATAGAGTGGGCGCCAGCATTTTTACGCCCACCGCGTTGTAGCCCGGCGACCCCCGACGGGCTAATTCCTCCAGGAAGATAAGGTAATCGACGTAAGAGCAAGATTGGCCTCCGTATTCCCTTGGCCAGAAGAGAGAGAGCCACCCCTTCTGGCCAAGCTTACGGGCTATATCTCTGAAGACCTGCTCGCCGTCTTGGCTGGGGGCGACGGTGTCATCTATCGCTGTCCCCACATAATCCGCCCAGCCCGGCGGCAGCTCTTTATCCAGAAAGGAACTAACCTGCTGCCGGAATCTTTCCTGCTCTTCAGTGAAGAGAAAGTCCACCAGATTCGCCCCTTTTCCTAAACAAGTCCTGAGTTAACCTTTGCCGACGTGGAAGCGGGCAGAATTGACCGAAGTCTTAGATATTAAACAGCTTTTTGTCCGATAAAGCAAATGTTTCATCAGGTCCCGGCGGCACAGTTATATTCCGAGGACGGGAAGAGTACCGTAATACAACATAGCGATTAAAATTTTTTTAACTGGCCTGCGACGTGCTATAATGGGAAACGCTCCATGTATGTTGAGAATACCCCGGCTACCATAGAGGCAAAACGACGGTGGGTTATTCTTGGCGTCGCTTACCTCTGCAGCCTAGCCTTCGCCATTACCATGCAATCGGTACCCCCGCTCCTGAGCCTCGTTATGGCTGAATTTAAGCTATCGTATGCCCAGGGTGGGCTCCTGATGAGTCTTTTTGCCGTACCGGGGATATTAATCTCCATCCCCGCTGGCATGCTTGCCGACCGCTACGGGCAAAAGACAATAGGGATCATATCTTTTGCCTTTGTGATTGCCGGCACGGCGATATTCGCCTCAGGCAGCTCTTTCACGATGCTGGCTTTAGGCAGGGTAATATCCGGGGTTGGCGCTATTACTCTCATGGTGTTGGCTCCCCAGCTATTGGCCCAGTGGTTTGCCGGGCGCGAGATTGGAACCGCCATGGGGATATTTAATACTTCCATGCCTCTGGGTACTATTCTGTCACTAAATTTCCTGTCGATGATGGGTGAGAATCTAGGCTGGCGAGCCAGTGCCTGGCTTAGTGCGGCCGTGCCCCTGATAGCCATGGTCATATTCATTTTCCTCTTTGCTCCAGCACCGGGTAAGAGTCAGAGCATTCGGTCTAAGGGCGAAAGCTTCCTTCAGAGCATTAGACTGACTGGAGTATCAATCTGGATTGTGGGAATCGCCTGGATGCTGTTTAACGCTGCTATCATTTCCCTGTTTACTTTCACCCCGGACTTCCTGCAAGGCTCCGGGTTGAGTGCTGCCTCAGCTGGTTTCATCACTAGTGCCGTCATGTGGCCAGCGATAGTGCTTAGTCCAATCGTTGGTTACGTGATAGACAGGATAGACCGTAAGCGGTCTATTATTGCTTTTGGCGGTTTAGCCTTAGCCATTCTTATTGTAATGGTCCCTAACGCCATTAGCTGGATGCTGGCGCTGATGCTCCTTATCGGAGTAGCCCAGGCTTTGGTGCCAGTTCCAATCTTTGCTCTCCCTAGCGAAGTTACCAGTCCAGAGAGGTTGGGGCTTGGCTTTGGCATAACCTCTACTTGGCTTAATTTGGGGATAGTGGCCGGTCCGGTTGCTGTGGGGGTCATTTTGGATGCCACCGGTTCTTATCGGGTGAGCTACGCTCTAATGGCCGGATTCGCATTCCTGATCATACTGGCTATGATTAGCCTTCGCTGGAGGCAAAAACGCACCTAGAACGCCACTCCCCCGGGTTCACCTTTTGTTTCGAGGGGTGAGATGGGGGTCTACTATTTCTTCTCCCTTTTGTGCTATTATGAGTCAACACTAACGTAGAGAAGGAGAAATAGCTATGACCGCGGAATCACTGGAAGCCAGAGTAGAGGCTATGGACAAGGAGCTCACCAGGCTACGGGACATCGAAGCGATACGGAGGGTAGAGCACGCGTACAACTGGTACCTGGTGATGTGGATGCACGATGAGATTACTGACCTGTTTACCGACCGGGAGGATACGACGCTGGAATGGCCGGAAGGGACGTTCCTCGGCAAGGAAGGCGTGAATCGGTTCTACCGGTTCATCAACCCCAAACAGGACCCGGAGTTCCTGCACCAGATGATGCACATGTCCGACATCATCGACATCGCCGATGACGGCCAGACCGGCAAGGGGCGGTGGTGGGGTTTCGGGGCGATAGCGATTCCACAGGAAGGGTTAGGCATTGTCCAGGGGATGGTATGCGGCATCTACGAAAATGACTTCATTAAGGAGAACGGCACCTGGAAGCTGTGGAAAATAAAGTGGGTGCCCCTGTACTACTTCCTGCCCGGGGTGGGCTGGGTAAAGAAGGAGAAGCTGGCGGAACCGGGACCACCGCTGCCCGGAGAAGAAGGCGAAGTAGGTATACCCAAGGGGTGGCAATATGACCTGCCGCCAAAGAAGGTATGGTATGCCTATCCGTCAGGCTATGTTCTACCGTTCCACTTCAAACACCCGGTAACCGGCAAGAAAACGAGTGAAGGAGAACTCAACAAGCGGGTAAAGAACATCCAGAACGATTAAGCCGGTTATTGTCTTAGCGGTGCTTAAGCGGTGGCACTTTTTTCGGGCAGGAGGTTACCTCCTGCCCGCGGTATATCTGAGTGTGCTTCTATCTTGTCGATGAACCCGTAATGGGAAATATGTCAGTTGATTTCAGGCTTTTAATGTATTTGGACTTTAAGCCCATATGACTCAATAAGCGTTTTGCAGTGATCCATATGGTCGTTACCGGGAGGTTCAATCGATGCCAGTTCATATTTTTTTTGAAGCCTTTCGTACTTGACTTTACCCAGCCGATGGTAGGGCAGAATCTGCACCAGCTTTACCGCCGGTCCCAATTCCAGACAAAATTGGCTCGTCGCTCGAAGATTCTCTTCGGAATCGTTATAACCCGGGATGATAGGAATTCTTATTTGCAGAGCCGTCCCCTCGGCTGCCATTTTCCGGGCATTTTCCAGAATAAGTTCGTTGGGCACTCCGGTAAGCACCCGTGATTGTTCTGTGTCCATATGCTTAATGTCATACAGTACCAGGTCCACATATTTTAGAATATCTTTATAATACTCCCATTTGGCGTATCCGGATGTATCCAGACAGGTGTGCAGGCCTTTATTCTTACATTCCTGGAGTAAAGCCTTGGTGAACCTGTATTGCAACATCGGTTCACCGCCGGAAATAGTTACCCCCCCGCCGGACCTCCGGTAGAACGGCCTGTCTTTATCAATCCTGGCCATTAGTTCGTCTACGGTCATATCCGTTCCGGCCATGGCTAAGGCGTCTGCCGGACAGACCTCAGTACATTTCCCACAGTTGTCACAGGCTTCCCGGTCAAGCTCGATAATCTGTATCTCGGCTTTCTGCGTCTTGGAATATATTGTATTACCTTTTTTTAAGGCTCCTTTGGGACATATCTCGAGGCACTTCCCGCAATTCTCCACCCCGATACACCTGACTTCATACCAGGCCACCTGAGAGTAGGGTGCCTGTGATTCGGGGCTGTGACACCATAAACACCTGAGGGGGCACCCCTTGAGAAATATCTCCGTTCTGACGCCGGGGCCGTCGTTAACGGTAAAGCCCTGTATATCGAACACCTTTCCGGTCAGCTCTTTATTCATATTTCACAGCCCTGATTTAAGAGTATCTTGCCCCTTCGTAAATAGACATGATGGTACCGTTTTGATGGTAATTTCTGGCGAAATTACGCTAAGGGGTATCACCCACCACCGGAATCCATGACCGTCGGGTTGAAATAAATCTATAACGAATGCTCTGTTCTGGCAATAATATCGTCCTGGAGGTCCTTCCATAATTCGACAAAGAAGGCGCTATAGCCGGCTACCCTCACCACCAGGTTCTTGTATTGGTCCGGGTGTTTCTGGGCATCCTTTAACGTATCAGCGCTAACCACGTTATACTGAACGTGCATCCCCTTCATATCAAAGTAGGTCTGTATCAGACTCCTTAGTTTTTCGGTGCCCTCCATCCCTCTAACCGCATTGGGGTGGAACTTCAAATTCAGTAAGGTTCCGTTATGGCAGGCGAACTGGTCTAACACTGAGGCTGATTTAAGCACCGACGTCGGGCCGTTTTTATCCATCCCCTGTCGTGGTGATATACCATCGGCCAAGGGCTCTTCCGCCTTTCTGCCGTCTAAGGTCGCCCCGGTCACCTTACCCATGACCACATTAGCCGCTACCGGCCACAGCCCGGCGGTATAGGGGCCGCTGGGACCGGTAGAGCCGTTGACTATCCGGCTGAACGCTGACGTCGCCCACCGGGCCAGTTCATCGACGTAGGGGTCATCGTTGCCGTATTTCGGGGCTCCGTTAATTATCTCGTTGCGCAGCGCCTCTCTGCCTTCCCAGTTGGCCCTTATGGCGGCCAGGAGCTCGGCGCCGCTGTATTTCTTATCCTCAAAAATAAATTTTTTGATGGCCGCCAGGGCGTCCGCCACATTGCTGGTGCCTACCCCCGAAATACCATAGTAATTGTATTTGGCGCCGCCGGCGGTGACATCAATACCACGTTCAACACAGGGCTCCATTACACAGGAGACAAGCGGCATAGGCATTGATTGTTCGACCACTACCGACCACATGTTGGTTAAGGTGACATACCAGCCTACAAAATATTCAACCTGCTTGACATAGGCCTCTTTAACCTCGTCAAAAGACTTGAAGGAGGAAAGGTCGCCGGTCGCCGGGCCTACTTGTTCGCCGGTCAGTGGGTTGACCCCGTTGTTAATGGCCAGAAGCAAACACTGGGGCAAATTGAAGAGGGTACCACTACCCGGCCCGCCACAGCGAGGGTAAGAGTTCCCCGGGCTGTCGGGTTCAACACAGCCAACAATAGCGTAATTGCGGGCATCCTCCAGGCTCATCCCCCGGCTGATAAGCTGGGGAATTATTATCTCATCGTTGAAAATGGCCGGCATACCGTACCCCAGCTTGGTTACTTCTATCGTCTTGTTCCAAAATTCGTCCGGGGTTCCGTTCCATATCCTTACCGTAAGCGCCGGTTCGTGATAATCCAACTTTGCCGTTGCCTCGAGACACATGAAGGAAAGGTCATTGGTGGCGTCTCTGCCGTCTTTGGTCTGGCCGCCAACGATGAGATTCTGCCCCGTGGAATAGCCACCGGCGGCCTGGGCACTAAACTCTCTCTTCACCATGGTTTGCGCCGACATCTTGAGCCACACGCATTCAACCAGCTCCTGTGCCTGGTCTTTGGTAATACGCCCCTGGTCAATATCCTGCCGGTAGTAGGGGTACATATACTGGTCAAATCTCCCCGGTGACAGGCCGGGATGGTTTAAATCAATGCCAAAAGCAAGCAGCAGTTCCAGAAACCAGAACGACTGGCACGCCTCCCAAAACGTTATGGCCGGATTGGCGGGAACCCGGTCACAGTTGCTGGCTATCTGTAACAGCTCCGCTTTTCGGCTGGCATCCGGCTCTTTTTTGGCCAGTTTCCGGGCCAGGGCGGCATATCTCTTGCCAAAATTGGAGGTGGCCTCGCACACTATGGTAACGGCCTTCCAGAAGTAATACTTTTCAATATCATCGCCGTTTATACTCCGGCCGAGCCTTTGAATATGCTCCTCGGCATCTTTTTTGATGCCCAAGAAGCCTTTTTCCAAGAGTTTCTGATAGTTGGGGAGAAAATGGCCCACCGGCCAGAGCATAAAGTCCGGCCAGGAGAGAGTGAGAACTCCAGATAATATGGCGCTCTTAGCCTCTTCGGGGTAGGGCAAACTCTTAATCAGCTGGTAACTAACGCTTTTGTCTTTCCAGTAATCTCTAATACCTCTCAGCGCCTCTTTATCCTCTTCACTGATGAGAACTCTTTCCTGGGAAACGTGCCTTTTCTCAAAGGTTCCGCTATCTAACTCCTCGTAAAACCATTCGATAGTGCAGTACTCCGGGTACAGTGATGTGCCCTTGTAGGTTTTGGCTTTGTCGCCGACAACCAGTTCGTCGTCGGCTATGAAAATGGTCATTTCATTCAAGATCTTCTCAAGAGCCTTGGCCCTTCTTATTACGGAAGGTTCCCCTTCGGTATCCTGATAAGATTGGGTAACCAGCACGGCTCGCTCCGCGTCCAGCCTCGGAACCGTGTCCATAAGCCTTTCCCTAAGTCTATGCACTCTTTCCGTTGAGCCAAACATGCAAATATCTCCTTCTGTTCTTAAGTAAGATTGTAGGTTAAAATCAGGTCTAATAACTGATATTAAAAACTGCCTATAATACAATTAGAGCAGTAAAAATTTTCTATGTCAAGAAAAAAACTACTTAATTACTTATACCTTGATATAGGGCGATACGGAGGCGGACAACTTCTATCA
>Ga0315545_1002704_pt1 | contig 15762 bp, 13 predicted proteins | sample SalMarSW160210MG_FD_203096 | JGI IMG/M metagenome (GOLD analysis project Ga0315545, IMG submission 203096) | Salt marsh sediment microbial communities from the Plum Island Ecosystem LTER, Massachusetts, United States - Salt Marsh Sediment SW1602-10 ... | reverse complement strand
CATTGACTTTGCATATTTCCATATCTGTACTCTAAGCAGAATAGGTCTAGCGATTGTGGTAATGCCTTCTTATGTGAAGAGGGAGGTGGTATTATGTGAAAAGAGACGGCTAGCGTGTAAGGAGATGGGTATAAGGAATTTCTAGGAGGTGAAGATACATGGGAAGGAAATTAGTCGTGTTCTTAGTTGCAGTGGTGGCAATCGTTAGCTTGGTGATTGTTGGCTGCGCCCCTGAGGCAGCGCCGCCGCCGGAAGAAGGAGCGCCGCCGGAGGAGGAAGAAGAGGAAGAAGAAGCTCCACCCGCAGCACCAGAGGCAGAAGTTATCAAATGGGTGGGGCAATCACACGCTGGAGGAATAACCGAGCAGCACCATTCATTATCTAGAGCGGCTGACAAAATTCGTGCTCTTAGCAATGGGCGATTGGATATAACAATCGAGGTAGGCGGTGGTATCGCCCCGGCCTCAAAGGAATTTGACGCGGTAGATAAGGGAGTCCTTGACTGCGCTGTAACGTGCTTCATGTATTGGATGGACAAGTTTCCCGCTGGTGGTCTGTTCACTATGAAGTCTGGTGGCATGTCTCCCATGGAGGCACTTTGTTGGTTTCGTGAGGGGGGTGGTGCTGAGCTAGCCGCAGAGATGATCGAGGGCTATAACGTATATATCGTCCCTAAGGCTGGGTGGATGGGTCCTCCAGAGGCGTTCCTAGCTACAGACAAGGAGTTGAAGAAGCGTGGTGACATTGCTGGATTGACCATTCGTGCCGCTGGTGATGGTGGGGAAATCCTTTCCCGCTTGGGTGCTGGAGTGGTGATGATGCCGGCTGGTGAAATCTTCGAATCAATGCAGCGCGGAGTGATCGATGCGTATGAATGTGCTAGCCCAACGCTTAACTGGGACTTGGGCCTCTATGAAGCAGGTAAGTACCTGTGGCTCTCTGGAGCGCGCCAGCCCTACGAGTTCAATCCATTTATTGTCAACATAGATAGCTGGAATAAACTGCCGGACGATCTCAAAGCCATAGTAGCCGAAGTAAATGAAGCTGAGGCATTCAGGGCCTATGCTGAGGTGATTAGAATGGATCTGGAGGCTCTAGAGAAGTTCCGTGATTATGGCACCGTGGTGAGGAAGCTCCCAGTCGAACTGGAAGAAGAGTATTCAGAAGAAGCACGGAAATTCTATGCTGAGAAGGCGGCTGAGGACCCCTTCATAGCTGAGGTGCTGGAGTCCTACGACGAGTTCCAAGAGGCCTTCAGAGAAGTATGGACACGTCCCTAGAGTCGGCATACTAGGCAAAGGCTATTTTAACCCGCTCCGAGAGTGTTCTCGGAGCGGGAGCTTGTAGGAGGCTATGAATAAGATACTGCGGATTATTGATTCCACTAACGAACGTGTAGGACAAGCAATGAAGTGGTTCGTTATTGCTGCTATCTTGTTCATGGTAATTGAGGTAGTGCAGCGGTATGTATTCCATCACCCAACCATGTGGGGGTATGAGATCCCTGTCCAGGTAGGCGCTGCCATGTATATTGTCTCCTGGGGCTATGTTCATCTTAGCCATGGGCATGTCAGGGTAGACGTTTTCTATAGCCGCTTTTCGCCGAGAAACAGGGCAATCATTGACATCGCTTGTTTCTTGCTGCTCTTCGTGCCAATAGTTGGGTTGCTTGCCTATACCAGCGGGGCATGGATGGCGCACGCCTGGAAAATCAGTGAGAAATCGGTGCTAACTTACTGGTATCCTCCGATTTCACCGCTCAGGACAGCGATTTTTTTAGGCATATTATTACTTCTTCTTCAAGGTGTAGCTCAGTTCATCCGCGATTTGCATTTGCTCATGAGGAGCAAGCACTATGATTGAACTAAGCCCGGCGATTATTACCATAATAATGCTGGGCGGAGTGCTGATCACGGTTTTGCTGGGTTACCCTTTAGCTATTGCAGTAGGTGCAATAGGCTTAATAGTCGGATTTATGATATTTGGGGTACCCATTACACTCGAACTCTACTATGGTCGTATCTTTTATCAGCTAACTAACTATGTTCTTCTAGCCGTGCCGTTCTTTGTTTTTATGGGCACCATGCTTGAACGTTCGGGGATAACCGAAGGACTATATGATGCATTATATCTATGGCTTGGTGGCTTCAGGGGTGGGCTAGCTATAACCACTGTGCTAATAGGCACTATCTTGGCTGCCTGTGTCGGGGTAATTGCTGCCTCAACCATTTTGCTAGCACTTATTGCCCTTCCCTCTATGTTGAAGCGGGGCTATGGCAAATCTTTAGCTGCCGGCTCGGTCTGTGCCGGCGGCACTCTCGGCATCCTCATTCCCCCCAGTATTATGTTGGTTGTTTATGGACCAATGTCTGGGCTTGGTGTAGGCAGTTTATTCTTTGGTGCTATTCTCCCTGGCCTTGTCCTCTCGGCTTTGTACTGTGGCTACATAGCTGTTTACTCCCTATTCAGCCCGGGAGCGGCACCAGCAGTGCCCATTGAAGAAAGGAGAGTTCCCTTTGTCAAGAAAACGCGTATGCTTGTTGTCTCGCTGGTTCCTCCGCTGGCACTCATCCTGGCGGTGCTCGGCAGCATTTTCACTGGTATAGCTACCCCTACTGAAGCGGGTGCTGTAGGTGCCTTGGCTGCCACAATTCTAGCTATGGCCTATCGTAAGTTTAACTTTGGAGTCCTTAAAGAAACAGCGTTGGGGACGATAAAGCTGGCCGGCATGGTGCTCCTCATAGCTGGGCTGGCCTTTAGCTTTGTCGGCGTATTTATCCGCGCTGGCTGCGGACAGGTAGTCGAGGAATTCATTCTGGGTGCTCCTGGTGGTAAGTGGGGTGCTTTTGCTCTCATAATGTTCCTTTGCTTTATCCTGGGCATGTTCATTGATTGGATAGGAATCGTGTTTATCATGGTTCCTATAATAACACCGATTGGCGCTGCTTTGGGGTTTAACCCTCTCTGGTTCGGGATGATGATCTGCGTTAACCTGCAAATGTCCTTCATGACCCCACCCTTTGCCTATGCCATTTTCTTTGTCAAAGGTGCTGCTCCGCCGGAGTTGGAGGTGACCACTGCTGCCATAATACGTGGGGTGGTTCCATTTGTCATATTGATAATGGTTGGCCTTTTCTTGTGCATCATTTTTCCCCAGATAATCCTGTGGCTGCCGGGGAAGATGGTATAGCGTAAGCACCAGCAGCTTAGTCTCTTGAGCCGGGGAAGCCATTATTCTAAATCTTACCAGTTTTGCCTGCTGCTTACGGGGATGTCACCAGGTTGCGCTCTCTGGGTATAGCGTAGCAGACTTCTCTGGGCAGAAACCGTTAGCCTTGCCTGCTTCACCCTTTCCTCTGAAGCAGCACACGGGCTGGGCTATGATGCACTGTCACTTACTTGTCTTGCTGCTGGAGTCAGATTCCCACACTTGTTGGCGGATGGCCATATTTCCCCGATAGGCGGGAAATCCGGCCGGGAATATGTACGCTAACACAGACGGTAGTCAACATTTGCTCAATGCTTTGCCCCTGCGGGCTTGGATCCAAAGGACATCGTTTTTAGATGTGAGTTATAGAGTATTGTTCCCGCTGCAGCCCCTAAATTTATGCTCCTTTCTTAAGCAGTTCATTTAGTTTTTCCACTTCCCCTGGCTTCATTTTATAGCAGTGTTCCGCAGACGGAAATTTACCATTTTTAATATCGCTGATGTATTCGCTGAAAGCTCTGCGCATCTCCTCAGCAAGATTGGCATACTTCTTCACGAATTTTGGGGTAAAGACCTCGTAAATCCCCAGCATATCATGAACAATGAGCACCTGACCATCACAGTAGGGCCCAGCCCCAATTCCCATTACCGGCACCCTCAGTCTTTCTGTAATCAGCTTGCCGGTCTCTGGCGGAATGCTCTCCAGCAAAACGGCAAATACCCCGGCCTCCTGTAACGCTTCCGCATCAGCAAGCAATTCCATAGCAGCTTCTGCTGTATTACCCTGAACTTTGTATCCCCCCATTTGTCCTGAGCTCTGAGGAGTCATCCCAATATGCCCCATCACTACCATCCCAGAACCCACAATGCCGTTGATCTGAGGTACCACTCTACGGCCGCCCTCAAGCTTTATAGCATCGACACCTGCCTCTTTGTAGAATCGCGCAGCATTCTCGATAGCGTCCTCTACCGATTTCTGATAGGAGAGAAAAGGCATATCACCAATCACAAAGGTATTCGGTGCCCCCTTCCGTACAGCCTGAGAATGTAATATCATCTGGTTCATAGTGACCGGTATTGTCCCGTCATAACCATACATGACGTTTCCCAGTGAGTCGCCCACCAACAGCATGTCTAGCCCAGCTTGTTCGGCTATCCTTGCGGTACAAAAATCATAAGACGTCAAGTACGTAATCTTTTCACCCTGCTCTTTCATCTGATAGAAATCTAAGACGCTTTTTTTCTTGGCCACTTACTCACCTCCTTCTCAGTTTCGATATCTTATCGCACCCACTCTCGAATGTAAACAAACCATAGCTAGGGCTTTCTTTGCTGACCTCTACTGCTGTGGCATTATCCCAGAGCTTCAACCTTGACCCCTCATTCATTCACTACCTAATATAGCATCACAGTCGCTAATTAGTCAGGCTTGAGTAGTTCTCGTAGTCTCTCAGCTACACTCTCATCAATTGTCCCTTTGGCCAAGGCGATGGGAATAGTCTCCATCCCCAGCGCTTTGTAAAGACCAACTATGGTGGGGGCTCTTTTTCCCAGTGCATCGAGATGTTTGCGTATTGTGTCTAAGTCTCCTCGGGCAATAGGGCCTGTGAGACAATCGGGTAGGCCAACATTGGCGATGTTACTCACACTACCGCGTAGGATAGGTAAGAAAGCTTCAGTTGCTTCAGTGGTAGATTTGCCAAAATTTTGCCACAGGTCTGCGGCCAGCTTGACTATAGTATAAAAATAATTGCAAGCAATGGCCGCTGAAGCATGGTAGAGAGCTTTATCCTCTGCTTTCAGCTCCAACCAACTGCCACGCAAAGCATTAGCCATCTCCTTTAATACACTCAGTAACGGTTCCTCAGCTTCAATGGCAAAGGTAGAGCCAGGTAGATTCTCTACGGCTTGGTTAATGCTGGCAAAGGTCTGGCAAGGGTGAAAAGATCCAACCGTCGCACCTCTTTCTTTAGCTGGTTCCAAGACATCGGTGGAGCAAGCACCACTGCAGTGAATCACTGATTGACCAGTGTGCCAGTTAACCTGGGCAGCAACTCTCGCGATGATGTCATCGGGTGTGGTGATAAAGACAAACTCAGCCATATCAGCAACATCCTGCGCTGTTTCACAGACTTGACAACCTGTCACTGTTTGGGCGAACCTCTGTGCTGCAGCTAAGCTTACGTCATATACAGCGATTACTTCATAACCATGCTGGGATAATCTCACCCCAAAGGCGGTACCTACCGGTCCAACGCCAATGAATCCGATTCTTTGCACCTATGTCATCTCCTTAGCTATCTGCCATACTATAAAAGTAGAATAGGGATGTCAATAATGAAGCCGTCTCAAGGTTTGGTAACTATCAATGTCCTGATATACAATAAAATCATTAATTTGAATTAAAAGGAGGCAAAATGAGGAGCGATGTTGTGAAGAAAGGTATTGAGCGGGCACCTCATAGGTCGCTGTTACGCGCCGTAGGTTGTTCTTCAGACGACTGGGATAAACCTTTTATTGGAGTGATTAACAGCTTCAATGAGATTGTCCCCGGGCATATTCACTTGCAGTCCATTGCCCGAGCAGTAAAGGAGGGAATTCGTAGTCGGGGAGGAGTGCCATTTGAATTCAACACCATTGCTGTCTGTGATGGCATCGCCATGAACCACCCTGGCATGAAGTACAGCTTGCCCAGCAGAGAGGTTATCGCTGACTCCGTCGAGCTTGTGGCTGAGGCTCATGCCCTCGATGGCTTAGTATTAATCCCTAACTGTGACAAGATAGTACCGGGTATGCTTATGGCAGCAGCAAGGCTTAACTTACCCTGCGTTCTTATAAGCGGTGGCCCTATGATGTCAGGCAAGCTTTGTCAAGATACCCAGGTAAGATCTATAGATCTAAGCACACTTTTTGAGGCAGTAGGTAAGACTATCAGAGGGGAGATATCTGAGACTCAGTTAATAGAGATGGAGAAAGTCGCCTGTCCTGGCTGTGGCAGCTGCGCTGGCATGTTTACTGCCAATACCATGAACTGTCTTGCTGAGGCTCTGGGTATAGCCTTACCGGGCAATGGAACGATACCGGCAGTGCAGGGTCGAAGAATCCAGTTGGCTTATAGGGCTGGTCAACAGATTATGGAAGTGCTGGCAAAGAACATTGGAGCTAGGGATATTATCACTAGGGATACCATTCATAATGCTTTTGCTGTAGACATGGCTTTGGGCGGCAGCACTAATTCTGTACTACATCTTACGGCTATAGCTCACGAGGCAGGAATCGATTTTCCCTTGTCCTTGGTGAACGAGATCAGCCAGCGGGTTCCTCACTTGTGCAAGCTAAGCCCGGCGAGCGACTACCACATTGAGGATTTAGATTTGGCAGGTGGCATTCCAGCAGTAATGCAAGAGATATCTAGATTGCTAAGTCTTAAGGCGCAGACTATATTAGGTAAACCAGTGGGCGAAGTGATAAAGGAAGCCAAAGTCAAGAATAGAGAGATAATCCATACTGTATCCAATCCCTACGGCCCTACTGGTGGCATCAGTATTCTATTTGGCAATCTGGCACCCCAAGGTGCCGTGGTGAAAAGCGCTACAGTAGCTCCCGAGATGAAAGTTCACCAGGGTCCAGGGCGTGTTTTCGACAGCGAAGAAGAGGCTACCCAGGCAATAATGAAAGGTGACTTCAAACCTGGAGATGTGATTGTCATTCGCTATGAAGGACCAAAAGGAGGGCCGGGCATGCGCGAAATGTTGACGCCTACTTCCCTTCTCAGCGGGATGGGCATGGATAAGGAAGTAGCGCTTGTTACCGATGGTCGTTTTTCTGGAGCCACCCGAGGAGCAGCTATTGGTCATGTGTCTCCCGAAGCAGCAGAGAGAGGCCCCATTGCTGCTACAAAGGATGGTGACATAATCTCGATAGATATACCTAATCATAAATTGGAAATAGACTTAAGCCCGGCAGAGATGGAGCAACGGTTAGCTTCACTACCTGCCTTCGAGCCTAAGATTAGAACTGGTTATCTTAAACGCTATGCTGACAGAGTGACTTCAGCCAGCGCCGGGGCGGTGTTTGCTGAGTAAAGGAGAGCCTGGGAGGAAGATTGCCTCTCAGACGAAACTGCCAAAGAGGAGGAGATGCTAGATGAGCCCATGGCTTGAGATGATATTGCGCTTGTTTTTAGCTGCTGCTCTAGGAGCGGCTATCGGTTATCAACGAGAGCGAGCTGGCAAGGTAGCTGGATTACGCGATCACATTTTGATTACTGTGGGGGCAGCCCTGTTTACTGTAGCTTCCATTTTCGGTTTCAGTGGCACAGTTGACACCTCAAGGGTCGCTGCTGGCATAGTGGCTGGGGTTGGTTTTATCGGGGCAGGGGTTATCTTCCGAGGTGAAGAAGGAGTAGCCGGTCTAACTACTGCAGCGAGCATCTGGGTCACTGCTGCGATAGGGTTAGCCGCTGGTGCTGGGCTATATCTGATTGCCGTTATTGTAACCCTGGTCACTATTGGCGTCTTAATGATTCCTCCAGTTCACAAGGAAAGACAGTGATTCAACTTTGTCAACCAGTCTGTTAGGAAACCATGGGCGCAAGATTAACAGGAAGGTGGTGAATGGTTCTGAAGAAGAATACAATACTGGATGAGATGGAAAGGGTTTATCCAGAGAAGTTTGCCTCAGAAGACAGGATATTTGGTCATATCCATCGGGGCGACAGAATATTCATTGGCTCAGGCTGTGGCGAGCCCCAATATCTTGTTGGGGCACTCATAGATTATGTGGAATCCCATCCAAAAGGTTTTTTTGATGCTGAAGTGATTCACATATGGACTCTTGGCGTTGCTCCGTATACAGATGAAAAATTCAGGAGTAATTTTCGGCACAACTCTTTCTTCATCGGAGATAGTACTAGAGACACGGTTAACAGGGGAGATGCAGATTATACCCCAGTATCTTTATCAGAGGTTCCAGATCTATTCTACCGCAGAGTTGTTCCTATTGATGTAGCACTTATACAGACCTCGCCACCAGATAATCACGGCTATATGAGTCTAGGTGTGAGCGTTGATATAGTCAAGGCAGCCGCGGAACAAGCCTCATTGGTTATAGCTCAAGCTAACTCAAGTATGCCACGTATTCATGGAGACGGCTTTATTCATATTACAGACGTGGATTTCATAATCCCGCATGATGAACCCATATTGGAGTACAAACGAGATGTAGATAGTGGGAACAATGAAATTATCCAGCGGATTGGAGAGCACGTTTCACGTCTCATCCAAGATGGAGATACTATTCAGGTGGGATATGGGACAATACCAAACGCGACTTTGGCCAACCTTCGCAATAAGAAGCATCTGGGCGTACATACGGAACTTCTGAGCGATGGGATCGCAGAGTTGATGAAGAAGGCTGTCATTGACAACACGAGAAAAAGCGTCAACCGGGGGAAGACAGTAGCGACATTCTGCATGGGTAAGAGAGAAACCTATGAATACTTGCATGATAACCCCGCCGTAGAATTCAGAACGGTTGATTATACGAACAATCCGTTGGTTATAGCCCAACACGAGAACATGACTGCAATAAATAGTGCTCTCGAGATAGACCTTACCGGGCAGGCAACCGCAGAATCCATAGGGGAAAGGTTTTACAGTGGAATAGGGGGACATTATGATTTCATGAGAGGGGCACTTCTGGCACGTAATGGCAAGACAATCCTTGCTATTTCATCAACCACGCAAGATGGTAAAGTTTCAAAAATCGTGCCATCTATCAGTGAAGGTGCAGGAGTTACACTGAATAGGGGTGATGTTTACTATGTGGTTACAGAATACGGAATAGCATATTTGCGTGGGAAGAATATCAGAGAACGCGCCATGGAGCTAATATCCATAGCGCATCCAAAATTCAGGCCATGGTTGATACAAGAAGCGAAAAAACGAAATCTGATATACAAGAACCAGGCTTTCATATCTGGGAAAAAAGGGGAGTATCCTGAAGACCTGGAAGCTTATAGAACCACAAAAACCGGACTCGAGATTCTTTTGAGACCTGTGAAAATAAGTGATGAGCCATTACTGAAGGACCTGTTCTATTCCCTATCAGACAATAGCATGTATCGCAGGTTTATCTCAGTGCGAAAAGATATGCCTCACGAGCGCCTGCAGGAGTTCACCATCATTGACTATAGCAAAGAAATGGTGATTCTTGCTGTGCTAAACCAGCGAGAAAAAGAAGAAATTGTGGGACTGGGCCAGTATGGCATAGATGAAGCTACACATAGCGCAGAAGTTGCCGTTGTGGTGAAGGATGATTATCAAAATAAGGGAATTGGCACGGAATTACTTTCCTATCTGACGTATCTGGCGAAGAAACAGGGTCTTTTTGGTTTCACCGCAGAGGTATTGGTAGAAAATAGCCCTATGCTGCATCTTTTTGAAAAAATGGGATTTGACATCGAAACAAGAAATGCCGAAGGGGTGTATGAACTCAAGATAGCCTTCAGAGGTGCTCTACCGTGAAAAATCGAAACCCTAGTATTAAATATCTTTTTGAGCCGAGAAGCATTGCGATTATAGGAGCATCGCATAACACAAACAAAATAGGTTATCTGGTTGTGGAAAACATATTGCTAGGGGGATATGCTGGCAGGGTGTATCCAGTAAATCCAAAAGGGGGGCAGATACTTGGACATCCTGTGTACAAAAGTGTTGAGTCAATCGGTGACTCAGTGGATGTAGCGTGTGTGGCAGTCCCGGCAAAAACTGTGTTTGATGCCATTAAGAGTTGTGCTGAGAAGAAGATTAAGTTTGTGATAATAATCTCGTCAGGATTTTCGGAAGTAGGCAACATCAGCGAGGAAAGAAGAATTGTGTCTTATGCTCGTGCGCACGGAATGCGCATTGTGGGACCAAACGTGTTTGGTATATATTCATCCTCGGTTCTGTTAAACGCTACCTTTGGTCCAAGAGATATAAAGCCTGGAAATGTTGCTATTGTGACTCAGAGCGGTGCCATTGGTGTAGCAATGATTGGCAAAACAAAAATCGAAGATATTGGGCTCTCTACCATCATCTCAGTCGGGAACAAATCTGATATCAGCGAGGTTGATTTGCTAGACTACCTGATATCTCACAAAGCATCAAAGGTCATATTGATGTATATCGAAGGAATAGAGGCAGGAGAGAAATTGGTCAAAGTCCTCAAGATGACCACAAGGAAGAAACCTGTGCTTGTGATTAAATCAGGAAGGTCAAAGCGAGGTGCACTGGCAGCAGCATCCCATACAGGCTCATTAGCCGGTGAAGACAAAGTCTTTGATGATATTGCCAAGCAGTGCGGTGTTATCAGAGCTGAAAGCATTCAAGAAGCTCTTGACTGGTGCAAGTTTCTTGCGAATTCACCTACACCAAAAGGAGAAAATACTGTGATCGTGACCAACGGAGGGGGGTTGGGAGTCCTAGCTGCAGATGCATGTGAAAAGTACAGCGTGCACCTTTACGATGATAGTCAGAATCTCAAGAAAACGTTCTCAGGTGCGATGCCAGAATTTGGTTCCGCAAAGAACCCAGTTGACCTTACAGGGGAAGCTACAGCCGAAGATTATGACTATGCGCTTGGTGCAGCACTGAGGAACCGCAACATTCACTCGATAGCCTGCTTAAGTTGCGAGACTGCCGTTTTTGATGCTGATGAATTCACCAGAATTGTGGAAAAGAGATACGCTGATTATAAATCAGCCAAACCAATAGTATTCTCGCTGTTCGGGGGTGACAAAGTAGAAACGTGCATGACCAGTCTCAAGAAAAGCAACATTCCTGTATTTCCCGAGGTTTATGAGGCTACCTCATTCTTGGGAGCGATATATTCTCACTATCGGAATAGAGTTCATCCCGCTGGCACAATTGAGACAGCCAATATTGACACTCCTCATATTGAGAGTGTCATAAACAAGGCAAGAGAAGATGGAAGGCGTTTTCTTCTTTCACATGAAGCACAAAGCATAATTAGGGCTGCCGGAATTCCAACTCCAAGAAGCTACATAGCACATAATCTTGATGAGGCTGCAAATTGTGCAGAGGGAATTGGTTATCCAGTGGTAATGAAAGTCACATCAAAGGACATCATACATAAGAGTGATGTTGGGGGCGTTGCTTTGGACCTGGAAAACAAAGACGAAGTAATTGATGCTTATGAAGCTATTCTCCATAATTGCAGGGCCCATAGGCCAGATGCTCTTGTTGAGGGAATGGAGGTTTCCGAAATGATAGAGCCTGGCATCGAGACAATTGTTGGTGCTAGAAGAGATCGAGGCTTTGGTCCGATTGTCATGTTTGGGCTTGGCGGAATATATGTAGAAATTCTAAGAGATATTTCATTCAGAGCATTTCCGTTGAGCCGCGAAGAGGTAATGAACATGATAAGTGAAATACACTCATATCCTCTGTTCTTAGGAGTAAGAGGAGGAGAGAAGAAGGATATTGATGCTATGGCTGGCACGATAATTAAAGTGGGCACAGTCTTACAGCAATGTAAAGGTATTTCTGATATCGAAATCAATCCCCTAGTAGTATATGACTACGGTGAGGGAGTAAAAGCTGTAGATGTAAGAATCCTACTCTCAGAATCTTAGGAGGCAGCATAATGGAGAAGTTGATAATAGGCTCGACAGATAAAGGTGCTGGTAAGACCAGCATAATAGTAGGCTTGGCGAAAGCGATGGGGAAGAATTTTGGATATATGAAACCCATGGGGCATAGATTGCTCTACCGCAAGAAGCGCTTATGGGACTATGACTCTGCCTTGATGACCAATATCTTCGGCTTGAAAGAAAATCCAGAGGACATGACTATGGGTTTTGAGCACTCTAAGCTCAGATACATGTATGATGAAGAAAGAACCAGAGACAAGCTTGTTGAAATGGCATCCAATGTTGGAAAAGATAAAGATATAGTGTTTATTGAATGCGGGAAAGACCTGCTATATGGCACTTCTATATACCTTGACGCAATATCCATAGCCAAGTATGCGGGTGGTAAGATGTTGATCATCGTTAGCGGAGATGAGAGCGCTGTTATGGATGACATTGCGTTTGTCCAAAAGTATATCGACATGGCAAATATTGATTTCGGAGGCGTAATCATAAACAAAGTACGCAATCTGGAAGATTTCAAGGCCACATATCTCAGTGACATAACAAAAATGAAGACTAACGTGCTAGGTATTATTCCGTATGAAGTAGAATTAACATATCTCTTCGTCAATCATATAGCTGAACGGCTGCTTGCTAAAGTTATTGCAGGAGAAGGGGGATTGAATCGCAAGGTGAAGAACATCCTTGTTGGCGCCATGTCTACCAACACAGCACTTCGGAGCCCCCTGTTCAAAAAGGAAGACAAACTTATAATAACCGGTGGGGATAGAAGTGATATGATTCTTGCTGCTTTGGAGACCAGTACTGCAGCTATTATCCTTACAAATAATGTTTTGCCACCATCAAATATCATCTCAAAAGCTTCGGAGCGCAACATCCCATTGTTGCTTGTGTCTCTTGACACATACCAAACTGCAATGCAGATCAATAACATAGAGCCTCTACTGACAAAAGGCGACACTGAAAAGATGGAGTTATTGGAACAGCTGGTAAAAAAGCACGTAGCTGTAGAAGAGATAGCTCGCGTTCAGCCTTAGAGACAATCTATGCTATTGCCACTTCTGCCTTTCAAAGCATTGTGCTCACAGCCAGTCGCCGTATAGGCCACTTCTACATCGGCTTACCAATGGGCATTATGTACAAGGGCTTAATCTGTTCGTCCAGCCCCAAAACCTTTCTTACTTCTTCGTCATCGAAAGCACCAACTTCCACTGTGGTCAAACCTAAAGCTGAGGCTTGAAGGTGGATATTCTCCCCCACATGTCCCACTTCCATGTGGACATATCTCTCACCACGCCTGCCATATCTATAGGAAGTCCTGGGATAGAGCGCACAAATAACGACATCCATTGGGGCATTAGCAATGAACCCCTTCTCCAAAGCTGCCGTGGCCAAACCTTGTCTTGAATCGCCTGACCAATGCAAGCTTAGCGAATGAGAATCCACCTGATAGTGATAAATACCAGCTTGTAGCTCGTTAACAGTTTCCTTGCCAACGAAAACAAAAATCTCCAGAGGGTAAGTAGCTCCGGCACTGGGTGCCGCTCTGAGTTTTCCAGCGCCGGTAACACCTTGTGCTGACCAGAGTATTTGGCCTAACTGAAATAGTGTTAGCGGCTCTGTGCTATATTCTCGAACTGACCTGCGCTTAGCTATAGCTTCCTCCAATGAAAGTTTGCCTTCTAGTTGAGGAGGGAGTAGCTTGATGACAGTCTGCTTCATGGGAGATTCTTCGCCACGCTCAGGATAGTAACGTTTATCCTTTAATAACGCCTATGGGAGTGGCCATGACCACCTTCTTAGAAATACCAGCTTGATGAACTACGTCAATCACCTCAGTAACATCTTTGTATGCCTTAGATGCTTCCTCGGCTAAAGAGGGTATGTCTCCTGTCTTAACGGTGATGCCTCTACCCTCCAGTTCTCGAGCTACATCTCCGCCCCTTAAACTCCTCCTGGCAGCGCCACGACTTAGCATCCTGCCAGCACCATGGCAGGTAGAGCCAAAGCTGTCCTCCATCGCCTTCTCGGTACCTACAGCAACAAAGGAGCAACGACCCATATCACCTGGAATAAGCACAGGTTGCCCTATCTCCCTGTATTTCCGGGGAATATCCTTGTGAGCGGGAGGGAAGGCTCTGGTGGCCCCTTTGCGGTGTACACAAACCTTCAGTTCCTGACCATCTACCATATGTTCCTCTATTTTAGCGATATTATGAGCCACGTCATAAATCTGTTTCATGCCAAGTTCTTCAGAGCTTCTGCCAAAGACTTTCGAAAAGCTTTCCCTAGCCCAATGGGCGATACACTGCCGATTGTTCCAAGCATAATTAGCAGCACATGCCATAGCGGCTAGATAATCTTTCCCTTCATTTGATTCAATGGGAGCACAGGCAAGTTGACGATCGGGAAGCTTTATGCCGTATTTTGATACCGCACCTTCCATAACTCTCAGGTGGTCAGTGCATACCTGATGGCCAAAACCCCGGGAGCCTGTGTGAATTAGAACCAATACCTGGCCTATCTCGCTAATACCCATAACGCTAGCTATCTTCGGTTCAAAGATTTTCCTCACCACCTGAACCTCAAGGAAGTGGTTTCCTGATCCCAATGTGCCCGCTTGAGGCTCACCCCTCTTAATTGCTTTGTCGCTTATCTTACTGGGGTCAGCACCTTTCATGCATCCGCCCTCTTCGGTAACGTCCAGGTCTTCCTCAGAGCCAAAACCATGCCTCACTGCCCAACGAGCTCCCTCAACCATTAATTCGCTCAGCTCCTTTCGACTTACCTTAATCTTCCCCTCGGAGCCCAGACCAGATGGTACATTCCTGAATAATCCATCGATAAGTTGCTTAATCTTAGGTCTTATTTCGTCTTCGCTGAGATTGGTACGCAGTAGTCTCACACCACAATTGATATCATATCCCACACCACCAGGAGAAATTACGCCATCTTTAACACTCATTGCCGCCACGCCACCTATAGCGAAGCCATAACCCCAGTGAATATCCGGCATAGCAAATGAGAACCTGGCTATTCCAGGAAGGAAGGCGACATTAGCAACCTGTTCTGGGGTTTGCTCCTGCTGTATGCATTCAAGCATGGCTTCAGTAGCATAGATTAAGCCAGGAACTCTCATGCCAGGCTTGTAGCTCTGAGGGATTTCCCAACGATAATCATCTACCTTAATAAGTTGCCCTTGCCACTGTGGCATATCCTAGCTCCTAAATATCGAATATTATTTGCACCTTATATCCGTCGCTGTCTTTGTCTATCTTCAACATATGATACGTAGCTGCCTTTACTCCTACCCTTATTCTGTGTCTCAGAGGATCAACATTTTCCCCGTAGCAGCTAGCCTTAAGACTGTCATTAGTTAACCTCTCGATATCGAACCGGCTAAACAGAATATGCTCAGCATCAAGAAGGTAAATAAGCTCATTAAGCCATTCTACCAACAAGCTATCCTTGTCTTCGCTAATTATCTTCACGTCACGCTGTAATTCCTGTCTAATGCTTTCAGGGTCCGTGACCAAGCTGAATAAGGCCAAGGCAGCATTGGAAAAGAGCTGTTTAAGGTCAACTCCATAAGCAATAACTGCTGCATCAGCAGTATGGTCGATGATTTCAAAATCCTTCTTGGCCATCTTGCCGCGCGGTATAGCGACGATAGTCCTATTTACAGTTCATATTATATCACCTGCTGCTAGAATTCTCTCTGCCTTGAAAGCTATTTCAAGTTACCTGTTGATCTAGTTCAGATAGATAGGGTGACACATACATGGGTTATGAAAGGGCGCTATAATGGCTGTATTATGAATGTTTATAGCACAATACCGGGATACAATCGCCTGGCAAATATTCCCAGACTGTCCAAGAAAGCCAGGCAAAGGCT
>Ga0315545_1002702_pt1 | contig 15766 bp, 21 predicted proteins | sample SalMarSW160210MG_FD_203096 | JGI IMG/M metagenome (GOLD analysis project Ga0315545, IMG submission 203096) | Salt marsh sediment microbial communities from the Plum Island Ecosystem LTER, Massachusetts, United States - Salt Marsh Sediment SW1602-10 ... | reverse complement strand
ATTTGGTCAGTTCTCAGAAATCGTTAAAAATGCATAACCCATATCTCCACAAACACGCCCGGCAGGATTCGAACCTGCGACCTACGGATTAGAAATCCGTTGCTCTATCCAACTGAGCTACGGGCGCTTCATTTTTAACTGCCTATAATATAATAAGTTACTAAGCATCTTGTCAATTCCTGAACAAAGAAAATGAGTAAAATGAGCCATTTGTGTCAAATTTGTGTCAATTGGTTCTCGCTTTGTTCAAAAATCTTATTCAAAAAACTATTTGCAGAAACCAAGTCTTCCTGTTGCACTGATAAGTAGTATTTCCGTGTCGTTTCAATACTGGTATGTCCAGCGAGCTCTTGCACTACGTGTATGGGGAGTTTCTTTGCCCAATGGTTAATGGCAGAACGACGAAGATCATGTATTACACATTCGTCAACACCCGCTTTACAACGGATGATCCTAAAATCTCTGTCGAGGTTATTGACCACTTGAGAACTTGGAGTCCATGTACCGATCTTTTGACGTTCCCGGATTCTCTTAAGTCTTTGAGGAGTAATGAAAATGTATGGAAAATTTTCTTCTGCTTTTAACTGCAAATCTGCCAAAAGTTGAGCACTCTCGTCAGACATTGGAACTATTCGATTCCTACGACTCTTGGGATCCCATGCCAGAAGTCCTTGAGATTCCTTTTTTGCAACGATAACGATTAGTTTGTTTTCAAAATCAATGTTTTTCCATGTCAGATTCAGTATTTCATTACGTCTCAATCCGCTACCATAAGCTATCGCTATAAATGTACTCCACCAAGAGTTTTTCGCTTTATCCATTAAGTTTCGGTACTCTTTGATTTCAATGTATCTATTTCGATTTTCTGTAGTCTTACGTTCTTTGATCTTTGCAAATGGATTTTGACCTTCCAGCAAATATTGTCTTGGTTCTATAGCTTTGTTAAAAATGCTTCGTAATGTACGGATATCTTTGTTTACTGTAAAAACACTCGGGACAGTTAATAACCGTTGAGCAATAAAAGCTTCTGCGTCCAAAGGTTTAATTTTGGAAAGTAAAACAGAACCACCTATAAATTTTTCAAAGAACTTAAGTGCTCGTTTTTGCTCATATAATGTTGCATATGCAACCTGACCTTTCATGACCTGCTCATGTTCAAGCCTGAATTCCTTCAATGTTATCTTCTGAGGCTTATCAGCCTTTCCTAATCTGACTTGATTCTGCAAGCCTATTGAATATCTTTCAGCCTCCTTTCTTGTCTTAAAAAGTTTACCATACTTCTTACGGTTAGTACCATACCATCTAACAACCCAGCAATGTCGTCGCCTTTTTGGCCATTCTGATTTTGGCATAGGTTTGCCTTTTTTCTCTGGTACAGGCTCTAACCATTTGCGATAAACACCTACCTTTTCTATTGCCATTGATAACCTCCTTTACATTCAGGATAAGCGGTTACCAGTAGCGATTGACAGATAGGCATTTTATCAGTTAAACTTAAAAAGCGCAAATATTTTTTCCGAAAAATAATAGGCATATTATTACACACCTTTTTCAGTTTTATTCATTAAGAACTTCTCAAGCTCGTTCTTCAAATACCATACATGCCTTGCATATTTAGTTGCTCTTAGTTCTCCTCGGTCGCGCCAGTAGCTTAAGGTCCTGTATGCACTCTTTGGGCTGTGGCCTATTTCGTCAAGACGTAAAAACATCGCAGCCTCACCTGGTGTCATAAGGTCAGGGAAAACATTTGGTCTAGTGGGCCATTCCCCATTATTACTTTCTGATACAACGTTCTTCATTGCTTCTTTTCCAATCAACGATATTACATTCAGTCGAACGCTTTCTTTCAACATCCTGGTGGTGTTTTTTGTTGAATCTTCTCAAATAGTATTTTTCATAAATATCAAAGAAAAATTTAAGCAGAAATACCAAGATAATAGCAATCCCGAGTGCAATATAAGGTAACAGGAGAAAATCCAGGTTAGTGTTTTCATTGACATTACCCTCTGAGAACACATATGCACTGTTACCAGGTGTAAACAATCGTATCATGCCAATGATTGACAACAGTGTAACACAAACCGATACTAAAGCCGAAACGACCTTATTGTCGAAAAATGATACATCCTCTAAGACCTTGTATATTGTCGTAACAAGAATGAAAAATATTGCAATCAGACATATCAGCGTAAAGTCTGTAAGAGCTAACATTAACATGTTCATTTTTAGACCTCTTTTTTGCCTTAATTAGTTATGCTTCATTAGTTTCTTCTGTATCTGTGTTATTATCTGAAGTTACTTTCTCCGAAGAATTTACTCGAAGACTCTTGTAAGCTTCAGTTGCAACCATCGCTACCTTGGGGAGGTCCTCAACAAAAAAAGTGTTTGTATTTACCCATTCCTCACCTTCATTTTGATATGACCGATCAATTCTTATTGTATGGACATCAACGATAGCATTATCTATAACTTTTTGACTCTTCCAGATTGCTGCTTTAACACGTCCGCATCGAAAAACTCTTTCTGGAGGATTGTTATTTTTATTTGCCATTTTAAGACTCCTTAATTAAGGTTAAATTAAATCTAACGCAGCCATAAACATCGGTGCTCTGGCTGGACATCTATCAAATATGGAACATTTAAACTTTCCATTGCCTGTACAGGTTATAGATTCGTTAATTATTGTTTTGCATAGAACTGGTTTATAGCCTGAATTTATCACGCGTTGAATTATCCGCTCTGTATCTTTGAAATCGTAACGATATTTATCGAGCCTGGATATTTCATGTATTAGTTGTACTCCACCTTCAAGGTGAGCTAAATTCGTGATTAAAGCCCACCAAGCAGGCTCACTCACTTGCTCAGGACATGCACGACACCATTTTATGAACTCGCAATTCTCAAGCTTCCGCAAATCGCAGCGTAAAACCTTTGGCAAAGGTTTTGTAGTATACAAAGGCCCCTCAATATCAGTATTAAGAATCATGTGATGTAACGCCATTGATCTTGCAAAGATTGGTTCGGTTACAAAATGCGACCGGCGATGGGATCTTCCTGGTATAGGCTGGCCTTTACAATTATTTGTCCCAATCACACGCATAACACGGCTTAAATTAAACACATTGTCCAACCTTGTTCCTGGGACCTCACCAGCACCATTCTTAATCATTTGTAGGCAGGCATTCTTGAATTGTATTGCAACTTCAATACTATCCACGGGTATTGGAACTATAGGAACTAAAACATAGTGACCTGATCAGCGACAATCATTCTTACCGTCCGGTGACAGTTAAAAGTTCCGGATATTAGTCGGGAACAATAAGCTATCTGGATTTCCATAACTCAGGAGATTTCAGATGGTTACCGACTTACAGGTAAGGAGATTGTTCGCTATGAAAAATAAAGTCAAATACCTCTATCAGCTCGCAGACAAGGCTGGTATGAGTGCTAAAACCGCCCGTAAGTATCTAAAATCCGGCTCTCTGCCGAGTCAATGCAAGGCCATCCATGACTGGGCCACCCATCCGGATGCATTTGCCCAGGACTGGCCATGGGTTGAAGACTTCCTCAAAAACAACACCGGCCTTGAATCCAAATCACTTTTTGAGGCTCTTCAGCGTGAATATCCCGGCAAATATCAGGACGGCCAACTCCGCACTTTCCAGAGACGAGTAAAACAATGGAAGGCATTGTGTGGTCCCGGCCAGGAAGTTTTCTTCCCGCAAATCTATAAACCAGGGCATTGGTGTGAATCAGATTTTACCAGAATGAAGAATCTTGGCATTACTATCTGCGGAGTACCTTTTATACACATGCTGTATCATTTTGTACTGTGTTTGTCTAATTGGGAAACTGTCACAGTATGTTTTTCGGAAAGCTACGAAAGTTTAAGCACCGGCCTTCAAAATGCTCTCTGGAAGTTGGGCGGCATACCCAGGTATCACAGGACAGACAATTTAACCTGCGCGGTTAACAAGGTCGGCAGTCCTGAGGAATTCACGGCCAACTATCAGGGACTTGCTGATCATTATGGTTTTACAAGCTGTAAAATCCAACCCCGCCATCCGAATGAAAACGGTGACATAGAGCAGAGACATCACAGGTTAAAGAATGCTATAGAACAGGCGTTGATCCTTAGAGGCAGCAGGGATTTTAACAGCAGAGCTGAATACGAAGAGTTTCTTGAAAAACTGCTCGAGCAACTAAATGCCGGGCGTACAAAACTCCTGGCAGAGGAGTTGAAAGCTCTGCGGCAATTACCAACTCGCAGGCATGAAGATTTCACCAGGGATAAATGCAGGGTCAGTCGTGGCTGTACCATCAGGGTTCTTAAGAACAGCTATTCTGTACACAGCAGGCTTATTGGGGAAAATGTTGACGTTCGGATATATGCCGAACATATCGAAGCCTGGTATGCTCAAAGAAGAATTGAAATACTGCCCAGACTGCGTGGTGAAAACGGCCATTACATCAATTATCGTCACGTCATAGATACCCTTGTCCGTAAACCCGGAGCCTTTGAGAACTATCGCTATAAAGATGATATGTTTCCCACAAGCCAGTTCAGAATCGCTTATGATATCCTTCGTAACCAACATGGGATTAAGCAGGCCAATAAGCAGTATCTGAAAATCCTTGAATTAGCCGCCAAAGAGAATGAAGCATCTGTTAATGAGGCTTTGCGGTTCTTAGTCAATTATGCAGATGCGATTGATTTTGATACGGTAGAACAAATGGTCAAGTCCGAACAACAGCCGCCAGCTGTAACTGATATTTATATTGGCGATATCGATCTGGACAGTTATGACTATCTGCTGGAATCAGCGGAGGCACTATTGGTATGAGAAAAAATGATTTGCACAAACAGCTTATAAATCATCTCAAGGAACTTCATCTGCCGATGTTCCGTGAATATTACGAACAGTTTGCTCAGAAGGCTATCGCCGAAGATATGGGTTACGCACAATATCTGTTTGAGTTGGCTCAGCGTGAATGTGAGGTTCGCAGAGCCAACAAGATAGCAAGACTTGTTAAGGCTTCAAAGCTTCCGATGGAAAAGACGATGGCAAACTTTGATTTGAAGCGTTTGCCCTTGAAAATCCGTCAGCAGATAAAGATATTGCTTGAAGGCTCGTTTGTTGACAGAACGGAGAATATCCTTGCCTTCGGCAGGCCAGGCAGCGGCAAAACGCACCTATTGTGTGCTATATGCCATGAGCTTGCCCGGCAGGGAAGAAAGGTTTACTTTACTACGTGTGATTCGATTGTTCAGCAGCTTCTAAGGGCCAAAAGGGACCTGGAACTTGATAAGCAACTGAAGAAACTGTCGCGGTTCGATGTGATGATGATAGATGATTTTGGCTATGTCAAGCAGGATAGAGACGAGATGGAAGTGTTGTTTACACTACTGGCTCATCGTTACGAACGTGGCAGTATGTTAATAACCAGCAATCTGCCATTCTCAAAGTGGGAGATGATCTTTAAGGATCCGATGACCACAGCGGCGGCGATAGATCGGCTGGTGCACCACAGCGTAGTCTTGGAGTTGAATGTGCCGAGTTACCGGGCCGAGCAGGCCATGAAGAGGAAAAAGAAGGATAAATAATATTGCAAATTTTGCCCCCCATGGGGGGCACTCCCTAACGGTCATAAGCTAAGAATAAGTGTTAAGAAGAAAGGGTAGAAAAAACTGTCATTGAAGGGAAATTATAATTGACGCCAGACAGTTTTAAGATATGCACAATCAGTACACCCAAAACCACAATTTAATCCAAGCCATATCATTGCATACATTTTGGCATCAGCCAAAGATAACAACTGATTTATCTGTTTTGAATTGAAGGTGAATTTATCCTGATGAATTTCTTTTGCTCTTGAAATTGCATCAATGTTTGGAATATTCTTGAGAATATCATTCTTTCTTGCCCAATGAAACATTGCTTTCATAATACTAAGGTGTAAATTTAATCTACAAACAGAACCGTAATGTTTTTGGAGGCTTCTCTTATAATTTTGTAAATTAAGGGTAGAAATACTTTTAATTTTAGAATTTTCTCCAAGAAAGTCTTTCAGTTTTTTAAGACTTCTTATTTGATCATTATGGTGACGTACTGTTAGGTTGTTTGTCTGTAACTTTGTATGTTGATACTTTAGGTACATATCACAAATCTCTCTTAGTGTCATGTTCCCGTTAACTGATTTCTGCACGGCGTTATTGTACCCATGTAAAAATATTGCCTGATCAAGATAGTTTTCGAGCGCCTGTTTTCGATCAGATCCGAAATAATAAATATGTCCCCGGATCTTTTTACAGTACTGCCCTGTGGGGTGAATTGTGAGCGGAAATTTGTCTGAACGTGTTTTTCTATTTGAACTTCTCATGATTTTCTCCTCCTATAAAATATTCCTTTTTACAACGGTATTTTCGATTTAGTTGTACAAACGGTTGTAGATTTTTTCATAAGAAAATCCAGCACGAAATTCATAACAAATTGCAGGACATCATCTTATGAGTATTATAAGAAATGGGGAGAGATAGGACATTTGATCCTATTTTTGGTGAAAAAATCTTCCTGATATGTGTTTTTCGGCTAAAAATTGATGTTTTGCACATTCGAAATTGTTTAAATCTGTCATCGTTGGAGACATATTAGAGACACGATTCCAGCCCAAAAACATTATGCTTCAATCGCATATGGAAAATGAATTCCAGACATTTTTAGGTCACCTCCGATACAAGGTATTTGCCTAATTCGTCAAATTGCTTTCCATTCTTATTATAAAAGGGAAGCAACTTTTGATATCTTTTGACCTTAGCGGCATCTTTAGCTTCTTTAATCTGGATGTTTTTAGGAAGTCTCTTTTTTATATTGTGAAAAGCGCCGATGAATAAAATTGCTTTCTCATCAGCTTTTAGAGTCTGTTTTATTCTGTTGACAATAAAATTATCTCTTCGGTTTAGCAGTATCACTTTGACCAACTTATATTTTGTAAACGCTATTATTTTTTTTGTTATCGATTTAGCCTGTGTTATGGCACATAGCCTGTCGTATTCTTTTTTCACTAACTTAAAATCCTCTGTCTTTACAAGAACAGCACCTCTGTCAAGAAGTTTTAGGATTAGCTGGTAATTTTTACTACCGGCTTTAGCTGTGTCCTCAACTATTTTCTTTCCCACCTCATCTTCAGCAACCATCCCATCCTGGTATATTTTCATGTCCTTTACATCTATGGAATCAAAGTAATCCGATACAACATCCCAAAAACCTTCAACCGTTCTTCTATGTTTCTCCCAAAGCTCTTGCCCCAAATCCCTAATACCTCTTTTTGCCACCTCTTTTGCTATGGAGCCAAGATCGGCGCTGGTATGTATAACAGGAACATAAATCAATGTTCTCATAGGTGTTTGTCCTTATGTCGCCTTCGCCTCGACGCGTTCTAATCTCTTTTTTAACTCTTCATTGCGTTCTAATTTCTTTTTTAGTTCTCTGTTTTCCTGCTCGATGTCGGCTTTTTTTGCTTTTGTCGAAAGGTATGAATCCTGCTGCCACCAATTTATGCCCATCTCCAATGCTTTATCTACAGAGGCAACCAAGAGCCTTATTTTTATATTGAGCAGTTCGATATCCGCAAGTTGAATTCTGATATCTCCGGCAATAACAATACCTTTATCCAATACCCTCTCAAGGATATCGGCAAGGCTGGTTGCGTCAGTTGGATGCATCATTTTTTGTTCAGCCATTGGCTTGCTCCCTTATAATCATGCTAATTTTTTAGCTTTTATAACTAAATCTGCCGTCTTTTTACGCACATTTGCAATAAAACGACAATTGCTGCAATCTGTACTTTGCTGTTTGTAATCCGTGCAGGAGAGAATGACATTTACTTCCCGCTGAAGTTCTTCCGCAAAATCAGCTTTTTCTAATACTCCTTTGGCACCATTGATTTTGGATGTAATCTCCTCAATTACCGGTTCCTGCTTTTGAAACGTTGGACAATTTATTTTGGCACTTTCTTTAGACATCGTTTCTCCTACATCAGATCTCCTAAAGGCCCAAGATTCAGGTTCAGCTCCTCATCTTTAAGCCCAAATATCTCTTTCAATTCGTCCATTTTATTTTCCAGTTTCATCAGTGTCTCACCCACCTTTTCTATTTCCTCCTCGGAAAGAGATCCCGCATCTACTCTTCTCATTGCCTGTTTTTCCAACAGCTTTCTTATCAGCTCTATGAGTGTGAGCACCAGCTTAGCCAACCCTTTTTCTACTGTTTTGGGATTGGCGTCGATTTTTTTAGGCAGGCAATCCTGTGCCTTTTCTATTTCTTCGATAAATTCTTCAGGTGACTCGGTTTCGACTATTGTGTTTGTTATCATATACTATCGGCTCCTACTAAAATTTGGTCCTTTATTACTTTGTCAAGGAGATCAGCTTGCTCAGAATCTCTAAAAAGACCGGGCTTTTTCGACAAAACAACAAAGTTATACGCTGGCCAGGGGCCGCTGAATAAATATTTGAAATCGGGACGGGAACTTTTTACATGCTCGAAAGCCTCTCTGAAGTTTCTTTCCTTATCTTTTTCAACCAAATAAACCGCATCCAAAAGCAGGTTTTCGGTCTTCAGTTTTTTATTTTCTTTCTCTACGGCAAATTTACTGAAGAATATGTCCATAACTATAATGAATTTATCTGCCTTTGCCTCAAACTCTTTGTCTATCTTGTATTTCTCAAATTTCTCTTTCATAAATCTCTTACCAGATGAGCTATCTAAGTCTAACTTCTTTTCTTTTTTAAGTGCCTTGATAATATTTTCTTTTATCTTGTCCGCCGGCCAGATAACCTTGATACCGAACTCGAATTTATTATGGAGCCTTTCCATGTTATCCTTAAAATCCTTGTAATAGCTCCGCATCATTGAAAGCAGGTTATCTCTGCCTTCAATAACGGTCTGAAACCTCACAGGCAAAACGGTAAAATCGGCCATGAGTTTTTCCACGATAGATTCATGTTCTAAAACTGCATCTTCAGTTATATCTTGGGGCGGCCGGCAAATTTCACTAACCGCTGCTCCTATATCACAGAAGGGAATGTTATAAACACCAGCACCTTCTAATCCATAAATTGATTGCTTTATCTGACCACTGGAATCTATTATGCCATATAAATATAGTTTCATTGTTATCTTGCCTCCTGCATTGGCCCGACAAATGGCGAACCTCTTAACTTTTCAATGGTTTCCACCGAGCTGAGCAAAACTTTCAGCCCCAAATATATAAGGTCAACATCGGCCACAGAAATAACAATATCCCCTGATATGACTACACCCTTATCCAGAACTCTGTCCAGAATCTCCAGGAGAGTTATCTCTTTCGACTTTATCACGGCATTATTCATTTTGACCTTTTCGGCCTAAAAGCCCACAGAAGTTGTACGGCGGCCATGGGCCGGTACAATCAAGAAGAAATCCTTTGCTTTCGTAGTGCACCTTCAGTGTATCAATCATGTTTTGGAAATCATCCACTTCATCCCTGTCAACCAGAAAAGCAGAGTTTAGAATCATATCATCTTCTCTCTCGGTCACATCTTTCGGCAACAATCTGTTTATGCGTGCTTCAAAGCTCAACTCTTTTAGTAACTCAAAGCTTTCCCTGCCGCATTCATTAATTCTGTCATTCAGTATTCTCTCAATAAGCTGTTCTTTTTTCTTTTTAAGGAAATACCCCTTACCGACAGAAGAAGTTTTAATTTCATCTTCTATTTCCGATATCTTTTCCTGGCTGTTAAGAAATCTGGTCTTTAGTTTTTCCGGATTACAATAAATCTTGAGCCCCCATTCCTGCTTGTTCGCCAATTTTCTTAAAATTGCCTTAAACTCCTGGCCATATTGCTCAAGCATCGCCTTTAGGCTATCGTCTGTGTTAAACAGGGTTGCGAACTTAAAGGGTATCACGTTGGTATCGCTCATTACCCGTTCTATTATCTTTTCATGCAGGCCGGCTCTTGTCTTAACCCACTCGAAATCAGCCATCTTTTTCTTTAAGCCTTCCTCACCAAATTCCAGTTGTTCAACCCTGCCGGCTACTGCATAAAGGCTATTATGGTAAATGGAATAGAGAATGTTTCCCAAACCATTTATTTTGGGTTCCTTGTCTGCAACACAATATAGGTAAACAAGCTGTTGGTTTTCTACCATCACTGTACCCCTCATAAATTAGCTGGTTGTCAGTGCATGACCTTGACGTTCGTAAGATTCAACTTCCATATTGTCACTTAGTCTGACTTCATAGATGTTTCTGTCCTGTACCTTTGTAGGCAATCCCAGGGACTTCAGGAAAGAATTTTCTTCATAAACTTCCGCTTCAATGTGCCATTGGTTGTCAATCTTTGTTGCGCCGATAACCTTTACTTCATTTATGTCAAGGGCCTTCCTCAAAAACTCTACAACTATGCCTTTAGCTTCTTCTATACCGGTCATTATTTATATCTCCTTTTCTTCTGCATTTGTAATAGTATCCAATCGATCTAAAAGTTCCTTTTCCTTCCGGTCGTATTCCTGCGGGTTTATTTCATCCAGTTCAAACTGCAACTGCAATCGCATAAGTTCTTCCTTGATGCGCCCTTTATCAGACAATTCTTTTTGAGCCATATCGCCGAGTTTCTGGCCCATCCATATCACTCCCTTTAACGGTGCAAGAAGTATGCTGTCGATTAAAAACATTTTTCAGTAATCTTCGGTATTAATGCTGATATTTACAAAATTAAACGGCGGCAGCGGTCCTACATATTTGAAGGTCACTTTTTCACTGTATTTTTCATCAAGCGACTGAACCTGCCGATCAAAATCAGTTTCCTTTTCTTTTTCCACAAAAAAGGCAGCGTTAATGATCATCAGTTCTCCATAAGTATCATTTGTTTTGACCTCAACAGCCAAAGGTTCCAAGGTGCTTAGAATATCGGCTTTAACAGTTCCCCTTTCAACTTGCAGAGCCTCCTCCACCATTCTCCCTATCTCCGTCCGTTGATAATGAGACTTTTCAGGAGCAATCGCTGCGATTTTTTCTTTAAGCCGTTTTATATCCTCATATTTTTCCAGGATATTCTTGTAGATAACCTCTTCCTTAAACATTGCCTTAAGGCCAAGCTCAATTTTGTCCCTAATACTACCCAACAGGTCTTTAAATCTATCGTGCTCTATTTCCAGAATTCTCTTGACCTTATCTTCATCCTCGGCAACTGTGGCAAATCTTACCGGCAAAGCTGTATATTCGGCCATTGCTTTTTCAATGGCCTTTTCGTGAGCAAGAGAATTATCTCGCGAGACCCTGTATTTCCCAATGGGAGCATCACTGACCAATGCAGCTATACCATTAAAACAAATTGTATGCAGTTCGTCGCCACGTCTCCCAATACCCAACGGGCCAAAAGACTGCTGCCTGTCCGAGTCTATGATACAATATATATATTTGCCTTCCTGGGTAGCTATATCCATCTCTATTTTTCCCATTCTTCCGGATAAATGACAATATTTACAAAGTTAAATAACGGCAAAGGGCCTGCATACATAAATTTTATTCTGTCTTTATACTCATCGCTTAAATCGTCCATAATGTTATCGAATTCTTTTTCTCTTCCCTTATCCACTAAAAAGGCGACGTTCATAAACATCTCATCGACGATAGTATTACTGAGTCGGTGCTCGTAAGATATTCTTCTCAATCTATCTATGATCTTCCCGGCTTGCTCTTCCTTCTTTTCATCCAATGCGGTCTTTACCATTCGCCCAAGGCCCATTTTTGCCCGCAGATCATTGCCATCTTTTCCAGTCAGAGCTTCCTTTAGATTTTTTATCGCCTTGTTTTCTTCTACAATCTCGCTGAAAATAGTCTCCATGTTTTTCCATATACCTTTGACACCTAATTCTATTTTGTGGTCCATATCTCTTAAGGCGTTCTTAAATTCTCTGTATCTTCTATCCATAAGATTTCTTACTTCGTCGGCACCGGAGGCAATAGTTCCAAACCTAACAGGAAGTACGCTGTCAAATTCCTTCATTACCTCCTCAATAACCTTCTGATGAGCCAGCATGTTTTCTTTGCTTGCAGTGATTTTGGTTAAGGGAAAGTTACTCACTACCATACTCAGGTCATCGTAGCCAATAGTCAAAACTTCGTCACCCCTTTCCCCGATACCGATAGGGCCAAAATTCCGCTCCTGCTTAGTCTCAATAATGCAGTAAATATATTTTCCTTCTTTTTCCATATTAGGCCATTGTTGTAACCAGTAATGCGTTCTTTTCAAAAGCTTCTTCGTTGAGGTAGCAGCCTTCATCGTGTTCATCTTGACGAGATGCTCGGTAGTAATCGAGGAGTATCTTGTAGGCTCTGGTCATCTCATCAAATTTCTGCTCTATATTCGGCGTGTCAGGATTTTTGTCGGGGTGGCAGGTTAATGCCGTTCTATGGTGGGCCTTTTTGATTTCAATAGCGGTTATAAAATCCTTTTCAAGTCCTAATTTTTTCTTTGCCCAATCTATTTCTTCAAATTGTGGTTTTTTTACTTCAAGGGTATAGAAACTGTATGGAGGTAATGGACCTACACATCTAAAATTCAGTTTATCCTCAAATTTATCATCGATCTCATCGAGTTTATGCTCAAACTCTTTTTGTCTGTTTTTATCCATGAGAAAGGCGGTGTTAAGCACCATCTTGTCATCCATAAGATCGTGTGCCTTGAGATTTTGAGTTATTTCGCCTAAGGCGGTCTGTGTTTGGTTAGCAAGTATCTCTTTTTTCTTATCCAAATGTCTCTTAACCAGGACGCCTAACTTCATCTGGTCATCTATGGTAACACCACCTTTTTTGCCTAAGAGTGACTGTTTAAGCCGCTTTATTTCCTCTTCCTCGGAGACTTCCTGCAGGAAAGATTTAAAATCATTTAGCGTTGCCACTACATCAATCTCTATGCTATTTTTTGCCCTTGCGAAAATGTCTTTAATTGTCCTGTATCCTTTGGCTAAAATCTGTCTTACTTCTTCGTCACTGCCGGCAAAAGTCCCTAACCTCATGGGAATAATACTGTGTTTGGCCATCACCTTTTCGACCAATTGCTGATGGCTGACAAGCAATCTGCCCAAGGAATCCTTTGGCATATGGCTGTAATTGACAATGTCTGAATCTTTTACTATTGCAGCTATATCCTGGAAGGAAATGGTATATGCCTGGTTGGAAATTTCGCTGTTATCGGCAGTAGTATTTCCAAGGGGATAGATGTCTTCGAAGCTGGCAATCTCGTCAAGATCGAAAAACTCTTCGGTACTGGAGTCTATGACGCCGTAAATATACCTGCCTATTGTGTTCATAACAAACCCTTTCATTCTTCGGGAAGGGTTTGTAGGTCCCTTCCCTAAGACCAATCAGCCATCATGAAGCCAAGATTAGCTCATTTTATTGCTTACCATTTTGTTCTTTCAGCATTTTAAGTGCCTGGTCAAAATGCTGTTTCGAAACTTTCAGTTCCCCATCAGCATTTATTTTATCCTTTACTGAATTACGCTCTATATATTCTCTTACTGCAAACATAGAAGCCTTGCGACAGACAAACTCAATATCAGAACCCGTTCTGCCATCAGCTTCTTTGGCTAATTTTTTCAAGTCAATATCCTTGCCAAGAGGTTTATTCCTTGTATGTATTGTAAAAATCTGCTCTCTTGTTTTCTCGTCAGGCACAGGCAGCTCGAATATAAGGTCGAATCTGCCGCTTCGCAGTATCGCGGGGTCAACTAAATCCAATCTGTTGGTAGCAGCTAAAACAACAACTCCTTTGAGTTCTTCAATGCCGTCCATTTCCGTCAAAAATTGACTTATTACCCTCTCGGTTACGTGGGCGTCCGTAGAGCTTGACCCTCTTTTGGGTACTACGCTGTCTATTTCATCGAAAAAAAGGATTGTTGGTGCAGCATGCTTTGCCTTTCTGAATGTCTCCCTTACCCCACGTTCCGATTCACCCACATACCGGCTTATGAGTTGAGGACCTTTGATCGAAATAAAATTAACACCGCTTTCGTTAGCCACCGCTTTGGCTAAAAGCGTCTTGCCTGTACCAGGTTTGCCATAGAGCAAAATCCCTTTAGGTGGATTAGTGCAGGCTTTTTTAAAGACATCCGGATATTTGAGCGGCCATTCAATTGCCTCTTTAAGCTCTTGCTTGATATTTTCAAGGCCACCCACATCAGACCATTTTACATCCGGTACCTCAACGAACACTTCCCTGATGGCAGATGGTTCAATTTCCTTCATGGCCTCCAGGAAATTGTCCATCGTTATTTCCAATTTAAGCAGGGTTTCATAAGGAATATCTGATAATTCAAAATCAATCTTTGGCATAATCTTTCGCAGAGCTGACATTGCGGCTTCTCTGGCCAAAGCCTCCAGATCCGCACCAACAAAACCATGAGTAATTGCGGCCAATTTTTCCACGTCAACATCTTTAGCCAAAGGCATGCCTCTTGTATGAATCTCCAAAATTTCCAACCGTCCATTTTTATCAGGTATTGGAATAGATATTTCCCTGTCGAACCGGCCTGGTCGTCTTAGAGCAGGGTCTATAGTATTGGGAATATTTGTCGCACCGATAACTATAACGTGACCTCGGGATTCCAAACCGTCCAAGAGGGCAAGAAGCTGGGCAACAACACGCCTTTCAACCTGTTTTTCACCACCCATATCCTCTCTCTTGGGCGCTATCGCATCAATCTCGTCGATAAAGATTATGGCAGGGGCATGTTTCTGAGCATCCTCAAAAACACTACGCAAACGTGCTTCGGATTCGCCATAAAATTTACCCATGATTTCAGGACCAGTTATGCTGACAAAATATGCATCTGTTTCATTAGCTACAGCCCGGGCGGTTAATGTTTTACCTGTACCCGGCGGGCCATACATGAAGACTCCTTTAGGCGCTTCAATACCGAGTCTGTTAAAAACTTCCGGGTATTTCAGGGGCAGTTCAATCATCTCTCTTATTCTTTGAACCTGAGTGCTAAGTCCCCCAATATCTTCATAGGATATTTTGGCTTTCTCAATTTTACCTTCTTTTGACTTTATTCTTATCAGGGTTGCAGAGCTGACAGATACCACACCATCCGGTATTGTTTCTTCCACTGAAAAATCACAGGTCTTAGTGCCGAAAAATCTCGCCCTTATTTTATCACCGCTCGTTAAGGGCAGACCTTCTATTAGAGAGCCGATGTATTTAGCATCTTTATCCTTTTGAAGCACCCCTCCGTTCGTCAAGGGGGCAAGCGTTATTTTTTTGGCGGGTTTGCTTTCGCCTCTTTCGACTGTTATCTTTTCATCAAGACCGACTTTGGCATTCTCTCTTGTAATACCGTCTATCTGAACTATTTTTTTGCCTCTATCGTCGGCATAGCAGGGCATCACCTTGGCAGCGGTCTTCCTTTTGCCCTCTATCTCTACTATCTGGCCCACATCCAGACCCAAACTCTTCATATCTTCAGGATCCATCCTGGCGATAGCCCTTCCCACGTCTTTAGGCAAAGCCTCCTTTACTTTAAATTGCTTCATACTACATGGCCTTTCTTATATTTCTAATTGAATAGCTGATTCTTAAAATCCGCCAATGTTATTAGACCTTTGATTTCATGGGAACAGGCAGGAACAAGTGTTGTTCTTAACCCATTAAATTTTCCTTTTATGAGTTTTATATACCTATCCTGTTCTTTTCTTTTTTCTCTACAAAACTTACAGCCGT
>Ga0315545_1002701_pt1 | contig 15767 bp, 14 predicted proteins | sample SalMarSW160210MG_FD_203096 | JGI IMG/M metagenome (GOLD analysis project Ga0315545, IMG submission 203096) | Salt marsh sediment microbial communities from the Plum Island Ecosystem LTER, Massachusetts, United States - Salt Marsh Sediment SW1602-10 ... | reverse complement strand
GATGGAGGCCAATGCCTCAATGGAGGTGATGGACCCGTGGATTTGATGACTGATCTGATAGTTCTGGCAGAAAACGCATTTTAGGTTACATCCCGCAAAGAAGATCGCCCCTGATCCTGATGATCTCGAGCCCGACGGCACATCTCTCTTATAATCATAGTACCCGCTCAGCGGCGGCTCTTCTCCAAAATGGAGACAGGAATGTGATACTATGGGCAAATTCCCTATTCCACAGAATCCCTTTTCTCCCATCTGTCTGTTTACAACACAGGACCTGGGACAGAGATGGCATCTCATGCGGTGAGGTGTGAGCGCTTTCAAGGCCTTCTCGATCAGCTGTATCTTCGCATCGCTTTTTTGCGTTGACATAGGGCAATCTATCGTGTAGCTTCAATCGAGGAATTTAATTACGCAACTATTCCCTCATATGAGGGGTATTTTCTGCTTCGAAGAAGATCAAAAAAGATCGACATTTTTTCCAACTCAGGGAAATAGATGAAAATTACGTTTTGGGGCACAAGGGGTTCTACGCCCGTTCCTGGTAAGGATACCATCATCTACGGGGGAAACACAACGTGTTTGGAGATAGACCTCGCAGGAGGGAAAAAGGTCATTGTCGATGCCGGTACCGGCATTCGTGCTCTGGGGAACAAGTTTGAGTCCTATGGCGATGAGATAGAGCTTTATCTCCTTATCACACATATACATTGGGATCATGTCTTCGGCTTTCCCTTTTTCCCGCCGATCTATAAATCCTCAACGAGAATCCTTGTTGATGGATACAGCCAATGCATGAAAGGGCTCAGGTACAGCTTTGACAATAAGATGGGGGATGGGTTCTTTCCCATTCGGTTTGAGGAGTTGAATGCCGATATACAATTCATCGATAAATTAAGCAATGGCTACCTTGAAATCGACGGCGCTGTTATAGATACAATCCCCCTCCATCACCCACAAGGAGGCCTAGGGTTTCGCTTCCGTGAGGGAGAGAAAACCCTTGTTTTCCTCACCGATAACGAGCTCGATGGTAATAAGGGATCACTCGATAGGTACACTGGCTTTTGCGAGGGAGCGGATGTCCTGATCCACGACAGCCACTATACACCCGAGGAGATATCGAAGCACAGCGGCTGGGGACATTCCGATTATCTCTCAGCCATTGATCTCGCCTTGAAGGCCCACGTCAAGAAGCTCATCCTGTTTCATCATGCGCCCGAGAGAAAGGATAGTGATGTGATCAAGATGGTGATTCTCTGTCAGGATCTCGTCAAGGAGAAGGACACGGCCTTGCAGATAGAGGCGGCAAAGGAGAACTCTACATTCGATCTCTAACAGGGGAAACCTATCCGCTACGATGGGAGATTGTAGCTGATAAGCCGGAAAGTAATTCGAAGATCCTATTCGCCACATGTGGTTCAATGGAACCTACACCACAGGCCGGCGTGACAAGGGATCGCTCAGCTACCATATCCCTATCGAGTCCCCACTCATAGAATCTATGGAGCCCCTCTTCTAACCTCGCTTTCAGATACCCAACGGTCTCTTTGCCGGTAAAGTGTACCGTGGGAACCACTCCCCATGCAACAGCCCCGCCATTTCGCAGAAGGCGTATGATCTCGTTCTTATAGAGCAGGAAGTAGTCTAAATAATCAAAGGCATCGAAGCTTACGATATCAACCCCTGTTTCGATGATCATGGACCAGTCCGTGTTTCCACAGCAGTGGATTCCTAGTATGGCATTGCTCCTAGATCGCACGTAGTCTATCACCTCCCCTATGTAAGAGATAACCTCCTGCCTCTGTATCGGGGTGAAGGCCGAGCCATAACCGGAGAGGTAGGGCTCATCGATAAAAAGCAATGTCCTTTTTCCTTTTACGGACATCGTCTTTACGAGCCACCATGCCTTGATTGCTAAGCCCTTGACGATTGCGTCCATAATCTCGCTGTTGGTAAGGGCGGATCGGCCCGTTGAATCTACCAGGCTTCCCGCAAAGGTAATGGGGCCGACTATCTGCCCCTTGATATATGGTCCATAGTCGTGAGGCCTCTTACGGATCATCTCTAGAAGCGTATACAAACCGGATGCGTGCTCTTGATCAATGGCGAAATAATCGGTATCCTCGGCCATAAAATGCTCATAGAAGTTGATGAGCTCATCTTCCTGATTATCCGAGGGATCCAGATAGATAGAGCCACTTTCACGCTTCAGTTTAATCAGCGGAAGGCCCTGGCTCGCTTGAATAGTCATATCCTCTAAAGGGCTTCGTTTCACGAATTGGGGCCAAAACGGGATGTTTGGGCATAATTCAAGGATGCCTTTACACGTACCCTCTACATCCAGAAAGGGCACGCTCCCTATGCCCGTGGCCATATAGTTAAATACAACATCCATTCAAGCCCTTTCTAAGTATTCCCTTGTCCGCGTGTCTATCCTCACTGTATCGCCGGTATTAACGAAGAGTGGAACCTGAATAACTCCCCCCGACTCCAAGGTAGCCGGCTTAGTAGCGCCCGTCACCGTATTTCCCTTGGTTCCCGGCTCCGTTTGAATAACCTCTAACTCGACGAAATTAGGAAGTTCTATATCCACTACCTCGTCATTGTATATCAAAGCCTTGATCGTGTTGTTTTCCTTTAGAAAGAGACGATTACCACGAAGCTGTTCGGCCGTTAAAAATACCTGATCGAAGGTAGCTGTATCCATGAAACAGTAGTGACCCTTGTCTTGATACAGATACTGCATCTCTTTCTCTTGAATGTTCGGTAAGGCTACCTTCTCCCCTGCTCGAAATGTTTTCTCCAGTACCTGTCCGGTGATCATGTTCTTTAGCTTCGTTCTCACGAATGCCCCACCCTTGCCGGGCTTGACGTGTAGAAACTCTACAATGACGAATGGCTTTCCTTCAAGCTCTATCTTCAGCCCTGTTCTGAAATCCGCTGTCGTATACATCGATATGACTGCTCCTCGTCCATAAGAATTGTCTTGCCTTTTCTCTGCCTTAAGCCCGTGCTCGGAGAGCCTCCATCTTGCTTTGCTCAACGGCGGCCAGCCATCTCTCCAAAACTCCTAAAAGCCTCAATTTCCTTCCCCTTGCCGATCGCATTCTCTCCATTTTCCCTTTTTGTGCCTCCTTTTCCCCTCGCAATTCATCTAATCTGTGCCGGGCCTTCCCGTTATCCGGGCTAGAGGCAACTACCTGCTCATACACCTTGATCGCCTCATCGAGCTGCCCTTGCTTGTAGTAAACCTCCGCCAAGGTCGAAGTGGCTAGAAAAGAGGGTGCTTCTCCCGGCTGTGAGATCTCCGCCAGAAGATCTGCCGCTTCCTGATCTCTTTCGTTATGTGCGAGGTATAGCTGAAGGGAGTGTACTGCATCGTCGATCCTATTTTGCCTTCTGAATAACTCAGATCGTAATTTATAAATATATGATAACTTATCCATTTCTTTAGCTATTTTATCTAACTCTACTTCCGCAAGATCCAGTGATCCATTCTCGAAATAGGTCTCGGCCAAAAGCCTTCTTATGCCAATGTCATCCGGGAAGACCTCCAAGACCTTTTTGCACGCATGTATCACGGTCTGCGGCTTTCCCTCCTTCTTCAGCGTCTCAACAAGCAGCAGCCTCGCCTTTGGTGTTGCAATCTTGTCAATAACCTCATCGTAAATGTCGTCTAATCCTGCCACGTTTGACTCCTTTCAAGGTTACCCGTAATCATGTACTACGGCTCCTATTTCCCCTGGATGGGCCTTGTAATGGTACCCCTTTCGCCTTCCTTTACCCGATAGATAATCTCGTTTTCCCTTACCAGGCCCAGCTCTTTGCGGGCGGCTGATTCAAAATATTTCGGGTCCTCTCTCAAGCGCCTGATTTCAGATGCAAGCAGCCTGTTTCTCTTCCTCAGATCTCTTAGGACGGTCACGTTCTCTTCCCTTTGTACCTGCAGGTTAAGGAGGTCAAATAGTCCGTTCTGGCCGAAGCTCAACCACACGAATAAAAGGCCACCTACAAGGCAAAGGGCTAAAATATATATCACATACTTCTTTCTCATACTAAAAGATCTTTTCAGGTTCCCACTGTGCTGCGATCACAATAGTGGTGATTCCGGCCTTTTTGGCCAAATCCATCACCCTGACCACCTGGCCGTGCTTCACCTCGCGATCGGCCTGCACAATGAGGCTTGTCTTAGCTGGATGAGGGGTTTCCTTAAGCTTCCGGAAAAGTTCCGCAAGTTCTATCCTCTCCTTGTTTAGGTAATGGTGCCCTTCTCGATCCAGTATCACGACCATGGTGTCAGTCGCTGTATCCGATCCCCTTTCCGCAATAGCGGGCAGTTTAATATCGATACCCGGTATGATCTCAATATGAGAGGTTAATATAAAGAATATGAGCAACAGAAACACGATATCGATAAGGGGTGCAATGCTCACCCCAAGGCTGATCTCTTCCCTCTTTGGCTGACTAAACCGCATTACCCCTGCTTGGTTGCTTCCATAGTATCCATGAGCCTTATGGAGCTTTCCTCCATTTCAAATATGAGAACTTGTGTTTTGTCCGTGAGGAAACGATAGGCTACCAAGGTGGGAATCGCAACGAGAAGGCCAGTCGCAGTGGTGATCAATGCCTCAGCAATTCCGCCTGCAAGCGGTCCAGGCCCTCCCACGCCATGAACTGAGATTGCATGAAAGGTTTTGATCATCCCCGAAACAGTGCCGAGAAGCCCAAGCAAAGGAGATAAATTTGCGATGGTGAGCAACACCCCCACATTCCTCTCCAGAATTACCCCTTCCCTCCTTCCCTTCTCCTCTATAGCCTCCTTTACCAGCCACATTCCTCTTCCGGCATTTTTCAGGCCTGATAGAAAGATCCTGGCAATTGAGGAGCCGTTACCCTGGCAGAGGAAAATGGCCTCGGATATCTTGTTGCGCTTCACCAATTCCTCTACCTTACTGATGAAATCCCTTGGTATCACCGATGTGCGCCTCAATATCCATAACCGCTCGATTAAAATAGCAAGGGACACTATCGAACAGAACAGGATGGGATACATAAAAGGTCCGCCTTTTACGACAAGCTCAATCAACACGCTCCTCCCGATTGTGTGGATTAGATGGTTAAGGGTTCCTCGACTCGAAGTTCGAAGATACAATATCCTGTAAATGATAAAAAGTCAAGAATGCCATGAAAAGGCTGGATCGACTGGAATATCTGGGCTAAAGCCGGGCTATGGTAAATGGTGGATCACAGTCTCAACATCTATCGAGGCTCTGGCAATGGTGGGAGAATGTCGCTTGAAAAATGGGACATACTTTAGGGTGCCACGGAATGGAATCGTATCTCTGGAAGTTCAAGACATGTTAGCCGATTACCGTATACCGCTCCTGTGTCAATCCCTATCTTGTTTTTCATCACTATAGGGTTGTTAAATGGGGTATGGCCGAATAGTACCACCTTACCGAAATCATATTCGGAGAGGAGGAACTCGTTTCGAATCCAAACCATATCAGAGAGTTCTTGGTTTTTAATGGGAACGTGTGGCCGAAAGCCAGCGTGCACGATATAGTAATCGTCGAGTTCTACCATCGGCAGAAGCGAGGAAAAAAAAACAAGGTGCTCGGGCGGGATAAGCGGATCATCCTTGTTTCGTCTCACCCTATCATAGCTCATAAGGGTAGCGCCGCCGCCATTTAAGATGTAGGTCTGGGCATCACTTCCTGATAAATAGTCGAAGAGCATTTGCTCATGGTTTCCGATAAGACATTGAATATTTTGGGAGTTCTTCGTAAGGGTTACGACGTACTCAATGACGCCTCGAGAATCCTCTCCCCTATCTATATAATCACCAATGAATATGAGTCGATCCTTGGACGGATCCCATGGTATTTTATCGATCAACCTCTCGAGCATACCCAAGCAACCGTGAATGTCCCCGATAACAAATGTCTTTTCTATGCCCATAGGTAATTCTAAACGGCCAATCTCCCGTATGTTCACGCCAGCTATTTTATAAAAAGCTTTGCATTAATAATCAAGTAATATATGGTTGAAGCGCATGGTAAGGATGAGGGTAATCGTTTGGGTTTTTAAAGCCGCTATAGGGAAATGAAACCAATCGGTTTTTCCGTTCCAGGGGTGAGGATTCCCGGCCATCGGGGCAAATGCCCATGTCCAAAATAAACCTAGTCTTGGCAACCCATAATGAGGGTAAAAGGAGGGAGTACGCCCTATTGTTCAAGGATCTCCCTATACAGATTCGTACGCTTTCGGAATTCGATGAGTTGGCTGAAGTAAAGGAACAAGGAACTTCCTTTGAGGAAATCGTGAAGGGGAAGGCACGATATGCTGCGAGGATGTTGGGTATCCCTGCGATTGCCGATGACTCCGGCCTTGAGGTGGAGGCCTTACATGGGGCTCCGGGGATTCTCTCAGCACGTTATGGGGGAGAGCCAACCGATGATGCGGCCAACAACCGCAAGCTTCTTGATGCTATGAAGGGAAAGGAAAAGCGAGGGGCGAGCTTTGTGTGTGCCATCGCCATTGCAAAACCATCCGGGCAAACAAGGATTTACACTGGCAGGTGTGCCGGCGAGATTACCCATGAACCTCTCGGCGTGAATGGCTTTGGATATGACCCCCTGTTCTTATATCCACCCCTCGGAAGGACATTCGCTCAGCTAACGGAAAAGGGAAAGAGCAAGGTGAGCCATAGAGGACAAGCCATGAGAAGGCTGAGAGATGATTTCGCCAACATTAAGGCGTGGCTCGAGGCAGACGAGAACAAAATCAGATAATTATCCTTGAAATTTAGAAAGTAGTTAAATACCCTGATATGTTTTTTTATAAAGGTATGGAAGTGCATTATCGACCTGAAATCGAAAAAGAAGACGAGGCTATCTTACGCGACATAGGCTCGATGCTGGAAGGTTTTGGCCGCCATAGGGGAGATCTCATGCCCATATTGCAAAAAATCCAGGAAGGGCATCATTATTTGGCTCCCTTGGCACTGGAGATGGTGGCGGGGCATCTGAATATATCCACGTGTGAGGTCTATGGCGTCGCTACTTTTTACAATCAGTTCAGGTTCCACCCTCCAGGGAAACATCAAATCAAGGTATGCCTCGGAACGGCCTGCCATGTGAAGGGAAGCGATATAATCCTGGAGAACTTTGAACGAAAACTCGAGATCAAGGCAGGGGAAACGACACAGGACAGGGAATTTAGCATAGACAAGGTTGCCTGCGTGGGATGTTGCGCATTGGCTCCCGTGGCGATAGTCGATGATACCGTGCATGGGCATATGGCTCCAAGTAAGGTGGAAGGGCTGATCCTGGGTTTTGAGATAGAAAAGGAACGACAGAGGAGGGAAAAGCAGCGAGGTGAATCAAGCCAGTAAAAAATCTGCCTATGAGATATTTTTACCCATACGGGAGGAAGCCGAACGGCGTATAGGAGAGATCAAGAACAATACCCATCCAAACATTTACATCGGCATGGCCACATGCGGTCTGGCTTCAGGCGCTATGGAGGTTAAAGCGGCCTTTGAGGCTACCCTGAGGGAACGTGGGATAGAGGCCCGCATTATCCCCGTGGGATGCCTCGGTCACTGTTATGCTGAACCACTCGTTATGGTTGAGAACCCTGGTTTCCCCCCTATCCTCTACCATGAAATGACTCCTGGAAAGGCAAAGATGCTGGTAAAAGCGTTCTTCGAAGAGGGTGATCCACTTTTCGAATATATTCTCGGTGCCACGGAGGAGAATGATCTCATTCCTGCGGTGAAGGAATTTTCACGATTTCGCAGTGAGGAGAGGATCCTCATGGCACACTGTGGGCTTATTGATCCAGAGGATATCTATCACTACATCGCGAAGGGAGGATACTCGAGATTTGCCAAGGCCCTCTCCCTTCCCCAGGATAAACTTCTGGGTGAGATTCGAGAATCAGGCCTCAGGGGAAGAGGCGGTGCGGGATTTCAGACAGCACTAAAGTGGGAGATGGTGAAAAACGCCGAGGAACCTGAGAGATTCGTTATCTGTAATGCAGACGAGGGAGACCCGGGTGCATACATGGATAGGGCTATCCTCGAGAGCAATCCCCATCAGGTGATCGAGGGCATAGCCATATGCTCCTATACAGTAGGGGCTCAACGGGCGATCATCTATGTAAGGGCGGAATATCCCCTTGCGGTGAAAATCGTGAAAAGGGCAATCGCGCAGGCAAGGGAACTCGGTATCTTAGGGAAGGAAATACTAGGGACTAACTTTGATCTGGAGATCGAGGTGTTTCAAGGCTCAGGGGCATTCGTGTGCGGAGAGGAGACGGCACTCATCCAGTCAATCCAGGGCGAAAGGGGAATGCCCCATCCCAGACCACCTTACCCCTCCCAGAGGGGTTTGTGGGGGAAGCCTACGGTGATCAATAACGTGAAGACCTTTGGTTCGATTGCCCCGATACTTGAGAGAAATGGAGCATGGTTTCGGGGGATAGGAACGGATAAAAGCCCTGGAACCGCCATCTTCTCCGTGGTGGGAAGCATTGTGCATGCCGGCCTTGTTGAGATCCCTATGGGGATTACCCTCAGGAGGCTTATCTTTGATGTCTGCGGAGGAATCCCGAAGAAAAAGAAATTTAAAGCGGTTCAGATCGGAGGCCCCTCAGGAGGATGTCTCCCCGAGGAGTTCCTGGATACTCCAATCGAGTTCGACTCCCTCACCCAAGCCGGCGCTATGATGGGTTCAGGTGGTATGGTGGTGATGGATGAGGACACATGTATGATTGATATAGCGCGATATTTCGTTGACTTCACCCAGAATGAGTCCTGCGGTAAATGTACCTTTTGCAGGATCGGGACGAAACATCTATTAAACATCTTAGAGAGGATCACGAAAGGCGAGGGCCGGAAAGGCGACATAGATCTTCTCGAGGATTTGAGCCTGGATATAAAGGAGGGGTCTCTGTGCGGGCTGGGCAAAACGGCCCCTAATCCTGTGTTAACAAGTATCAGGTATTTCAGGGATGAATACGAGGCACATATCAACGAGAAACGATGCCCTGCCATGATGTGCAGGCCATTAACGGCATATTTCATCGATTTAGATCGGTGCGCCAGGGGATGTGATGCCTGCGTTGGGAGCTGTCCCACGGAGTCGATATTTACCACCTCGAACAGGAAGAAGGCCATTGACCAGACATTATGCGTGAAGTGCGGGGAGTGTATGACCGCATGCCCGCCTGAATACGATGCGGTCAGAAAGGTTTCTCCGCCTGAACTCGCTCCTCGAATCGAGCGACCAAAGGAAGGCTAAGGCATGGCAAAATTGATAGTTGATGGCAGGGAAATCGAAGCCCCGGAGGGCATGATGCTGCTTCAAGCCTGTTTGGACAATGGGATCTACATTCCCAATCTCTGTTACCTGAAGGAGATGGAAGATCCACCGAGTTCATGCAGGCTTTGTTTTGTTGAAATCGAGGGCTATCGGCAGCCCGTAACTTCCTGCAGGGTGAGGATATGGGAAGGCATGGTCGTCACGACCGATACGGAGCAGGTGAGAAGGCTCCAGAGAACTGCCTTTGAGTTGCTGCTCTCCGTTCACCATGTCGACTGCAAGAACTGTCCGGCCAACCGAAGATGTGCGCTGCAAAGGATCGCTAAATACCTGCAATTCGGGCTCAAGCTCAAGAGGCTGGAGAAAATCGAAAGAGAGGTGCGCATAGAGGAGGATCACCCCTACATTCAGTATGTTCCCGACAGGTGTGTGCTATGCGGGAGATGCGTGTTCGTATGCAGGGAGAAGAACGGTCAACAACCCACGATAAGCTTTGCGCGAAGGGGGCTCGACACCGTGATAAGCTTCTTTGGGCAGGAGGATAAGGCAATGGATATCTGTGAGCAATGTTATGCCTGTGTAGAGGTATGCCCTGTTGCCGCGCTCCTGTCCAAAGGTAATGAGCATTCGATTGCCGACAATCAGGGACAGGCGGGATAAGCAAGTCCGGAATGCCTTGAGAGCTTCGCGAATAGAGGTGGCAATTTTCAAGGAACAACAAGAAACAAAGGGGTTAGATTAACAATACACTATCGCATAGAGGTGGAACATATGATAGAGGAGAATGTGAAGCTGCTGCTCAGAGAGCTTCCACAGGGCGTAACCCTGCTTGTCGCTGCCAAGGAACGGAATGCCGATGAGATATCAAGGGTGGTAAAGGCAGGCGTTACCATGGTAGGAGAAAACTATCTCCAGGATACCATGATGGTGATCAATGAGGTGGCAGGGAACCCGGAGTGGCACTTTATCGGTCACCTACAGAGGAATAAGGTGAAAAAGGCGGTACAAATCTTCGACATGATCGAATCAGTTGATTCCCTCCGATTGGCCGAAGAGATTGAAAAATGCTGCGAGCGGGCTGGTAAAGTCATGCCCGTTTTGATTGAGGTCAACAGCGGAGAGGAAGAACAGAAACACGGAGCCCTGCCCCGGGAAGTCACTCCTCTTGTGGAGGAGATTTCCTTGATGAGCCATATAAGGATTATGGGCCTCATGACCATGGGGCCAAGGTTCGGAGATCCGGAGAAATCACGCCCTTATTTTATAAAGACGAGACAGGTATTCGAGCGCATCAAGGAGCTTAACCTGCCTAATGTGGAAATGAGGTATCTTTCAATGGGCATGACCAATTCCTACCAAGTTGCCATAGAGGAAGGGGCCAATCTGGTAAGGATAGGAACCAAGATATTCGGGGAAAGACAGGGAAGCATGCAGTGAGTTACTACGGGGAGCATTAAATAGTTTGCATTTTATAGTGCTGCATAACGAACATGTTTTTCCTGAAAATATTTCTGTACGATATGAGGTTGTCGCTGGCGACTTCTGAGAAAGCCCCGTACGTTTTTGACCAATTCCTGTTGGTCACGGGGGCGCCTTCGGCCCACTGCATTGCTCTTGACGTCATGATTTAGTAACTCGTCAGGGTTCAGCTCCGGGCTATAGCCGGGGAGAAAAAATAAGCGGATATGAACAGCTTTCTTATCAATCCAGTTTCTTATCTTTATCGCACGATGGACAGGATGGCCGTCAACAATGAGAAAGACTTTGCGTGTGCTCTGCCGGAGCAAACGTCTCAGAAACTCCAGGAAGACATCAACCCGAAAACGCTTTTTAAATACCATAAAATTGAGCTGCCCCTTATTGGTAATGGCCGAGATCATATTACAGCTAAAGCGCTGGCCCGTTCCAGAAATTACCGGCGTTTGACCACGGCGTCCATAGGAACGTCCTACCGCGTGATCAGAGCGCATCCCCATCTCATCACCCCAGTAAATACTGGCCTTTTCAACTCTGGCTTTTCTTTGGATGTCGGGATAATCTTCCTCCAACCAAAGACGCACCGCCTCAGGGTTTTTCTCAAACGCCCTGCGAACTGGTTTCTGAGGGGTAAAACCCCACCGCGCAAGATAGCGACCCACAGTCCAGATGGAAAGCCGGATACCAAATCTTTTCTCGATCAGCTGTGCCACCGCCTCTCGCGTCCAGAGATAAAACGGCAACTTCAGTTGTTCTGGGTGGCGATCAATAACAGCCTTCGCAATCTGCGCTGCCTGCCATGGGTGAAGAGATCCTCCTTTCGGACGACCTTTGCGTTTCGCCTTAAGGGCTTTGTCGCCTCCTTGTCGGTATGCCTTTACCCATTTGCCAACAGCATGACGAGTAATTCCAAAAATCTCTGCCACTGTAACTTGCTTTGTGCCATCCAGAACAGCTTTGATAGCCCTGCACCGAATGTCCTCTTGCGCAACAGATGGAAGCGAACGAGCATCTCTGATTCTCATGCTCGTATTTCTAATATATTGAAGAGAAAAATGCAAACTATTTTATGCACTGATTAGTAAGTGAGAAATAATAATGATCAGCTTCATCCAGTATCCAGAAACGAGCATCGAGTTTCAAGTTTCTATCAATTTTCAATATTCACTAATCAATTAAAATGAAGTGGTGAGTCATGAAAACCAAGACCAAATCTCACAATAAATCTTACACGATTCTCATAGTAGAGGATAGCCCCACACAGGCCTTACAAGTGAGGAGAATCCTTGAGGAAGAAGGCTTTACAGCGGCCGTTTGTCGCAATGGAAAAGAGGCGCTTTCGTATATTAAAGAACAGAAGCCTGCTATTATTATCTCCGACATCGTTATGCCGGGGATGGATGGCTATGAACTCTGTAGCACCATAAAAAAGGATGAAACCCTCAAGGACATGGCGGTTATCCTTTTAACTGCCCTAAGCAGCCCTGAAGATATTATCAAGGGACTTCAGTCCGGTGCTGACAACTTCATCACCAAACCATATAAAAAAGAGCTTCTGCTCTCACGCATCCAATACATTTTGGACAATCAGGAAGTGCGAAAAGAAGGAACCAACGAGGTTAGCCTCAATATCTATTTTATGGGCCGGAAGCATGCCATCACCTCGGATAGCATGCAGATCGTAAGCCTTCTTCTCTCCACCTACGAGCATGCAGTCCTCCAAAACCAGGAAATGAAAAAAATACAGGCTGAATTAGAAACACTCAACAAGCAGCTTGAAGAAAAGGTAAAACAAAGGACACAGAGGATAGAACGGTTGAAATCCGTGCTTCTAGCTGTTCGGGTGATAAATCAACTTATAGTAAGGGAAAAGAATCGCGACCGTTTGATTCAAAAAGCCTGTGAAAACCTCATTTCCGCCCGCGATTGCCATAATGCGTGGATCGCCCTGATGGATGAATCCGGAGAATTGGTCACAACTGCAGAGGCAGGGCTTGGCAAGGAGTTTCTGCCGCTGCTCAGGCGCCTCAAGAGGGGCGAATTAGTGAACTGCGCACAGCGGTCATTGAAAAAATCAGAGGTCGTTTTCATTGAAGACCCATCTACCGAATGCGCTGATTGCCCGCTGGCGAAAGAGTCACACGCCAGAGGAGCAATGGCGATCAGATTGGAGCATGGTGGAAAGACATACGGTCTGTTATCTATATCCATCCCTAAAGATCTTGTCAGAGACAAGGAAGAATTGTCTCTCTTTGAGGAAGTTGCCGGTGATATCGCCTTCGGGCTCCATAACATGAAGGTGGAGGCGGAACGGAAAAGAGTGGAGGAAATTTTTCAAGCCATCTTCAAGTCGGCCAGGGACGGCATTCTGCTGGCGGATGCCGAGTCGGGCTGCTTTTTGGTGGGCAACGACTCCATATGCCAAATGCTTGGCTACTCCGACGAAGAGATAGAAGGGCTTTCCGTTGCTGACATCCACCCGATTGAAAGTCTGGAGTATGTCCGCGTACAGTTCGACAAGCAGATCCGCGGCGAGATCACATTGGCTCTGGATATCCCTGTGAAGCGAAAAGACGGCAGCGTCTTCCTCATGGACGTGAACTCGGCTCAGCTCGAGCTGGAAGGCCGTCGTCATCTGCTCGGCATATTCAGAGACATTACTGAGCGCAAGCGAGAGGAAGAGGCACTACGGGAGCAGACGTATGAACTGGGCGAACGGGTCAAGGAACTGGACTGCCTCTATCACATTTCCACGCTTATCGAGAAAGAGGACGCTTCCCTTGAGGAAATCCTTCAGGGCACAGTTAATCTCATTCCTAATGCCTTTCAGTATCCGGAGATCGCCTATGCACGGATCATCCTGGAGGGTAAAGAGTTCAGAACAGAAAACTTCAGAGATGCACCCTGGAAGTTGACCCACGACATCAAAGCTCATAGCGAAAGCATCGGCACCCTGGAAGTGTCCTACCTGAAGCAAAGACCGGAAAGAGGTGAAGGACCTTTCATAAAAGAAGAAAGCAACGTGCTCATAATAATTGCAGAGAGATTGGGACACATCATCGAGCGCATGCGGGGACAGGAAAATCTACGACATGAACGAGATTTTATGGCCCGAATCATGGAGACGAGCCCCGTATGTATCACCATGTTGAATCGCGAGGGGAAAATTACCTTTGCCAACCCAGGGGCTGAGGAGGTGCTGGGGTTGGGTCCTGATGAAGTGACCGGACGAACCTACAACGCCCCTGAGTGGCGGATCACCGATTACGATGGCAAACCCTTTCCTGAGGAACAGTTGCCTTTTCGAAGGGTGATGGATACAGGCCAACCGGTTTATGAGGTACGCCATGCCATCGAGTGGCCTGATGGCAGGAGGGTATTGCTTTCCATAAACGGCGCACCGCTCTTTGATGATATTGGTAATATAGAGGGGCTAATATTTACGATTCAAGAGGTGACCGAGCAGGTACAGACCTCGAAAGCCTTACTAAAAAGCGAGGAGCATTATCGCGCCCTCTTTGAGCAGTCGAGGGATCCGATCTATCTTGTAACCAGCAGTGGGAAATTTATCGACGCCAATCAAGCGTATTTGGACCTCTTTGGCTATACCAGAGAGGAATTAAAAGATCTGAATGCGGTGGATACGTTCGTCAATCTCGCTGACAGCAGGGTATTAAGACCAGAAAAGATCGAAAAGAAGTTTGTGCGGGATCTTGAGCTCAAGCTGCGGAAAAAGGACGGCACTTTGATGGACTGCCTGCTCACTCCGAGCTTGCGGTATGCCGATGATGGCAGCATTTTGGGATACCAGGGTATTATCAGGGACATCACCGAACGAAAAAAGGCAGAAAGAGCGCTCGAGGAAGAACGCAATGTGCTGCGCACTGTGATAAACAATGTGCCGGATGATATCTATGTGAAAGATAACCAAGGTAGATATGTTATGAGCAATAATGCCCATGTGCGTTTCTTGGGGGCAGCAAAACCGGAAGAGGTGGTTGGGAAAACGGTCTTTGAGCTCTTCCCGCAGGAGCTGGCAGATAAATATCAGACAGACGACCAGGAGGTTATCAGGTCTGGAAAGCCTATCATTAACCGGGAAGAACTTTCCGAGGATGAGACGGGAAAGAAGGTATGGAACTTAACGAGCAAAGTTCCCCTGCGCGACAGTTCTGGAAAGATTGGAGGCATAGTAGGCATTGCTAGGGATATTACAGAAAGAAAGGAGGCAGCGGAAAAAATAAAGGACTACTCCAAGAACCTTGAAACCATGGTGGAGGAGCGCACCAAGGAGCTCAACCACGCCCTCTACGACACCGAACAGGCCCGGGATCGAATCGACGGCATCCTCAAGTCTGTGGGTGACGGCCTGATCGTGACCGATCTGTATAACCGGGTCATCCTCATGAACCGGGCCGCTGAGGATCTTCTTGGCGTTCGATTGAGCGATATTATCAATCGGCCTATCGATTTTGCCATCGAGGATAAAACCCTGAGGGAGCGAATCAAGAACACCTTGAGCAAGAAAGAAGAAGGCTACCAGTTTGACTTTGAGCTTCCAGGGAAAGATGGCGAGAATCCCCGGATAATTCGCGCGCGGACTTCCATGATAAAGGACAAATCCGGAGCCCACACCGGCATCATCACCGCCATGCACGATGTCACCTATGAGCGGGAGGTGGATAGGATGAAGACCGAGTTCATCTCCACCGCGGCCCACGAGCTGAGGACCCCGCTCACCTCCATCCAGGGATTCTCGGAGCTGTTGACCACGAGGGACGACATCACCGAGGAGGAAAAGAATGAGTGCCTCTCCTATATCAATACCCAATCGGTGAATCTCGCCAATATCATCAATGACCTCCTGGATATCTCTCGCATAGAGTCCGGCAAGGGATTCTCCTTGAATAAGGCGCCCTGTAACATCAATGAGCTCATGAGAGAAACCGTGCCTTACTTTCAGAT
>Ga0315545_1002700_pt1 | contig 15770 bp, 12 predicted proteins | sample SalMarSW160210MG_FD_203096 | JGI IMG/M metagenome (GOLD analysis project Ga0315545, IMG submission 203096) | Salt marsh sediment microbial communities from the Plum Island Ecosystem LTER, Massachusetts, United States - Salt Marsh Sediment SW1602-10 ... | reverse complement strand
TGATAAGGAACCGGATATAAGGAGCTCTTGCCTTTAAAGTGTAAGGAAGGAAATCGGTCATAAATTTTGTCCCGATCCAGATGGCCCAAATTGCATATGCCCCAAGGACCGCACCCTTATTATTTCCGCTTCCACCTGCCATGAGCATGACCCATATAATGAAGGTTCCATAGAGCGGGGTAAAGACGTCGGGGGAGATGGATTTCGTATAGTGCGCGTAAAGGGCGCCCCCAATCCCCATGACCATAGAACCAAAGACAAGTGATTGCATCTTGAAGTGAAAGATATCCTTCCCGCTCATGGCAGCGGAGACCTCATCCTCCCTAATTCCCCTCAACACCCTTCCCCATGGTGACCTGATGGCTTTCTCAATGGCGATATAGATAACAACCATGATGATCACGATGATGACCAGGTATATGTAATTGTAGTTCTTGGGATCAATGAGGCCCTGGAATGGTTGTGGCAGGCCCATTAATCCCCTGGGGCCATTGGCCAGCCAGTGCTCATTATTGAAGATGAGCCGAAAGGTCTCTGCGATCCCGAGGGTTGCAATGGCAAGGTAGTCCTCGCTCAACTTAAGGGTCGGGATCCCAATGAGAAAAGCGATAATCCCGCATATAACGGCCGCCCCCACTAATCCCACAATAAAGGGAAGGTTCAGGCCGAAGATCTGATGGACATAATGGGCATAGATACCGGTGGGCTTGGGTGTGGTGATCATGGCCGAGGCATAGGCTCCTATGCAGAAAAACCCGGCTATCCCGATGTTAAACAGTCCTGTATAGCCCCACTGGATATTCAAGCCCAGACAAAAAACCGCGTAGATCCCCGCCATGATGGCAAATGAAACAAGATACGCAATGATTCCGCCGATCTCCATCGAGGCCTACTCCTTTCCAAAGATACCCTGCGGTCGAATGAATAAAATCAAGATCATAATGATAAACGCAACAGGGAGCTTATAGGTGGGCATCAAAAAGGCGGTTGAAACCTGCTGGGCCACACCAATAATCAGCCCTCCGATGAGAGCCCCATACATATTGCCGATAGAGCCTAATATCGTGGCTGCAAAGAGGGGGATCAGAAAATTCCAACCCATGTATGGATGCAGCTGGACATCGATCCCATAGAGAATCCCGGCAGCAGCGGCCAAAGCCCCTCCTATCCCCCACGTCCAGATAATAATCCTCTCCGTATCGATCCCTGTGACAAGTGCCAGTTCCTTATTGTCCGCGGTGGCCCTCATTGCCTTTCCCATCTTCGTGCTCTTCAAAAAAATGTGAAGGGCTGCGACAAGAAAGAGCACTACGCATAGAATCAGGATTTGGTCAGGTCTGATCTTTGCCCCCAAAGGGAGCTCAATGGCGGGCCTCATGAGCCCCGGCTTGTAAAAGAGGGAGTCCGCTCCCCAGAGTATGAGTATGATCATCCGAATGATGAAGGCTGCACCAAGGGAAGACATGGCCAAGATCACCGCCCCGCTTTTTTTCGCACGGAGCCTTCGGTAGAGGATCTGATCCAGAAGGATAGCCACCCCCGCCACCACCGCCATGGAGATGGGAAAGGCAATCACCATCCTCCAGCCAAAGGAGAGTGATCCGAAGTTGGTATCGGGAATCCCTATCCACGCCATGATCCCCGTGACCAGAAACAGGGCAACGTATGCCCCGGCTGTCAGGAAATCCCCATGAGAAAAATTCGCAAACCGTATGATCCCGTAAACCAGGGTCAGCCCGATCGAGCCCAAGGAGATGATGCTCCCGAGAACAATGCCATAGATGGTGAGTTCTACCACGCCTATCCCCCTAAATAGAGCCGCCCGACCTCCTCGTTTGCCAAAAGGGCATCCCCCGTGTCATCCAGGACATTTCTGCCCATAGCCAGCACATACCCGTGGTGTGCCATCTTCAATGCCTCCTTGGCATTCTGCTCAACGATGACTATGGCAACCCCCGTAGCATTGATATCTCTTATCTTCTCGAATATTCCCGACACCAGTACCGGCGCCAGACCAGCGGATGGCTCATCGAGCAGCAGGACCTGAGGATCCAGCATCAGGGCCCTGCCCATGGCTACCATCTGCCTCTGACCGCCTGAAAGATGCCCCACCTTTTGCTTTCTCCTCTCCGCCATAGCAGGGAAAAGCTCATAGACTTCCTTGAGTCTCTGGCTGTAATCATCATTCCGGATAAAGGCTCCCATCTCCAGATTTTCTTGAATGGTCATGGAGGGAAATACGTTATCCACCTGCGGGACGTAGCTAATCCCCTTTCGTACAACCATGTTGGGCTTGAGGCCGGTTATATCCCACTCCTTAAAGGTGATCGTACCATGCCGGGGCTTCAGGAGGCCGAAGATGGTCTTTAACAAGGTGGATTTTCCCGCCCCGTTAGGGCCGATGATGGAGATGATCTCGCCGGATCCTGCCGTGATGCTTACCTCGTGGAGGATATCCACCTCGGTATAGCCAACGGTAATATCTTTTGCTTGTAAGATTATCATCGGTACTGTCCGCCCAAGTAGGCCTCCAGGACCATCTCGTCTCTTTTTATCTCCTCCGGGGTCCCTTCCGCCAGCTTTTTACCCTCGCTCATCACAATAACCGGGTTGCAGAGGCTCATTACGAGATCCATATCATGCTCGATGAGGAAAAAGGTGATCTTCCTTTCCTCACAGAGCTTTTTGATATTGGCGATGAGCTTTCTCATCAGGGTGGGATTCACCCCGGCACCCGGCTCATCAAGCAGAACCATTTTGGGATCGGCCATCAAGCTCTTTGCAAGCTCAAGGAGCTTTTTTTGCCCCCCTGACAGCGATCCTGCATATTCGTCCTTCAAATCTCTGAGCTCAACAAACTCAAGCACCTCCAGGGCTTTCTCATAAATAGCCTTTTCCTGCTTCCTTACGGTCGAAGGGCGAAACAAGGTGTTCCATATCTTCTCCCCTGCTTGGCCCTCGGGCACGAACATCAGGTTCTCTATCACCGTCATCTGCGAAAACTCACGGGTAATCTGAAAGGTTCGATAGATCTTTTTTTGAAATATCCGATGGGGAGGCAATCCATTGATATCCTCTCCCTGGAATATGATCCTGCCCCTTTCCGGTTTGTACTGTCCGGTGATTACGTTGAACAGGGTCGTCTTTCCCGCCCCGTTGGGACCGATGAGCCCGGTGATCGAACCCTCCCCGACCTCCAGGGAACAATCGCACACCGCAGTGAGACCCCCAAAGCTTTTTACTACCCCTTCAACCTTGAGCATACAACCTACCCCTTGCCTAAACAAGATAAGCTAATTTATTTATCCATAATACGCCCTCAAGTCAATTTTTTTCTGCGCCAACTGATACTATTGCCTCACGCTTATAATGTTCTGATGCGGATTCCTGTCAGGATAGATGGATTGACATGAGGCATCCAAAAACCTACTATGGCATCTATGGAGAGGGCTCTTTTCAATTCACGGGGTAAACCTGTGGCCTATATCGCCGAGGGGGCGAGGAAGATCATCTTCCTCTGGGACGGCCACCCCGTTGCCTATCTTTACAGCCACCATGTCTACGGCTTTAACGGGCTACACCTCGGATGGTTTATCAAGGGTGTTGTCTATGACGCATCGGGAAAGAGGATAGGCTTTACCTCAAGCACCGCTCCGCTTCCTGCTGCTCAGGAACCGCCAAAGGCAAAGAGGTATGCGTTATCTAACATGGAGCCAAAACAGGAGGCCCCACCCCTGCCGGATCTTGGATTCACCTCCTCAGAAGAGGACTTCGAGGCCTTTCTAAAGAGAGGACAGGGAATAAAATCGCTTCGCGATTTTATATAACACGGCTTCGCCGCTCCAAAAATGGAAATCCCTACACTAAGGAATTCGTTTTCGCTTATTGTCTCAGCCTTTTCGGCGAGAGATAGGTGTAGATAACCGGAATAACGAAAAGGGTCAGGATGGTGCTCATGGAGAGACCTCCGATCACGGAACGGGCCATAGGGGACCAGGCCTCTCCCCCTGAACCCAACCCTAACGCCAGAGGGGTGAGGGCGAGGATGGTGGTGAGTGCAGTCATGAGGATAGGGCGAAACCTTGTTCTGCCACCCTCTACCACGGCCTCTCGAAGGGAAAATCCCCTCGCCCTCAGCTGATTGATATAGTCCACCAGGACAATGGAGTTGTTCACCACGATCCCCGCCAACATGATAACCCCGATAAAGGCCACAACGCTCAGTGAGGTTCCTGTGATGAAGAGCATGGCGATCACGCCCACCACGGCGAGCGGAATAGTCAAGAAGATGATAAAAGGGGCCATAAAGGACTCATATAGGGACGCCATGACCATATACACAATGAGTGCTGCCCCGCCAAAGGCCACCGCCATCCATTTAAATGAGGTCATCATGTCCTGGGCAGATCCCCCGATCTCGTAGCTGAAATCAGGCGGTATTCCCGCCTTGCTCAGACTTTCTTCCACCTCCCGGGCTACTTCCCCCAAACTCCTCCCTTGGACAGTCACCGAGATATTGACCACCCTCTGCTGGTCTCGCCTCATTATGCTCGTGGGCGATACGCCCTGACGAACCCTGACAATGCTCGAGAGCGGGATTTGCTTCCCACGGGGGTTGGTAACAAAGAGATCCTCGAGGATCGCCGTTCGTTCCCGGTACCGCGGATCAAGTCGCACCAGTATGTCATATTCCTCACCCCGGTCACGAAACAGGGAGGCCGTAGTTCCCTTGATAAAGGTTGAGATTGCGTTTGCCACCTGAAAAGCGCTCAGCCCGAGAACGGATATCCTGTCTCGATCCAACTCAATCTGTAGTTCCGGCCTTCCTGATTCAAGGCTCGTGGTTACGTCCACCGCACCAGGGACATCCTTGATGGCCCCCTTTATCGCGTCGGACAGGATTCGTGCTCTATCAAGGTCTTCCCCGTAGAGATAGACGATGAGGTCTCCCTCTTCACCGAGAAAGCGGCCCTGGGAGATCGAAAAGGTAATGCCGGGTATCTGCTCTAGTTGCCTTCTCAGGGCGGATTCGATCTCTATCTGTGATCGCTTCCTTTCTTCCTTATCGATGAGGCTGACACGGATCTCCCCTGCATAGGAGCCCTTGGCAAAGGCACCGAAGGCCTCTCCAACGCCCAGATCCGTGTTCTGGTTCTTCAGCTCGGGAGTAGTGTCGTGGATGATATCTTCAACCCGGCGAAAGGTCATCTCCGCTGATTTCAGGCTTGTTCCCGGGGCCCTTTCCAACTGGATCTCAAACTGAGCCTGATCCATCTTCGGGAAGAAATCCATACCCAGTCTCGGAGTGAGCGCCAGGCTCACACCAAGAGAGATAAGGGCAATCAACAGGGTTGTCTTCCGATGGTTCAAACACCAGTTCAGGGTTCGAACATAGCCGTGGATCATCCTCTGGAGCCTCACGTCGATTATGTGTGAGAGCTTTCCTGAGATGCTGTGCCCCCCTTCAGCGCTCGTCTTTAAAAACCTCGAAGCGAGAAGGGGGATGAGGGTCAGGGACACAAGCAGCGCGCAGAAAAGCGAAAAACAGATCGTGAGCGCCATGTCGTTGAACATCACCCCTGCGATGCCGGGCACAAAGAGGACCGGGAAGAACACCGAAATCGTGGTGAGGGTCGATGCTATGATGGCAGTAGCCACCTCTCTCGTGCCTTTCTCCGCGCTCTCCATGCTATTGCCGCCCTGACCAAAATGACGAAATATACTCTCAAGCACCACGATGGAGTTATCCACCAGCATGCCTACGGCAAGGGCCAGGCCAGCCATGGACATCATGTTCAGGGTGAGCCCTGCCAGATCCAGCACAGCGAACGTCACCACAATGGATATGGGGATCGTAAGGGCCACGATGATAGAGGCACGGATATTGTGAAGGAAGAACAGGAGCACGAGCCCCGCGAGCAAGAATGCCTGAACAGCCGTAGTGCTGAGGTTGCTGATGGACCTTTTAATAAAATCCGCCTGGCTGAAGATCACCCCTATCTTTACTCCCTCAGGCAGGCTGCGAACGATTTCAGGAAGTTCCTCGGTAACCCGATCGGCCACCTGAACGGTATTAGCTGCCGAGTTCTTTGAAACGATAAGCAGGATGCCGGGCTTACGGTTGTTGCGGACAATGCGCGTAAGCTCCTCATAGGTATCCTCAACCTGGGCCACATTCCTGATGTAAATCGGCGTGTCCTCGCGGTATCCGATAACGGTATCCGCTATCTGTTCCACTGAGTTATATTCACTTAAGGTACGGATGCTGAACTCCCTCTCCCCTTCGTCTATCTTGCCTCCGGGAACCTGAAGGTTTTCCTTTCGAAGGGCTGAGATTATCGCATCAAGGGCGATGCCCTGGGCATGGAGTTCAGCAGGATCAATCTGGACCTGGATCTGTCGCTCCAGGCCTCCGGCCGTTTCAGCCGAGGCCACGCCCACGATACGCTCCAGGGCAGGCTTAATCTTCCTCTCGCTCAGTTCCCTGAGCTCTGCGGGACCCATAGGTCCTGAAACGGACATGAACAGGATGGGCATCTTCTGGGGATCGAATGCCACAATGAGGGGTTCAGTGGCCTCGCCCGGCAGATACTCCCGGATAAAATCGATATTGTTCCGGATATCCTTTTCCGATGTATCCAGGTCGATGCCCCAGTCAAACTCCGCCAGGACTAGAGATGCGCCCAGTTTGGACTGGCTCCGGATGTGCTTGATATTTTCCACCGAGGCAACCGCCTCCTCGATGGGTTTGGTGACCAGCGTCTCCATGTCCGCCGGCGCAACGCCGGTATAGGTGGTGATGATGGCTATCACCGGAAAGGAGATATCGGGATAGAGGTCGATCTTCAGCCTGGCCAGCCCGAACAGCCCGAATCCAACGACAAACACGTATATCATGGCAAAGGTAACGGCTCGCCGTATTGAGAGGCTCGAAAGGCTCATGCTCCACTTCCCTCAGTCTCTATCACCGTGACCCTGTCTCCATCCTTGAGCTGATGCAATCCACGGGTCACTACCTGCTCGCCTCGGTTCAACCCCTTGGAAACCTCCACAGCAGTGCCGGATTCATGGCCGAGCAGGACAGTCCGGATCCGGGCCCTCCCATTCTCCACAACAAAAAGATAATCGCCCTGGGCAACCCCGCCCCTGCCGCTCCCTGAGTTTTCCCGGTATTCCTCCCTGGAGAGCACCGCCTCTTTCGGCACCAACAGCGCATCGGTATGGGGATCCACGAAAAGGGTAACCCTCGTGAACATGCCGGGCCGAAGGAGGCCCCCTTTGTTCGGGACCCTTATCTCCGCGGAGAACATCCTGGTATCAGGGTTAAGCGTGGGGCTCACCTTATCGATCCTCCCGGAAAATACCTCATCGGGATAGGCAGCGACGGTGAGCTGTGCACCAATCCCCGGCTCCATGTATCGAATCAGCTCCCCTGGGAAATAGACGATCACCTTGACGGTATCCATCTGTACAATCGTGACCAGGGGCTTTGTGGGGACCGCGAGATCTCCAGGATCAAAAAAACGCTCGCTCACGGTGCCGTGTATTGGTGAGGTAACCCTGGCATACAACAATCTGATTTGAGTTAAATCCAGAGCTGCCTTAGCCTGATCTACCTGGGCCGCCAGTGCCTCCCTTTCCTCCCTGGTTGCACCCTCTCTGAGCATTCCCCGTCGTTCTAAGGCTGAGTTGAGTTCCGCTTTCGCCACGGTATAGGCCAGCTCTGCTGCCTCAAATTGGCGCCTCGCAATGGTCCCTTGTTGATAGAGCGCCTTCATTCGCCCGTAATTGCTCTCTGCATCCTTCAGGTTCGCCCTGGCCTTTGCAACCAGATCCTCTGCTTGGGCAAGTTCCTCAGGCCTGGCTCCAACCTCCATCTGGGTCCACTTAGCCTGAACCACCTTCAGAGCAGCTTCGGCCTGCGCTACCTGAGCCTGAAGTTCCTCGGATTCTAAAAGCGCTACCACATCGCCCCTCTTGATCGAATCGCCCGAGTCTACCTTCATTTCCTCGATCTTTGCCGTGATTTTCGAGTACACCTGAACCTCGGTATTTGCCGCAATGCTTCCTGTAAATTTGATCTCCTTGGCGATGGTTCCCTCCCTGACCGGGGCGAGCTCAATAGGAATGGCCTTCTCCACCGGTGTCTCATTCCGCTTCTTTTCGCACGAGACGAGCACTATGATGCAAAGCGCCAGTAAGATACTAATCTCTTTCCTCACAAAAATATCCCTCATTGCCCTTTCTCTTTCCCTGCCACCGACACACCTCCCCGCCTACCCAGCGAATCATTCCCTACAAAGTTATTGTTCCCTGTTGCGCCCTTGCTCGTATCGATCCAGCAAAAACGGGATCTCTCGCTCCAAAAATGCATGAAAATCCCGCAGCCCCTGAAGCCTCTGCCGTGATTCCGGAGTTCTATCCGCGATGAGACCAAGGCCCCTCTCTGCGAGCTTCCGCATGGCGGTCAGATTTGCCAGGCGATTCCTCATGAGCTCCGACCATGATCCCGATCGTATCCGGTAGTAGGTATCACGCCTTCCGGGAATGCCGATCTTCTCCACCATGCCCGCCTGAATAAGGAGCCGTGTCATTGAACTGATAGATCCCTTGCTGGCCTCAACGATGGTGGCTAATTGCTCTGCGGACTGGTGCGGCGGTTCGCACAGGAGAAGCCAGCCAAAGATCCTCCCCGCCATCCGGGGAAACCCCATCTCTCCATAGAGGATCCCTGTATCTTCTATGAATTGTTTCATCTCAACCTCACCCTTCCTCTGTACCCATTATTGGACAAATGGAATAAAATATATTTAATTCTATAATTTCAAACTATTTAGTCAATAGTTAAATTAAAAAATTCATTAAATCCTGGCTTCAGCGGTTCACCGTGCAGGGTCCCTGGTTGAAATGCCTTTGATACCTGAACGCTGGATCAAGAACCGCTTGTTTTAGGTAAACTTAAGTTTATTTTTCGTAGGTTCTCAGATACCTATGTGATTTGATGCTGTTTCTTTGTTGACGCCTCATCCCCTTTCCCCTATACTTGCGGCCCAGACAGAGGCACTGCTTGTTATACGTGGGATGGCCTTCAAGGCGCATCCTTTTTCTATCGAGGATCAAGGTGAATACAGCTGAAATTTCAAAAACAGGCCTGGAGAAACGAAGTGGTATTTTTTATGGATGGGTTGTCCTTTCCATCGCCTTCATCACCCTCGTGCTTGGCTATGCCATCAGGAATACCTTCTCGGTCTTTTATCCGGCCATCGTGGAGGAATTCGGCTGGGGGAGGGGCAATACCGCCTTGATGTTCTCCATTACCATCATCGTCTATGGGCTGGTTGCGCCCATTGCAGGAAGCCTCGTGGATCGTTTTGGGCCACGGGTTATCCTACCAGTGGGTGCCTTCATGGTGGGAAGCGGTATAGCCCTCTGTAGCACGGCTACCGCTCAGTGGCACTTCTATCTCTTCTATGGGGTTATGGTAGCCACAGGCCTCAGCTTGGCAGGGTGGACGCCCCTTTCCGCCACGGTTTCGAACTGGTTCGACAAAAGGCGCGGCTTTGCCTTTGGCGTTCTCAGTGCCGGCTTCGGAGGAAGCCTGGTATTTGCCTCTGTAGCCCAATTTCTCATCTCCACCTTTGGCTGGCAAACCGCCTATCTCATCATCGGGGTCTGTTCGGCTGCTATTATCGTGCCCCTCTGCGGCCTCTTGATGCGCCATAGGCCTCAGGATAAAGGCTTTTTACCTGATGGCGCACGCTCCTTATCACATGAGCCACAGAACCTGGATGCGCCCAAGAGCTCAGCCAGTCTGAACGGAAAATGGGCTACTACTCCGTGGACGCTATCCCGAGCGATCAAGACCTATCAATTCTGGCTCCTTTTCTTTATTGCATTCTGCCTCCTCGGCCTCGCTGAGCAGATTGCCATAACCCACCAGGTATTCTTTTTCCGTGATGTAGGCTACACGCCTATGCGAGCTGCCAGCATCTACAGCGTCTTTGGGATTGCCTTTGTGGCAGGGAACCTGTGCAGTTTTTTCTCAGACAGACTGGGACGGGCAAGGCTTTTTTTGCCCGGCTGCCTGCTCAGCGCTGTTGCGGTCTCCCTTTTGTTCCTGATACATGATGCCTCCCGCCCGTGGCTGGCTTTTACCTTCGCCGTCTTCTTTGGCCTGGGCATAGGCACTGCGGCCCCCGTGTTTTTCGCCACGGTTGCAGATCTCTTTCATGGGAGGTATTTTGGCACCATACAGGGGGCCGTCGTGTTGGGCTTTTCATTAGGTGGCGCGGTCGCTCCGTGGCTGGCAGGCTTTCTGCATGATAAAACCGGCACCTACTTCACAACCTTTTTCATCCTGTTGGGATCACTTCTGATCTCCACAGTGCTGATGTGGCTCATCGCCCCTCAAAAAGTCATCCCCGGCCACCAGTGAGGAAAACTTTCCTGAGAAACTACATTCAAAAAAGCATGAGGATGTCTTATTTTGCTATGCCCCTGGCCCAGACCTGGCTTGCTATAACTATGTTTAAAGCTCCAGAAAGTATATGCTCTTTACAAGCCAGGAAGGTAATTTGCAAGGTCGCGCCAGGGCAGGCCTTATGATGCTTTGACAATTGTCCCGAAAAACGGGATGAATCAAATCCGCATACTACCGGCATAGGTTGGTTGCCCTTCGGCCTCGAGCTCAGGGCCGAGAGGCAATTCATCCCGTTTTTCGGGAGCTTGCAACCACCTTTAATGAACTACCCCGCCGCAAGCAGCCGGGTATCGTCTTCTCTCCTGGGCCGTCATTCCGTGCTTGCCACGAAATCCAGCTGTGTTTTCTGGATACCGGCTTTCGCCGGTATGACAAATTCGCGGCAAGCCAAAGGCAATGTACCCGAAGGGCTTCAAAGGGCATATGGCAAAAAAAGACATCCCCCTGTTCCTCAGATGCATCGCTTCTCGGTAAAAGGGCATAAAGAAAAAAGACATCTCAAAACATGGTGAGCCGGTCATGGAGGGATTGAAAAGGAGGCCTCTAATCGGATCGTATCATCCGGGCAATCCTTCTGACCTGGCCCTTAACCTCATCTACGTCAAGGGCCGTGAATTGTCTATCCCTGTACAGGATTGTGCCGTTTACGATCACATCCCGCACATCCCCGCCGGTTGCGGAATACACGATCTGTGAGAAGGGATGATACAAGGGTACCATATGGGGGGCATCAGCATCCACGATAATGATATCGGCCTTCTTTCCCGCCTCTATCGTTCCCGCCGTATCCTCAATGCTCATAAGCTCGGCACCGCCACGGGTGGCCATCCTTAGTACCGTTCGTGCATCAAGGACCGTGGGATCGAGCCTGGCGTATTTCCCCAGTTTTGCTGCGGCATCCATCTCGGCCAAGAGGTCAAGATTATTATTAGAGGCGCAGCCGTCTGTTCCAAGCCCTACGCTAATTCCCTTTTTGAGCATACTATCGACTGATGCGATACCCGTGGCGAGCTTCATGCTGCTCTCGGGGCAGTGGGCAACCTTTACGCCTCTGTCTGCCAAAAGGCCTATCTCATCCTCGTTCAGGTAAATCGCGTGGGCCGCAACCAGACCGCTACCCAGAATGCCGAGACCATCGAGATAAAAGGCCGGCCTCGATCCGGTTCTCCCCTCTTGTTCGATGACCTCCTCCTCGGTCTCGGAGAGGTGTATCTGGAGGGGACTGCCGAATCTTTGTGATATGTCCCAGGAGTTCCGCAGCGTCTGCTCCGAGCAGGTGAGGGGGCTATGAGCGAAGAGGCCGGGAGTAATTCGATCGGAGAAACCATTCCATCGCTCCATGAAGCCCAGGGCGACATCCATATTCTTGCCCGGATCGGGTACGCCCGGCGCAGGGAAATCGATAACTCCCTGAGCCACGAGGGCTCGCAATCCAGCCTTATGGACTGCCTTGACTATCTCATCGGCCAGGAAATAGCCATCCACGATGGTGGTAGTTCCTGATGCGATCATCTCGGCACAGGCCAGCAGAGATGCCCAATACACGGTATCGGCATGTATATATTGTGCCTCTGCCGGAAAGATATGATCGAATAACCATCGCTTGAGGGGAAGATCGTCGGCCAAACCCCTGAATATCGTCATGGGGGAGTGAACATGGCTATTGATCAAGCCGGGCAAGACAATGGCACCTTCAGCATCGATCATCTCCCGAGCTTCAGGCACCGGGCCCGTATGACGGTTGGTAACCCCCTCTATCCTATCACCGGAAATCAATACCCTGGCATCCTGGATGGGCTCCTGGTCATCAACCATGGTAAGCAGGGTGCCGCCCTCTATAACCAGGTCATATCTGCTTTTGTCTCGCATCTCGTGCCCTTTTCTGATAAAGAAGTTTGCAAACGATTTCCTCCTTTATAGAATAAAATGGCTAAAAGAGGGTAACTGTTTAGCCACCAAGACACAAAGACCCAAATAGAATATAGATATAAAAAGATGTATTCTCATTCATTTCAATCTGCCACGCATTAATGCGCTTACGATAATCTTATGACCTTGGTGTCTTTGTGTCTTCGTGGCAAGATACCTGAGTAATTACAAAAATGGAAGAGGGATGCCCCAGAAAGACTCTATTAAATCCATGGTGAAATGAACCCATCTTGTTAGGATTAATCCTTTCTCTCCAGGGAGAATTGATCGATGGCAGAAGTGGCTCCATTCAGAGCGGTAACCTATAATTTCAAGAGGATATCGAATCTAGAGACGGTGATAGCTCCTCCCTATGATGTAATCTCGGACAAGGAGCAGGATGACTATTACGAGAGAGACCCCTATAACGTCGTGAGGCTTGTCCTGGGGAAGAAGAAGACAGGGGATTCGGATTGGGACAACAGGTACACCAGGGCAGCGGATCTCTTCAAGCGATGGGAGGCAGAGGATATCCTCGTGAGGATTCCTGCCCCCTCAATCTACCTGATCTCCATCACCTATGAGTCTCCGGAAACACGGGAAACAAGGACCCGTTGGGGATTTATCGCCTTGGTCAGGATTGAGGATCCCGACTCGCCGGTAATACTATCTCATGAGAAGACCTTCACGTTTCATCGCGAAGACCGGCTGAAGCTGATGCGGGCATGCAATGCCCAGATGAGCCCTGTATTCGGGCTTTACCAGGACGAGGGCAATGAGACATTATCCGCCTTTGGGGATACAAAGGATCTCCCCACTATGGTATCCTTTCAGGATACAAGCGGGTATCGATACCGGATGTGGCAGGTCACGAGCGAATCGGTGCTGGCGGATATCGCCTTCAGATTGGCCTCAAAGTCCATTATCATCGCCGACGGCCACCATCGCTACGAGACGGCCCGGAATTACCGTAACCTGATGAGGGCCAGGTTCGGTGCTCATAGCCCCAGCAGGTCATACGAGTACGTTATGATGTATCTCAGCAATATCGCCGACAAGGGGCTCACGATCCTGCCCACGCACCGCTTGTACCGATCATATCCCAATTTCGCATCGAGGGAATTCCTCGCCTCTGCCCGTGCCCATTTTGATGTCCACTCCTTTCCCCTGGATGCGGCTAACCCTGAAGGGCTTGCCAGCTCTCTATCCTCTCGGCTTTCTGAGTACGGCCAAGAGGGCACCTGTATCGGTTTCTACCATGCCGGATCAGGGGACTACCACCTGCTCTGCCTGAAGCCCGAGGCCATCGCAGAGATAGGAGACGACGTGCATCCCTCCCTTAAAAAGGTCGATGTCCTGGTCCTCTCCCGCCTCATATTCCAGCGCATCCTCGGCATCAGGAGAGAGGCTCTCGATGATGAAAAGATCATCCACTACGAGAGCAACACCAGCAGCGCTCTATCATCGGTTCTCTCCGGAGAATCTCAGATGGTATTTCTCGTGAATCCCACGAAAATAGAGCAGATCCTGGAGGTGACCGGAAACTCCCTCCTCATGCCGCGAAAATCCACCTATTTTTATCCCAAGATCATAAGCGGGCTCGTATTCAATACGATCGATCCCCGGGAGATCATTCTTTACAAACTGCCGTCTGCTGAGAATACGAGAGGACAGTGAAGACCATGCTCCTTACCGAAGGTGAACAGATAGATGCTGGTCTTGGCGGGCAGTTGAGGATTATCCAATCCAGGCACGGGTACAGATTTTCCGTCGATGCCCTGCTTTTGGCCGACTTCGTCTCAATAACGCCCGGAGATGTGGTGGTTGATCTCGGTGCTGGCTGCGGGATTATCTCGCTTCTTCTGGCCAAAAAAGGGCGGGCCGGATCTATCGTCGGTCTCGAGCTCCAGGAGGAGCTCGCGTCCCAGGCGAAAAGGAATGCCGTACTCAACGGGCTTGAGGAGAGGATCTCGATTGTGCGAGGCGATCTAAGGGCCCTGCCCATGGCCCCTCGATGTGCCGATGTCGTGGTGTGCAATCCACCCTACAGAACGGGAAGGAGCGGCAGGATAAATCCCGATCCGTGCAAGGCACTTGCCAGGCATGAGATAGCGATGAGCCTCCTCGATATCCTTGCCGCCGCCAAAACGCTCCTCAGGCCAAGGGGTAAACTGGCCTTGATTTACCCGGCGAATCGCCTGACCGAGGTCTTCTCCAGGATGAGATCTCAGGATCTAGAGCCCAAGAGGCTCCAGGTCATCTACCCGGATTCAGCCTCTCATGCCAAGCTTGCCATGATCGAAGGCAGATTGGGGGGGAAATCCGGCCTCACGATCCTCCCCCCCATCTTTGGACAGGGCCGGTTCTCAATTCGGTAGCTCGTCCTTGATCCTTTCGCTCCTTACTACTCACCCGGCGTGCCCTTGAGCTCGCCAACCCGGAACCGGATCTTCGTTATCGCTTCCCGTTGAAGGGCGCCATTGATCCTCTCTATGATCTCATGAGACCTGAACTCCAGCTCCTGGAGCCATACGCTGTCTGAAACCTTGACCACCAGAACCCCTTTTTTTATCGATGAGGGCCGGGCATGATTCGCTATTTCAGCTCCAACAGCCTCATCCCAGAGCTTCCAGAGCTTCATATCCTCGAGGTCTAAGGGGTAGTTGGGTAAAGCGAAGATAGCCTCCACCACATCCCGTATGTGGGTGAGCTCTCCGCGATGTTTCCTGCGGATCCGCCTTGATCCCCTGCTCATCTCCATTCCTGAACTTAGTTCGCTTCGCTCACAATTGGAATAATGGAATCTGGGAATAATGGGTTCTGGGAAAGTGGAGCAATGCACGTATTTGGTAATTTTTTCTCAAAAACGAAGGTAAGAAATGAGATAATTCCGTATAAAAATCAACATTCCACTATTCCATCATTCCATCACCCCATCTGGCCTACATGGATCACGTTCCATATAGAATTACGGTTATTTCAATACGTTGTAGAAATTCCGATACGTATAATAATCGCCTTTCCGTTATAAATGTCGTCCATTTTACCCCTTGACGCAACTACTTTTTTCTATTAACCTTCTAATAGTAAAAAGTCCTCTAATCGTCATGCCGGACTTGATCCGGCATCCAGAACTGTTGAATTTACTGGATTCCGGCTTCCGCCGGAATGACAGAAGAGAAAGATTCAAGACTTTTTACGAGTTTGTCAATAGTACATTACAGGAGGTTACAGGAAATGCCGTGGGATTGGGATGAGCTCAAAAAGAAACAGAGGAGTACGGGTGGCGGTTCTCCGCCGCAGATGGATGAGGTCTTTGCGAGGTTCAAGGGCTTACGGGGCAAATTCCCAGGGCTCTGGATCGTTGTCTTGATCATAGTGA
>Ga0315545_1002698_pt1 | contig 15776 bp, 14 predicted proteins | sample SalMarSW160210MG_FD_203096 | JGI IMG/M metagenome (GOLD analysis project Ga0315545, IMG submission 203096) | Salt marsh sediment microbial communities from the Plum Island Ecosystem LTER, Massachusetts, United States - Salt Marsh Sediment SW1602-10 ... | reverse complement strand
CCTCAGACCCCTGCTGAAATGGCTGAAGACCCAGATTGGCAAAGAAGGGGTTGAAGTTCGGTTAAGCTGCGAAGCCACTCCGGAACTGGTGAAAAAGGAGAACCCTGACGTACTGATTATTGCCGTCGGCTCTGACTACATGATTCCGCCCGAGCTGGCTAAAGATGCAGACAATTTCGTTTTTCCCATTGAGGTACTCCTCGGCCAAAAGGGTGTAGGCCAAAACGTCGTGGTTGCGGGCGGGGGTTTCGTCGGCTGTGAAACCGCTCTTCATATCACCGAGGTTTTGAAGAAGAAGGTTACTGTCGTCGAGATGCTGGATGACATTCTCCTGGACATGGAAGCCCCGATGAACATGATGGCCCTCAGGATGAGACTTCAGACGGCGGGCGTAGAAATTAAGACCGGTCTGAAGCTGAAAAGCTACTCAGGAGGTAAGGCCGTCTGTACGGACAAGGCAGGGAAAGACCAGCAGATGGACGCGGATTCCGTGATTCTGGCCCTGGGCCTTAAGCCCCGACGAGACGCCGTTGACAAACTGGGGGGGCTGGCGCCCCAAGTCTTCAAAGTGGGCGATTGCGTCCAGGCCAAAGATATCTACCACGCCTTCAGAGCGGCTTGGGAGGCTGTCTTCTCATTCTAAAAAGCTACCAGCGTTGCTCCTGCGCGCCAAAAGAGCTTTACCAAGCAAGTAAACTAATAGGGAATCAGAAGAAAAACTTGTGATTTCCCCAAAAATTAGCGAGGAGTATATATGGTACTGGGAATAAAATCAAGCCAGCCTTCCTTCTTCAGTAATCATACCCCAAGATCTTGGCACCAGTATAAGGTAACTTCTAGCTTTAATTGTCTCAAATGTTCTTTTGAGGTAACCCGCAACACATTGACTGAGATTGACAAACCTTGGAACGTAAGCTATCATAAGCTACTAAAAAGTTGTCTGATCTGCGAACGGGACAACCCCCGGAGAAACCCTAGTTCTTTGATATGATGACTAGGTAATCACGAGAGAGGAGGTGACTCCTATAAGCGTATAACAGAGATAGCGTATCATCTAATGGAAATATGAACCACATAATAAAAGGGGGGGGAAAAGGAATAAATGAAAAGCTTAAAAGCGGGGATTATTATCTTTGTGGCCCTATCTTTAGTGCTCGCCATAGCACTCAGTGGCTGTCCGTCAAAGGAACCCACAGTAAAAGAGCTGAAAATAGGCTCCCTTGCTGTGCTAACTGGGCCAGGCTCATCGGGTGTTGCACCACAGGATGATGGAGTACATGGAGCGGCGGAGTGGATTAATGAGAACGGCGGACTCACTATCAATGGAGAGAAATATCTTCTTAAAGTTATTACCGAGGATACTAAAGACTCCACCGAAGGGATGGTCGCCGCAACCAATAAATTGGTTTATCAGGATAAGGTAAAATTCATCCTTAACTGTACTCCCTCACTAACTATTCTTAAAGCAGCCCTGCCAATGCTAGAAGAAAACAAGGTGATCGTATTTAATGGTGAGGGTTTAGGTGTACCAGACTTTATACTTCCCGAGTTTACCTATGAATTCTATAGCCCGATGTGCACCTCGGCCTATATGTGCTCGATGGATGCTTTTAAAAAGCTTTACCCAGAAGTAAAAACTTTTGTGTCCATGACTACCGAAGGCGAAGAGTTTCAGAAAGAAGTGGTGCAAATCGAAAAAGCGCTTGCAGTTGACCCCAATGGCCCGCGAATAGTTAGTTATGGCACATACCCAATGGGTTCGAGCGATTATTACCCGGCATGGACTAAAGTATTGGCTGAGGGAGAACAACCAGATGGACTCATCATGTGCATGGGTATTGCCCAATGGTATGCGGGTGTTTTAAAGCAGGGAAGAGAGCTAGGCTTCACAGGGCCTTATCTCGGTATGGGTATAGGCGCAGATCCATACATCGTAGCAGACCTTGCTGGGGAATATGCTACAAATATGCTCCAAGCCTGTTTCGACTTTCAGAGCCCCGAGATGCCAGCCGGTGTAAAGGAAGCAAAACAATTCATGAAAGATAAATACGGCCAAGACCTAATTGCGTCGCACTTCATTGGCTGGGAGCAAATGTATATCTTGGCAGATGTAATCGATCAGGCGCAAAGCCTTGACACCGCCAAGGTAAGGGATTTCTGGGCGAATATGACGGTTGTTAATACTCCAGTTGGACCTGGCTCAATGTCAGGGATGGAGTATTATGGGACTAACAATGTTGTAATTCGCCCCATGCCAATGTGCACGATCATGAATGGAGTGGTAGAACACTACGGATGGGGAGATGGCTCTCTACCCCCGGCGCAGAAGTAGGGTAGCGTCTTGATTAAGGGCCCGCAATGGGCAACGGGAAGATAAAAGAACACGGGATTAGGAAGCGGGAGATATAAAAAGGTTTCCTGTGGCTATTGCGGGCCAGGGGTGAGGCCTGTGTAAATCCAGAAATTCGTAGTATGCTCTGTAAGAGGAGGTAATACCGAAGGAGTTTACGCACATAGACGACATAGCGGAGCTTATAGCAATATACTTCACTCAGGCACAAGGCGAGAGAAGAAATAAAAGTAGGGGCATGGTTTAGCTGCCCCTACTAGCTCACGGCAAAGTAGAACAATATTCTCCAGAAGGAGAAGCCGAGTTTTTCTTTCAATGTGTGCCTGAGATTGCCAAGGGCTTAAACGCGAGGTAAAAGTTATTGAGTATAACAGGTGCATTCTTAGCACAAAGTATACTTAACGGTTTGATGTCGGGCTCCATCTATATATTAGTAGCCTTGGGCTTGGCTTTGGTCATGGGCATCATGGGCATTTTCCAGTTGGCACATGGCGAGATATATATGTTTGGTGCTTATGTTACCTATGCCTTCTGTGTCGTCATTGGCCTTCCATTCATGCTGGCACTGGTCTTATCTGCGCTCGTTATGGGGGCAGGAGGGGTCGTTATCGAGAAGGTTTTCTACCGTCCCTTTCGTTACGCAGCCGATTTCTTGCCCGCTATGATCATAGCTATCGGGCTCATGCTCATACTGCAAAATACGGCCGTGATAAGCTTTGGCTCTACTGATAAAGTTGTTACCTCCCCTTTCAGTGGCGTTATAAACCTTGCCAGCATTAGCATCTCCCAGGAGAGGCTAATAGTCATCATAATTACCATCATCCTTGTGGCAGGGCTCTTCCTTTTGCTTCAAAGGACCAGGATTGGTCAAGCAATGGTTGCCATTTCGCAAAACTTGCAAGGCGCCGCTCTGCAAGGAATAAGTGTTGACAATATTTCCTCCATTGGCATGTTCATTGGTTGCGCCCTGGCGGCGGTAGCAGGAGCATTAATGGGAGCCATATTTGCTATGAACCCGAGCATGGGAAGCTTCGCCTTGATGAAAGGGATTGCGGTGATGATTCTAGGAGGCATGGGGAGCCTTGTAGGAACCGTTATCGGTGGTCTCATCATCGGCCTAATAGACGGAGTAGTTGCATCTATACTAGGTGTCCACATAGCCAACATAACGGTTTTTGTTGTCATTATCATGATACTGCTATTCAGACCCCAAGGACTTATGGGGATTGCAACTCGTTAAGTAGAAACGTTAAAAAATTGAGTAAAAAAACATTAGTCAAACCTTTAAGCTACAGCGCCATTATAGTATTTCTATTCTTAATCCCACTATTTGTTACCTCGCCTTACCATCTTCACATCTTGATTATGTGCGGAATTAGCGTTATTCTGGCTGCCAGCCTTCGCGTTTTATTCAATTGTGGGGAGTTATCCTTGGCGCACGGAGGCATGATGTCCGTCGGTGGCTACACATCAGCGTTGCTGGTGATGAAGCTGGGCGTGTCAACCTGGGCAGCTATGCTCGCGGGCGGAGTAGCCGCCGCATTCCTGGCACTGATGGTTGGTTATCCCTTTTTTAGACTCAAAGGGATATATTTTGCTCTGGTGACTATCTTCTTGTCAGAGGTTATCAGACTCGTACTTGAACAGTGGAGCAGCGTAACCGGTGGAACTATGGGTCTTACCAGAATCCCCAAACCCAACCCGATTGTTATTCCCGGACTATTTAACATGGATTTCGCTTCCAAAACCGATTATTACTACCTTATCCTGGTCCTAGCGCTGATCACCATCCTCATTCTTTATGCCATTGAGCGTTCCCGTATCTTAGTTACCTGGAACAGTATTAGGGAATCTAATGACCTGGCGGCAAGTGTCGGCGTAAATCTCAACAATTTCAAAGTCCTTGCCTTCTGCATCTGCTGTTTCTTTCCTGGCATAGTCGGTGCCTTCTACTCACAGTACATGACGATAATTGCCCCTAATGCCTTTGGCTTCACTTTTTCTCTCTACGTAATTGTGTACTTGATAGTAGGGGGGGCGAAAAGGTTCGCCGGTCCTATCATTGGAGCCATTATCCTAACGCTCCTTCCCGAGTTGGCGCGGGGGTTAAAAGAGTTTCAGCCATTTATTTTTGCTGTGGTGATGATGGCTGTAATAGCCTTTATGCCCCAAGGAATAGTCGGCATACCCCAGCTACTGACAAAATTCGTCAAGGAAAGGCGGGGCCATGCTTGAAATCAAGGGATTGAGCAAGCACTTTGGCGGGCTCGCCGCTGTTGACAAATTCGACCTGAGCATCAACCAGGGGGAGATAGTGGGCTTAATCGGCCCCAATGGCGCCGGGAAGACGGTCACCTTTGATATGATAAGCGGTTTCCTTCGGCCAACGTCGGGAAAGATAATGTTTGAAGGCGAAGATATTACTGGTCGACACCCTTACTACATAGCCAGTAAGGGTATAATCAGGACTTTCCAAGCAACCAGCGTCTTCTCCGAATTAACCGTAATGCAAAATATAGTGGCAGGCTGTCATCTAAATGCAAAGATTGGCCTCTTGGAGAGTATACTCCATCTACCAAGCAGCCGCAAGAAGAAAGAGCGTGTTTTAAATAAAGCCCTTGAAATCTTACAATTCGTAGGGCTGGCAGATATAAAAGATATACTTGCCAAAAACCTGCCCCACGGGCATAAAAGGGTACTCGGTATTGCTATAGCCTTAGCCGCTGAGCCTAAACTGCTATTACTTGATGAGTCAACGTCCGGGATGAATGCTGGTGAAGTGACTGACGCAATGGAGCTTATCAGTAAGATATGGCAAAGAGGGACTACTATCCTGTTAATTGAGCACAACATGAGAGCGGCGATGGGTATTTGTCAGAGGATTGCAGTGCTCAGCTTTGGCAAGAAAATCGCTGAGGGCTTACCGGCAGAAATGCAAGAAAACAAAGAAGTGATCGAAGCTTACCTTGGAGTTGAAGCAAATGCAACAGCTTGAGGTTAAAAATATAACGGTACACTATGGAACAGCGCAAGCGGTAAGCGATGTCACTATAGGGATGGATGAGGGGACTGTGGTCAGCATCATTGGTGCTAATGGGGCTGGGAAAAGCACCCTCATGAAGGCTATATCCGGGCTGATACCAATAACCAAAGGGGAAATATGGTTTCAGGGCACAAGGATAGACAAGATGCAAACTCATGCTATTGTAAAGAGCGGCCTCGTCCAGGTTCCTGAAGGCAGAAGCCTTTTCCCTTTCATGAGCGTCCTGAGCAATCTCAGGCTGGGTGCCTACTTACGAAAAGACAAGGATGGTATAAATAAGGACCTGGATAAAATGTACGAGAAGTTCCCCATTTTGTTGAAGAGGCGAAATCAGCCAGCTGGAACGCTAAGTGGCGGCGAACAACAGATGTTAGCCATTGCTCGCGGCTTAATGGCCAAACCAAAGTTGCTTCTGCTGGATGAGCCTTCGCTGGGACTGTCTCCTAAATTAATTGGAGAGATAGCCGAAGTGATCAGGGACATCAATAGAAGTGGAATCAGCGTTCTTCTGGTAGAGCAAAATGCTGGCCTCGTCAGAAAAGTTGCTGAGAGGGGTTACGTACTGGAGGTTGGCAAAATTGTCCTCGAGGGAAAATTAGAGGAATTAATGACTGATAAGCTTGTGCAGAGAGCTTTTCTAGGGTAGAGAGCCCGCTTTCTCCATCGTAGCCTCTATCATCTTAACAATCATCTAGGAACCTTTTATAATGTAGTGTGGCTGTCGGCGCTCAAGATGACCATAGCCCAGCGGCGACCCGTCCCCGGTGTTATTCATCACTAGGCCCAGGGGGGCGCAGTCCTCCCCGGGCCACAGCTATTCTTTTTCAGGATATCAGTCCTGTAGTAAACGGGTAACAAACTATTTCTTCATCTCGCACAGCTCGATTATCTGCTCCTCACCGTCCTCAGAGACCCGGCCCATATTCAGGGCACAGAAGCCGAAATACTCCCCCAGCCAGGGCTCTTTACCCCAGGCCGATTTACTCTTTTTGGGTTCGGAACCGGCAAAATAGGGCATGGGGTCAAAAACGGGCTGGACGGGATAATCCTTGAGCTTACCCCAGGTCTTTTTTATATCAGGCACCTGAAAAGCTATAGCACAACCCTTACCACTCCCGATGCCTTTGGCAAAACAGGTAGGTCGGTTCACATAATAGACAACGTCGACAAAGGTATCGTAGTCATCCATGAGATGTAAAATGCGGTCGGCACCCCTCATACCTCGATCAGTCCAGACCGAATCTCCGGTGACCAAGCCATCAGCCGGCATACCATCTCTAACATGCAACCCGATGACGTTAACGAAGAATTCCCCCGCCTTCTTCATTTCCGCCACGCTCTTCACCGGTATAATAATATGGCTTATTTTAACCGCCATTTTTTCACTCCTTAAGCCTTTTGAATCCTTCCCAGAGCCCTGCCGCTCCGTTTACCTCCACACGCCAGCTATTTCTTCATCTCGCACAGCTCGATTATCTGCTCCTCGCCGTCTTCAGAAACCCGGCCCATATTCAGGGCACAGAAAGCAAAATACTCCCCTAACCAGGGCTCTTTACCATCCATAATAATGGGTTCGGGTTCATCACTATAGGTTATCGGATCATAAACGGGCTGGACGGGGTAATCTTTAAGCTTACCCCAGGCCTTTTTGATATCGGGCACTCTAAAAGCCAACGCAAAACCCTTGCCGCTACCGACGCCTTTGGCATAACAGACAGGTTGAGTCTCATAAAGAACAACATCTACAAACGTATCGTAGTCATCCATGAGATGTAAAATGCGGTCAGGTTTCCTTATGCCTCGCTCAGTCCAAATATCCGCCCCGGTGACCAAACCATCGGCAGGCAAGCCGTCTCTAATATGTAAGCCGATAACATTAACGAAGAACTCCCCCGCCTTCTTCATTGCCGCCACGCTCTTCACCGGTATAATAATATGACTTATTTTAACTGCCATTTTTTACTCCTTAAGCCTTTTGAATTCGTTCCAGAGTTCTGCCGCTCTGTTTAACGCCACACGCGGCTATTTCTTCATCTCGCACAGCTCGATTATCTGCTCCTCACCGTCCTCAGAGACCCGGCCCATATTCAGGGCACAGAAGGCGAAATACTCCCCCATCCAGGGCTCCTTACCACCGCGCATTGAAGGGACGGTCTCATCAGTGTAGGTTTTGGGGTCATAAACGGGCTGGACGGGATAATCCTTGAGCTTACCCCAGGTCTTTTTGATATCAGGCACCTGAAAAGCTATAGCACAACCCTTACCGCTGCCAACGCCTTTAGCAAAACAGGTAGGTCTATTATTATAAACAACAATATCTACAAACATGCCATAGTCATCCAGGAGATGCAAAATATGGTCGGGAAATCTCATGCCTCGCTCATTCCAGATGGATACTCCAGGAGGATGCCCGCTATGCACCGGCTCTCCGGGAGAATCCGGCCATTCTCTCGTATGTAAGCCGATGACATTAACGAAGAAATCCTTCGCCTTTTTGGCTTCCTCCACACTCTTCACCGGTATGATAATATGACTTATTTTAACCGCCATTTTTTTACTCCTTAAGCCTTTTGAATCCGTTCCAGAGTTCTGCCGCTCTGTTTAACTCCGCATGCCGGCTATTTCTTTTTCATCTCGCACAGTTCGATTATCTGCTCCTCACCGTCTTCAGAGACCCGGCCCATATTCAGGGCACAGAATGCGAAATACTCCCCCATCCAGGGCTCTTTACTCCCGAGAGGTATGGGCTCGGGGTCCTCACTATAGGTCATCGGATCATAAACGGGCTGGACGGGGTAATTCTTGAGCTTACCCCAGGTCTTTTTGATATCAGGCACCTGAAAAGCCAACGCAAAACCCTTACCACTCCCAACACCTTTAGCAAAACAGGCAGGTCTATCATTATAAAGAACAATATCTACAAAAGTATCGTAGTCATCCAGGAGATGTAAAATGCGGTCGGGCAATCTCACACCCCGCTCAGTCCAAATATCCGGTTCGGTGGCTAAACCATCGGCAGGCACGCCGTCTCTAATATGCAACCCGATGACATTAACGAAGAACTCCCCCGCCTTCTTCATCTCCTCCACGCTCTTCACCGGTATAATAATATGACTTATTTTAACTGCCATTTTTCACTCCTTAAGCCTTTTGAATCCGTCCCAGAGCTCTGTCGCTCTGTTTACCTCCACACGCCATATGAGCAAGTGAAGGTTTCCAACTGACCGATTTCTCTCTTGATTTATCACCCCCTTTCGGACGTGATAGTGCTACTAATGCAGCATTATCTTACTTGAACTAATCAAAGAAGCTTCCATACACAGGGATATGCCCTTCTATCTCTAGACCTGACCAATGTGATGCCTGATGCATCACAGCTTGCAATAGCCCGTAGTGCTTAAGTCGTCTTCGGGCAAACCGCGGTCGCTAAAATAATACACCCAACTTTGAGTCTTCGTCAAATAAATCAACCAGTCTGTTGACCTCCTTTGGCATAGTGGCTGCCGTCTTTAGTTTTCTCTTCCCCTCCGTAGTACTAAACACCCGACAAACAAATGCATCAAAATTATGCTCCCCAGACTCGGTGGAAAATTTGAAATATCACCTTAAATATTATATAATCGCAACCAGCGAATCTAGCTACGGTAAACATCACAAGACTACACTCACAGCCTGCAATCAGCCAGAAAGGAGGACCTTCACGCACATTGGAACCAGAAAAGAAAGTCCCGGTAGTTGAAGAGGAAGTAAGTTTTTCAGTTAACGGGGGTTTATACCAAGTGAGGGTACAGTCTAACTGGACCCTTCAATACGTTCTCCACGATGAACTCGGGTTGACCGGAACCAAAGAATTCTGTAACGAGGGGGCCTGCGGTGCTTGTGCCGTGATTATGGACGGGAGGCCGATTCTCTCGTGCATGGCTCTGGCCATAGAATGCGACGGCCAGACAATAGAGACTATAGAAGGAATCACCGGAGCCAAGCACCCACTTATTGAAGCCTATGTCAATCATAGCTGCATGCAGTGCGGTTACTGCACGCCCGGTTTTGTAGTTACCGCCAAAGCCCTGCTAGACAAAAATCCCAGCCCGACGGAAGAGGAAGTGAAAGAGGCTCTGGTCGGTAATCTGTGTCGGTGTGGCACATATCCTCAACATGTCAAGGCAGTGCTGGCAGCAGCCAATAATTTGCAGCGGGGGCAGAGAGTATGAGCGACAATGAAATGTCAAAAATACAAGAGCTGTTTGACAATTTAAAGAGCGATAAATATCCCCTGGACGAGTACCAGAGCGTAGGCAAACGCGGCGTACGCCGGATAGATGGCTATGAGAAAGCAACCGGGGCGGCAAAGTATACGATGGACGTCCAGTTGCCCGGGATGCTGCACTTAAGATTCCTTACCTCCCCCTACCCCCATGCCGAAATAAAGAGTCTGGACACCAGCAAAGCCGAGGCGCTGCCCGGCGTCAGAGCGGTACTGAGGTATGACGACCCGGAGCTACCAGCCGGGGCGGACCTGGGTGGACATGAAACGTCTGACGTGCCGGTTCTGCCCAAGGTAGCTTATTTCCAGGGAGAAGAAGTGGGTGCGGCTGTAGCTGCTGATAGCGAGGAAATAGCTGAAGAGGCCCTGACGCTGATAGATGTAGAGTGGGAAGAACGCCCCTTTGTCCTGGACCCGGAGGAAGCGATGCAGCCGGGGGCTCCTTTATCCAACCCCGAGGCGCTCCCCGATGGCAATATTAGCAACCAGGGTCAAGGTATAGACATAGAAGAGCACGGCGATGTGGAGAAAGGTTTTGCCGAGGCTGATAAGATAGTTGAATTCAAGTTCAAACAGGGCTATAACACCTGGATTGGGCCGGAACGCCCCTGCGGTGTATTCAGATGGAACGGGGATTACCCCGAGGTCTGGGTTAAGCATCAGCGCCCACATATATGCAAACGCGCGGTTGCTTCCTGGTTCGGGGGCATCCCCATGAATAAGATTCAGGTCCATTGTCTGTATCAAGGCGCCAGTTTTGGCGGATGGAGCCAGATGGGCTGGAACCTGGGGGGACACTACTGCTCTGCCGTCATAGCCAAAAGGACGGGCCGGCCGGTCAAGTGGATGTTCAACCGGAGGGAAGATTTCTACGGTGGTGAGATGGATACAGGGGTATACTACTTTAAGGTCGGCGCCAAACTGGATGGGACGATTACCGCCGTAAAAGGGAGAGCTGTAGTTGTCAACCAGGCAATGCCGGTATTTGGTTTTGTCAAGCATTTTGCTGAAAATACCAAGATCCCCAACATATACGGCAAAACAGAAGCAGTGTGGGTAAACAAAGGGCCAACAACGGCAACACGCTGCGAACAGAACTCAAACTGCTACTGTCTTAATGAGGTATTTACTCATGTGGCCGATGCGCTGGGGCTTGACCCGGTAGAGCTTGCGCTTAAGAACGATGGCGCTGAGGGCCACGATATAGCATGGCTAAACGAGCAGAAGGCAAAGCTGGGATTCAAGGTTAGAGATAGCCTTAAGGAGTGCGTAGAGAAGGGAAAGAAAGCAATAGGTTGGGACAAGAAGTGGCATCTACCGGGAACCAATAAGCTCCCCAACGGTAAGCGGCACGGGTTGGGCTTTGTCTGGACACACGAGTGGGACGATTCCGGAGGGACCAGTGAAATAGCAATACGCCTTGAACGCACCGACGGAACGGCCACCATCCTGGGATGTCGCTCCGATATCGGGGTTAATGCTGAGACAGCTTACTGCCAGGTTGCGGCTGATGAACTGGGGATGCGAATAGAGGATGTTAATTACAAGGCGCAAATCGATGCTGGTTTCTTTGCCATGACGCCCGATACCTCCACCAATATGTCGGTTAACGGGTTCGCCGTCAGGAATGCTGCCAGACTCCTGAAACGACAGATTCTTGAAGCCGCCACAAGTCCCAGGGGGGTGACGCAACTGGGCAGCGCGCCGGCTGCCTTCCCCGGCAAGAAGCCTGAGGAGCTGGATATAAAAGACAGCGTAATCTACGAGAAAGCAAATCCCTCAAATAGAAAGACGCTGGCAGAACTGGCTAAAATGGCTGGCGCTCAGGGTCCTATCAGCTCACCTAAAGGCGAACCATTCAGAACTGGCCAGCCATATCTCAATTATACCTACACCCAGCCTCTCTTTGCCCACTCCTGGCAGGTCCAGATGGGGACTTACGCAGACGTACGTCTCCGCTTCTGCCGGCAGGCACACTTCATGGAAGTCGAGGTAGATGAAGAAACCGGGGAAGTCGAGGTGAAGAAGGTAGTTACCGTCAATGATGTCGGCCGGGTAATAAACTGGGAGGGTTGTGAAGGGCAGCAGTACGGCGGAGCTTTTATGGGGATAGGCAGGGGTCGAAGCGAGGAGGTTGTCCACGACCCACAGACAGGTGTCATGCTCAACGGCAATCTTCTAAATTATAAAATACCGACGATGCTTGATATCGGCTCCATAGACACCATCCTGGTGGAAACAGGCATGGGCTACGGCCCCTACGGGCTTGTCGGTATCGGTGAGGACGTAGCCACCGTCACTCCCACACTTATTGGCCTAGCCGTCCACAATGCTATCGGCAAATGGGTCGATGACTTCCCAACCACCCCGGACAGAGTTCTTAAAGCATTGGGGAAAGCGTAAAATGAAGAAATTCAAACACGTAAATGCCTCATCAGTAAAAGAAGCAACCTCAGTCCTCAAAGACTACGGCAGAAAGGCAAGGATTATCGCTGGTGGCACCGACCTGTTGGGCCAGATGAAGGATGACATATTACCGGAATACCCTGAGGTCGTAGTAAATATCAAGACCATTTCCGGTCTGGACTATATCAGGGAAGAAGGCCAAACGCTCAAGGTAGGTGCCCTAACCAGGCTCGAAGACATCGCCCGGGACAAGGTGGTAAAGAACAGGTATTCTATACTGGCCGAGGCGGCCCGTAGAACCGCCTCCCCCCACATCAGGGAGATGGGCAGCATCGGAGGCAACATCTGCCAGAGCAACCGGTGCTGGTACTACTGGGTCCCCGACAACAGGTTCTACTGCGCCCGGAAAGGCGGCAAGACATGCTACGCCCTGACCGGGGACGGCAGATACCACTCCATATTCGGCGGCACCAGAGTAAACGGCACGCCCTGCTCTACCGATTGTCCGGCTGGCGTGGATATACCCTCATACCTCAGCAAAATCAGGGGCGGCGAGCTAGCCGAAGCCGCCAGGATACTGCTTAATTTCAACCCCCTCCCCGCCATAACCGGCAGGGTCTGCCCCCACTTCTGCGAGAGCGAGTGCAATCGGGGCGAGTTCGATGAACCGATATCCATTAAGGGCATCGAGAGGTTCGTTGGGGATTACATCCTTGAGAATGCCGGCGAAATCATCACCCCACCCCAAGGCAACATTGCCAAGAGCGTAGCCATTGCCGGTTCTGGGCCGGCAGGCCTTTCCGCCGCATACTACCTCAGAAAGCTTGGCTACAGCGTAACCGTGTTTGAGAAGATGGAGAAAGCGGGCGGACTGCTCACCTACGGTATACCACCGTACCGGTTGCCAAAAGACGTTGTAGGCAGGCAGCTCAAAGCCCTGGAGGGTATGGGAATCGAATTCAGTCTTAAGACTGAACTTGGCCAAGACGTACCCATGAACCGCTTTGACGCTGTATTCCTGGCGTGCGGAGCCTGGAAGGAAAGGCCGGCGGGAATAAAGGGAGAGCAGCTGGTGATTTCCGGTATAGAGTTCCTGAGAAATTCCAATCTCGGGATTAGAAAGGTTCCGGGCAAGAAAGTCGCGGTGATAGGCGGCGGCAACGTCGCCGTAGATGTTGCCCGGACGCTGCTGAGGCTGGGGGTTAAGCCGGTGATTCTTTATCGGCGCAGCCGGGCAGAGATGCCGGCGGTAAAGGAGGAGGTTGAAAAGGCGGAGGAGGAAGGCATTAAAATCCAGTTCCTTACCCTGCCCGTGGAAGCCTCCAGGAAGGACGGCAAGATAACCCTCAAGTGCACCAAAATGCGGCTCGGGCCTCCAGATAAGACGGGAAGGCCTCAGCCAGTGCCGGTAAAGGGCTCGGAATTTACCGCCGACTTTGACGCAGTAATAAAGGCAATCGGGGAAGAGCCGGACACCTCAGCTATCCCCGGCGAGTTCCTGGACAAAAAAGGGCGGCTGAAGGTAGATGCCTCGACGCATTCCCTGGGCAAAAATATCTTTGCCGGAGGGGATTTCGTCACCGGCCCGGCAACAGTCGTTGCCGCCATAGCCGCCGGGAGAAAAGCGGCCAGCTCCATAGACCAGTATCTGGGAGGCACGGGGGCCCAATATAGCGGCAACGGGGCGGGTAAGCTTCCGGAGAAATTCAACAGCTCCTACCTTAAGAAAAAAAGCCGGGTTGATACCCCGGAACTGCCGGTAACCAAAAGGGTTCAGAGCGTAGATATTGAGGATGTTGGTAGCCTGGACTCAACTGCCGTCGAGACCGAAGCCAATAGGTGTCTAAATTGCAGCTGTGTGGCGGTTAACTCATCAGACATGGCCCCGGCGTTGATAGCCCTGGGGGCTAAAATCAAAACCACCAAGAGGGTTATCGAGGCCGAGAAGTTCTTCGCCGTGGCCGGCGATAAGACGACAGTCTTAGATGACAACGAGATAGTCACAGAGATTGAAGTCCCGGCACCCGGTGCCGGCACCAGGTGCACCTTCACCAAGTTTGCCCTAAGGAAGTCGATAGACTTCCCCATAGTCAGCTGTGCCACAGCTATAAAGAGTGAAAAGGGAGTGGTTAAGGCCGCCAGGATATGCCTCAACGCGGTATACAACACGCCCTACCGGGCAACCAAGGCCGAAGAGAAACTTAAGGGCAAACCGATTAACGATTCAACCGCCGAAGGTGCGGCCAACACCATAGCCGCCGACACCTGCCCACTGATAAACAACCGCTACAAGATTCAGATAACCAAAACGCTGGTTAAAAGAGCCATACTAGCCTGTAAATAGGAGGGTGAAAGATGAAAGCCTTAAGGTGGTATGCCAAAAAAGATTTTCGCTATGAAGATATACCCGAACCGTCGCCCGGGCCGGGGCAGATAAAAGTAAAGGTTGACCTGGCCGGTATCTGCGGTACCGATTTAAAGGAATACACCGACGGCCCCGTCATGCTTGACCCCACCAAGGTGCCGATAATTTTAGGCCATGAGTTCGTTGGCAGAATCACTGAGGTAGGCAAGGGAGTAACCGACTTTAAAGTCGGAGAGCGGATAACCGCGGTCGGTTACTGGTACTGCGGTGAATGCTACTTTTGTAAAAGGGGAATGTACAATATCTGTATGAAGGCCGGTTTCACCGGTCTGACCTCGGACGGCTGCATGGCTGAGTACGTGGTCGTTCCCGGTTATGCCGCTTATAAACTTCCCGATTCGGTGTCTGATGAACTCGGGGCCCTGGTTGAGCCTCTGGCAGTGTCGCTTCACGCTGTTCAGCGAGGCAATGTTCGTCCCGGGGATACTGTAGCTATCGTGGGGGCAGGTACTATCGGGCTTGGCGTTCTGCTGGCGGCCAGGGCTGCCGGTGCGGCCAACGTCTATATTGTGGATAAGATTAAAGCCAGAGGAAAACTTGCCCTAGCTATGGGAGCTACCGCCTTTATTAATCCTGAAGACGAGGACCCGGAACAGCGGGTCAAGGATATGACTGGTGGTCTGGGGGCGGATGTATCTTTTGAGTGCGTTGGTATTCAGGTTACTGCTCAGCTAGCCCAAAAGCTAGCTCGAAATGGTGGCACCATTGTGATTGTAGGGGTCTTTGAAGCACCTGCCTCAATGGACCTTTTCGAAATGATGTTTCATCAGAAAAACATCGTGGGCAGCCCTATTTATGTCAACGAGGCCGAGACGGTTATCGCCCTGCTGGCGGATAAAAGGATTGAACCTGGCAGAATGATTACCGCCAGGGTGCCGCTTAAAGATGCGGTAGCAAAGGGGTTTGAGGAGCTGGTTAACAACAAGGAAAACAACATCAAAGTATTGCTCCAAATTACCTGACGCCACCTCTAGCCCTGTTCCTCAGACGACAGATAGTAAATCAGATACAGCCAGCGGACAGATTCGAACTGTCGACCGGCGGTTTACGAAACCGCTGCTCTACCCCTGAGCTACGCTGGCCCAAGCCAAGTATAGCATAAAAGCTGATTTTCCATTAATCTCACCCGCTTAGTTATTTGCTCAGCAACCCACCCCCTTAATCCCCCTCCCTTGCAAGGGAGGGGGAAGATTTTTTCTTTAAAAGGGGCTTCGCCCCCTCTTAAACACCCCCCAAGAAGAAATTGATAGAAGTATCACTTCTGTAGGGCGGGTCAGGGTGGGACGAG
>Ga0315545_1002697_pt1 | contig 15781 bp, 13 predicted proteins | sample SalMarSW160210MG_FD_203096 | JGI IMG/M metagenome (GOLD analysis project Ga0315545, IMG submission 203096) | Salt marsh sediment microbial communities from the Plum Island Ecosystem LTER, Massachusetts, United States - Salt Marsh Sediment SW1602-10 ... | reverse complement strand
AAGCCTGTAAAGTTAGAATGAGTTCAATTTCCTTTATCCTGTGGAAATGAAACTACGGGAGCGGGTGGAAAAGATTGCCAAAGTGGTCTATGGTGCTAATGGCGTGTCCTGGACCCCTGATGCCGAAGCCAAGGCTAAGAAACTTGAGTCCGATGCTGAATATGATGATTACGCCACCATGATGGTAAAGACTCATCTAAGCCTCACCCACGATCCGGCAGTTAAGGGCGTCCCCAAGGATTGGGTTCTGCCCATACGCGATGTATTGATTTACTCCGGGGCGAAATTCCTCTGTCCCTGCGCCGGGGCTATCAGCCTGATGCCAGGAACCTCATCTAACCCTGCCTTTAGAAAGGTCGATGTAGATGTAAACACGGGAAAGGTTACGGGGCTGTTTTAGCGGAGGATAACTGCTTGAGTTTTAATATTGCTGTAGCTGGAAAGGGTGGTACTGGGAAAACATCTGTAGCTAGTCTTGTTATTCGCTACCTTATCAAGAACGGCGGGGGACCAATTTTAGCAGTTGATGCTGACCCCAATGCCAATTTGGGAGATAGTTTAGGACTTAATGTTAAGAAGACGGTTGGCTCTATGCTCGATGAATTTCAAAAGGACAAGATAAACATACCTTCTGGAATGACCAAGGAGACTTATCTGCAGTATAAACTAAACGAGATTATCGTTGAAAGTAAAGACCTTGACCTGGTAACGATGGGCAGGGGTGAGGGTCCAGAGTGCTATTGTTACCCTAATCTTATCCTGAGGAAATTCGCCGATACACTGGCTGAAAATTATGCTTATACGGTTATGGATAATGAGGCAGGGATGGAGCATCTGAACCGTAGAACCACTCAGAATGTTGACCAGCTTCTTATAATCTCTGACCATTCAGTAAAGGGGGTGCGAACCGTTGCCCGAATAAGGGACCTGGTCTCCGAGCTAAAATTGATGGTGAAAAAGCAATCAGTGATAATCAATTTAGCCCCACCCAAACTAGACCCACTCGTCATTAAGGAACTAGATAGACTGGTAATTAAGCCCACAGCTATAATTCCTGAAGATGAGGAGGTATATCATTATGACCTCAAGCTAAAGCCGCTGGTTGACCTTCCTGACACCTCAAAGGCAGTGATGGCGGTTCGTGATTTGATGGTTAATTTGTAAAGGATTGGCTTACTGTGTCATAATAATTAAGAAAGGGGAGCAAAAATGCCAGCACAAATTATTAGTGGAACCGAGATTGCCAAACAGATTCGCCAGGAGCTAAAGCAAGAAATTGCTGAGCTCAAAGAGAAGTATAATCTCATACCAGGACTAGTCACTGTCTTGGTGGGTGAGGACCCGGCGTCCCAGGTTTATGTCGGGTCAAAGGTAAAGACATGCGAGGCTTTAGGTGTATATTCAGAAAGACACGACTTGCCGGCTGAAACCGGTCAGGAAGAGCTACTAGCTCTAATCGACAAACTTAATAAAGACCAAAAGATTCATGGTATTCTAGTCCAATTGCCCCTGCCCAAACATATCAATGAAACTGAAGTTCTTTATGCCATTGACCCCAAAAAGGATGTCGATGGCTTTCATCCAGTGAATGTAGGCAAACTAATGATAGGAGAGCCAGATTATTTACCTTGCACTCCTCACGGGATACAGCAGCTTCTAATCCGGACCGGGGTTCAGATTGAAGGAGCAGAGGTAGTGGTTGTCGGTAGAAGCAACATTGTAGGCAAACCTATAGCCAATATCCTTCTCCAGAAGAAAGACGGAGCTAATGCCACGGTTACTGTATGCCACACCCGAACTAAGGATATGGCTTTCCACACCAGGAGAGCTGATATACTAATTGTAGCCGCTGGAAAACCCAAGGCTATCACCGCCGACATGGTTAAAGAGGGGGTAGTGGTGATTGATGTTGGTGTTAATAGAATAGGAAAGACCCCGGAAGGCAAGGCTATACTGTGCGGAGATGTTGACTTTGATTCAGTTAAGGAGAAGGCTAAAGCTATTAGCCCAGTCCCTGGTGGGGTTGGCCCGATGACCATAATCATGCTTATGCTAAATACGGTAAGAGCGGCAAAATTGGCTGCTGGACTAGCCTAGTGAATGAGAAAAGTGATGGAGTACGAAATTAATAAAAAGAGCGCACCCGGGAGGAAGAAGGTAGAAATACTGGGAGAAACCTACGAGGAGGGTAAGCCCGAAGATGAGGAACTTGGCAAATGGAGGCAAAAACTAGTCAGCCGGAAAGAGAAGCTCAAATATCTGCAAACTGGCGAGAGATATTGGTATGGAGAAGATTGGTACGGCAGTGAAAAGAGGAGGATTTCAGCTTAGATAAGGGAGTCAAAAATAGCGTTTGCAATTCCTAGCTCTAGAGCTAGGAATTTTTACTTTAATTATGTATAATTAGTGGTGGGAAGGGAGATAAGAAATGCCGTTTGAAATTCCCAAAACATTATATAGCGGTAAGATCAAAGAGATAAAACTGGGCAAGGGCAATAAAGCAGTAACCATTGGCGGGGAGAGTGCTTATCCCTTCTACCTTTTTGAAGGCGAGATGCCAAATCTGCCCAAGATAGCCATGGAGGTTTGGGACTGTGCCCCTGAGGAGTGGGCTGAAGCCGCTTTAAAGCCTTTTACCGGGGTAACCGATGACCCTGTTGCCTGGGCGAAGAAATGTATTGAAGATTATGGGGCAGAACTGATCGCACTACAACTAATAAGCACCGACCCCAATGGGCTTAATAGGGACGCTGATGAAGCTACCGAGGTGGTTAAAAGGGTAGCCGAGGCTATTGATGTCCCCTTAATCGTTTGGGGAACAGCCAATCATGAAAAAGATACTGAAGTTCTAAGAAAGGTCTGTGAGATTTGCCAGGAGAAGGAGCTGATTATTGGCCCAGTGGAGGAAGGAGACTACAAGAAGATTGGTGCCGCCGCCCTTGGTTATCACCATACCGTAATTTCATCATCGCCCATAGACATAAACTTGGCTAAGCAGCTTAATATTCTACTGGGCAATCTTGGTATCCCTGATGAACTGATTGTGATTGACCCTACTGTCAGCAGCATAGGCTATGGTATTGAGTATTGTTACTCGGTAATGGAAAGGGACAGGATGGCAGCATTAACCCAACAGGACGGAAAGCTCCAGTTCCCTATGATTTGCAATCTGGCTAAAGAGGTATGGAAGACCAAGGAAGTTAATATTCCAATGGAGGAAGACCCCAGGCTTGGAGATGCCAAGAAGAGGGGGATTTTAATGGAGTCTATGTCAGCCATGGTATTACTTCTTGGTGGGGCTGATGTGCTAATCATGAGACACCCGGAAGCAATAAAATTAATCCGAGAGATGATAACTGAATTGACAGCTTCCTAAAGTAATCTAAGATGAGGGTTATAAGCATCACAAACTGTCATTACGAGCGAAGCGAAGTAATCTCACTATTGCTTTGGCATGGCGTGACTTGCAATGATAATGAAACAGACTCAAGATTGAAAGGGGGTAAGCAGAATGGCTGATTCAGAAACCAAGAGCATTGATAACGCTAGTATCAGGATGATAGACAAAGCGGCTAGTGATAGGGTTAATACCGCCTTTGATAGGGCTGAAACGATGAAACCCTGCCCCATAGGGTCTGTTGGCAGTTGCTGTAGCAATTGTGGGATGGGACCTTGCCGTGTGCCCCTGCCAAAGGGGAAAGAGGAAACTCCGGAGGAGAAACGAAAGAGAAGAGGCATCTGCGGGGCAACCGCTGAGACCATCGCTGCTCGTAATTTTATTCGGATGGTAGCTGGTGGAGCAGCGGCTCATTCTGACCACGGTCGGGGGGTAGCTGAGCTCTTCTTGGCAGTAGCTAAAGGTGAGGCTCCGGGCTACGAGATAAAAGATGAGCAGAAGCTATTGCAACTGGCTCTGGATTTTGGCGTTGAAATTGGGGAGAGGAGTAACCAGGAAATAGCTATTGATATTGGTGAAATAGCTCTGGCTGAGTTTGGAAAACAGGAGGGCGAGGTTCTGTTCCTAAGAAGGGCACCGCTGAAGCGCCAGGAGATATGGCGGCGGGAGGGGGTCGCCCCCAGGGGCATTGATAGAGAAATTGTAGAGATAATGCACCGAACTCATATGGGGGTTGACCAGGACTACCGGAATCTGCTCCGCCAAGGAGTTAGAGCAGCTATAAGCGATGGCTGGGGTGGTAGTATGATTGCCACTGAGCTACAAGACATCCTCTTTGGCACTCCAGCACCAGTGCTGGGCAGGATAAATCTAGGGGTGCTTAAACGGGATGATGTAAATCTTATCATTCATGGTCATGAACCCTTGCTTTCTGAGATGATTGTGGTCGCCGCACAACAACCCGAGATGATAGAGCTGACTAAATCTAAAGGGGCTAACGGGATAAACCTAGCAGGCATGTGTTGCACCGCCAATGAGATATTGATGCGCCATGGGATACCTCTAGCCGGGAACTTCCTACAACAGGAGCTAGCTATAGTTACCGGGGCAGTAGATGCCATGGTAGTAGATGTTCAGTGTATCATGCAGTCCTTGACCACTGTAGCTGAGTGTTACCATACCAAGATTATCACCACCTCACCCAAGGCTAAGATTCCCGGCGCACTCCATATTGAGTTTGATGAGCACAATGCTATGGAGTCAGCTAAGGCTATAGTTAGGGCTGCCATTGATAATTTCCCTAACCGGGGGATGAATATTGATATTCCTAATGAGCAAACTGACCTAGTGGCTGGATTCAGCCACGAGACGATTAACTACCTATTGGGCGGTCTATTCCGGGCTTCCTACCGACCGCTAAATGACAATATCATTAATGGCAGGATTAGAGGGGTAGCTGGTGTTGTCGGCTGCAACAATGCCCGGGTTAAACACAACTACGCTCACATCACCATGGTTAAGGAACTTATCAAGAACGATGTATTGGTGCTTCAAACTGGTTGTAGTGCCATAGCCTCTGCTGAAGCTGGGCTGATGACTCCAGAGGCAGCATCAAAATATGCTGGTGAGGGTCTAGCTTCGGTTTGCGAAACAGTCGGTATTCCGCCAGTATTGCACCTAGGTTCCTGTGTTGATAATAGTCGAATATTGATGGCAGCCACTGCCATGGTAAAAGACGGTGGCTTGGGTGATGACATCAGTGACCTGCCTGTAGCCGGGGCTGCCCCCGAGTGGATGAGCGAAAAGGCAATTTCCATTGGTCAATATTTTGTTGGCTCTGGAGTATTCACCGTATTTGGCGTTAATTGGCCTACTTTAGGCAGTAATGAGGTCAGCGAGTTTTTATTCAAGGATTTTGAGGCTATGTATGGTGGAATGTGGGCATTTGAACCAGACCCGCTTAAAGCCGCCAGCCTTATGATTGAACACATCGACAAGAAGCGTAAAGCCTTAGGCATTGATAAGGCTAGAGAGCGGATACTCTACGATATGACAATGAGAAGGGAACTATAAGCAGTATAATCACCAAGACAATAAAAGTGTAATGGGGTTGAAATATGTCTAAAATTATTGCATCAGCAGCCATTAGAGGGGCTTATAAAATTGTTAACCAGGCTGAGAAGAAGTGGCAGCAGGCAATGGACAGGTGGGGGGATAATGAACCGGTAGGCTTCCCCAACACTGCCTATTATCTACCGGTAATCTACGGGATTTTAGGAACACCGGTGGAGAAATTGGGTGATATGGAACAGGTGCTAAAGAAGTGTAAATCCCTGTTACCACCGCCGGTAAGGGAACAATGCCCCTTGCCCTATCTAGCACCAGCCCTTGATGCCGGGATGGCAACCTTCTTTGCCGATGAGATTATTGAAGCCATAAGGTATCTAGAGGAGCCTGATTTCTATACTAAGCAGGAAGACCCTACTGATAGTAATATCTGGTTAGGTGCCGCCAATGATATAATCCTGAGAAAACGTGGGATTGAATTTGTGGATGGCACTGCTCCAGGCTTTGCTGCTGTCCTTGGCGCCGCACCAAATAAAGAAATAGCTGCCAAAATCGCCAACGAACTCCAGCAGAAGAACCTATATGTCTTTATGTGTGCCGAGCATAACGGGAAGAGGTTCTCGGAACAGCTTGTGGAAGCAGGAGTACAGATTGGGTGGTCACTTCGGTTGGTCTCCTTTGGTCCTGATGTTACCGCCGCTGTATTTGCCGCTGGCTTTGCCACCAAGGCAGCACTTTCCTTCGGCGGCATCGAGCCTGGCGATTTCAGAAAAGTCCTTATCTATAACAAAGACCGCATCTTTGCCTTTGCCCTGCCGCTAGGCTATGTTACCGATGAGTGGTATGCCAATGCCCTCGGCTGCGTCAACTTTGGCTTCCCGGTTATTGCTGATACCCCAATACCTGAGATTTTGCCTACCGGGGTATGCACCTACGAGCATGTCGTCTCCAATGTTCCCTACGATAAAATAGTGTCTAAAGCCATAGAGGTAAGAGGGGTGAAGATCACAGTGGCTGAGATACCGATTCCGGTAGCCTTTGGTCCAGCCTTTGAGGGCGAGAGGATTCGGAAAGGGGAATGGTATTTGGAGTGTGGCGGCGGCAGAACACCTATGGTTGAGTGGGCTACCTCCAAGCGGATAAATGAGGTAGAGGACGGAAAGATTGAAGTAATTGGGCCTGACATAAATGATATTACTGAAGAATCCCGTTTACCTTTGGCTATAGTGGTTGAGGTTGCCGGCAGAGAGATGGAGGAGGACTATGAACCCATTATGGAGCGGCAAATTCACCACCTGATAAATTATGCTCAAGGGGTTTGGCATCAAGGGCAGAGGGATATCGCCTGGCTACGAATTAGTAAACAGGCAAAGGAAAAGGGCTTCAAATTACATCATATAGGTATCCTCCTCCATGCCAAACTGCACCAGGATTTTAGTCGGATATTTGATAAGATGCAGGTAAAAATCTACACCGAGGAGAATAAAGTAAGACAGATAATAGAAAAAGCAAAGGCTACCTATGCGATTCGAGATGCAAGAATTGAAGGGATGACCGACGAAACTACTGATATATACTACTCATGCACTCTGTGCCAGTCCTTTGCCCCCAGCCATGTTTGTATCATTACTCCGGAAAAAACCGGACTTTGCGGTTCCTATAACTGGATGGACTGTAAGGCTGCTTACGAGATTAACCCTACCGGACCTAATCAACCAGTACCTAAGGGAGAGACCATTGATGCCAAACTGGGGCAATGGAAAGGGGTAAATGAGTTTATATTTAAAGCTTCGCGTGGAAATCTAGACCACTATAATATGTACAGTATAGTAAATGACCCATGGACTACCTGCGGCTGCTGTGAGTGCATTTCCGCTGTACTTCCTCTGTGTAATGGGGTAATGACGGTGAATCGAGAATATACAGATATGACTCCTTGCGGGATGAAGTTCACCACTCTAGCTGGGACTATCGGTGGCGGCGTCAGCACCCCCGGCTTTGTCGGTCACGGCAAGTATAACATATGCCAGAGGAAATTTCTTATGGCTGATGGTGGTTTACTAAGAATGGTCTGGATGCCCAAGATGCTAAAGGAGGAGATTGCTGAGAGGCTTAAAGCTAGGTCTGAGGAGATGGGGGTTGCCAACCTGCTTGAGATGATTGCTGATGAGACGATAGGTGTCACTGAGGAGGAGATTCTACCATTCCTGCGAGAGAAAAGGCATCCGGTGCTTACTATGGACCCAGTACTAGGTTAAGAAAGGAGTTTAGCAGTGCCACTTACCGGAATAGAGATATTCAAGTTACTCCCCAAGACGAACTGTAAGGAGTGTGGAGAGCCTACCTGTCTCGCTTTCGCTATGAAGCTAGCTGCGGGGAAAGCAGAATTAAGCGCCTGCCCCTATGTCTCCGAGGAGTCAAAAGCTAAACTGGCCGAGGCATCAGCACCCCCCATTCTACCGGTTACTATCGGAGTAGGTGACAGGGCATTTAAGATTGGCAATGAAACAGTTATGTTCCGCCACGAAAAAAGGTTTGAGAACCCTCCCGCCTTTGCCATCCTTATCACCGATACTATGGAGGAGTCCGAGGTCAATGCCAGATTAGAGAGGTTTAGCCAACTGCAATATGAGAGGGTAGGGCTCACTCTCCGTCCTGAGTTGGTAGCAATAAAGGATGAATCAGGAGATGTCAGTAAATTTGAGGCTTTGGTTAATAAAGTAAAGCAGAATAATGACAGCAGTATTATCCTGATGAGTAAGAATCCAGATATTTTGGCTGCTGGTTTAAAGAGTTGCGCCGACCGGAAACCGTTAATATACGCCGCTACTGAAGAGAATATGTCTATAGTAGCCGATTTGGCTAAGGAGCATTCGTGCCCATTAGCAGCCAAAGCCTCAAGCTTGGAGAAACTCGCTCTACTGACTACCAAATTGACTGAGTCGGGGGTGAAAGAAATCGTTCTTGATTCTGGGGCAAGAACTGTTCGTCGGGCATTTGAGGAGCAGGTAATCATCAGGATGTCCGCTTTAAACAAAAAATTCCGCCCCCTGGGCTTTCCCACAATCGTTTTCCCCTGTGAAATGACTGATGACCCGATGAAGGAGGCGGTAATTGCCTCTATGTTTGTGGCTAAATATGGTGGTATTATCGTTCTTTCTGATTTTCAGGGAGAAAGCCTATTTCCCTTGCTCGTAGAAAGGATGAATATCTACACTGACCCCCAGCGACCGCTGGCGACCACCGAGGGCATATATGAGATTGGCAATCCTAATGAAAACTCACCTGTGCTTATTACCACCAACTTTTCGCTTAGCTACTTTATTGTCTCCGGCGAAATAGAAGCGAGTAAGGTCCCCAGTTACCTCCTAGTAAAGGACACCGAAGGGCTTTCGGTCATGACAGCTTGGGCGGCTGGTAAATTTGTTGCTGATGCTATTGGCCCCTTTGTTAAGAAGTGTGGTATTGAGGATAAGGTTAAACGCCACACATTGATAATCCCGGGATATGCTGCCGCTGAAAGTGGCGGTTTGGAAGAGGAATTACCGGGCTGGGAGATTATGATTGGTCCCAGAGATGCGTCTCATATTCCAGCCTATCTTAGTACCTGGAAGTCATAAGGAGAAGGCAGATGATCCTTATCGCGGAAAACATTAATATTATGTCAAATATTATCGGTCCGGCACTGAGGAAGAGAAACCCCAAGCCTATTCAGGAACTAGCCAAGGCTGAGACTGAGACTGGCGTGGATTATCTTAACTTAAGTATTGGTCCAGCGCGCAAGGCAGGGGATGAGCTGATGGAATGGGTGGTAAAGACAGTGCAGGAGGTCACCAATTTGCCGCTATCTCTGGATACGACAAATCCGGTAGCGATGGAGGCTGGACTAATAGTGAACAAAGGCAGGGCATTGATTAATTCTATCTCTCTGGCAAGGATGGAAGACGAATTACCTCTGGTTAAAAAATATAACGCTGATATGGTTGCACTGCTGTGGGGAAGAGAAGGAATGCCTCGGGATGCCGCGGAGAGAGGGGTTATAGCCGTTGAGCTTGCCTATAGAGCCAATGAAATAGGTATCCCTAATGAGGGTATATGGTTCGACCCTATCGTAACCCCTGTGGTTAATGCGGATACAAACCAGGTGAAACCCTGCCTAGAATTTATGAGTATGTTGCAAGATATTGCCCCTGGATGCAAATCTATTGTGGGCTTATCCAACATCTCCAATGGCACCCCTACCCACCTCAGACCCTATCTTAATCAGACTTATTTGATGATACTTATGAAGTATGGACTTTATTCAGCTATAGTTGATGCCTTTGACTCCGAATTGATAAAGATAGCCAAAGGCGACAAGCCTGAATTGGTTACTCTGGTACATCGGGTGTTAGATGGTGAAAAACCTGACCTCTCATCTTTAAGCGAGGAAGAGGTAAAATATGTGAAAACGGTCAGGGTTCTCACTGGTGAATCACTCTACTCCCACTCCTGGCTTGAGATATAGTAGCGACCTGCTAAAGAAGGTTTGTGGTGACCGCTGAATGGAAAGCAGACATCTGTCATTGCCAAAGCAGCGAAATTACGAATATGGTTATGAGCTTGCTTATCAACTCGCCTGCGAGCAAGCTAAGATTGGTGATATAGATAAGCTATGCCTCAGCAGCGGTGCCCGATATCAGGTAACAGGTTCCCAAAAGATTATCATCCTTTCATACTTAAACAGGTCTTACCAAATCACCTTTCCTGATATAGACATTTCATTAATAGATAGCAAACAGGAAGTGCCGATAAGGGACAAGGTTTTGATAGTGCACTATTTGACCTCAGCTAAAGTTACCCCTCTTAGCCATAAACTGATTGCCTATAAAGAATTGCCAGGGGGGTCTAGTTATTTCCCCACATTCGCCAAGAGGGCTATAAAGCCCCTTTTGGACCATTTTAGCAAAGAGCCTCATCTCCTTCTGGGTGTTGCCCAGAAGATGGGAGGTAATAAAGCTGAGTATGGTGATGTAGCGGTAACCATCAATGCTTTTAGCTATGTACCTATAACCTTTGTCCTGTGGCGAGGTGATGAGGAGTTTGCCCCTGAGGGTAGCATACTCTTTGATAGCACTATCTCTGACTATCTTTCCACTGAGGATATAATTGTACTTTGTGAAACCATAGCCTGGAGGCTAGTCAAATTTCTTAAACTTTGTTGAGGATTTGAAGAGTTGCTGATTGTCCCAAAATGAATGTTTATCATTTAAATTATACCCCTTATTTCCTTGGAGAACGAATGGTAAACTTCTGGTCTAAGGGCTGTAACTTCGAGTGTTTAGATTGCCTTAGAAACATTGGACGGACATCTGTGCTCTAGGTCACTGTCTTTGGGTAGTTGCCTATGTTTCACCAAACGTCTAAAATATATACGAAATGATTAGCTAAGGTTACATTTTGGAGCCACGCTTGTGAACTGGAGTTTCTGTTGTCAAAATTCAATATCAAGAGGAGGTACAACGAATAGCAATTTACGTTATTCTCACAACCCTCACTGATGAAGGTAGGAAAACGGTAAAGGAAAAGCCAGAGAGTATCAAGGACGTCAATAGGGAAGTTGAAGCCCTCGGAGTGAAAATACTATCCCAATATTTTGTCCTTGGTCCATATGATTTCGTGAACATTTTTGAGGCCCCAGACGATGAGGTGATATCCAAGGTAGCAATCGAACTCGGTGCGAGGGGCACCCTTCAGACTATGACTATGGCCGCCATGAACCTGGACACCGCACAACATTGGATTGACAATTACGTAAGCAGAAACTATAATAGAGACACAACATGTGAACTGGCCGTGCAATAGCTGCCTTCTCACGTAAGTCCAGGAGCTGCGAGGATGAACAAAGCAGCAGGCTAGTGGCTCATCGAAGTCTTGGACAGAGACGAAGAAGCGGAGAAAGCGCATGTCCTGGGGGGATAAAAGGGAATTCCCCTCTTATTTGATAAGGTGGGTGGCTGCCACGCATAGGGAAATTGCCAGAAATCTGTCCACTTCATATCTTCCCGAGAGACATTTCTTTCAAGGTACACTGTAACCCAAAAGATAGGAGGTAAAAATGCTGGAGATTTCAGGTGCGGTTGCTGTCATTACGGGAGGTAGTGGTGGCATTGGTGAGGTAGTGGCTAAGCAGTGGGTGAAAAATGGTGGCAAGGTGGTTATGGCTGATTACAATGTCGAAACGCTGCAGCGAGTGAAGAAGGAGATAGAGGAAATGGGCGGCGAGGTGGAGGCTACAATTTGTGATGTGACTAAAGAGGAAGACAACCGTGCCCTGGCTCAATTGGCTGTGGACAGATTTGGTGCCATCAACCTAGTTGTCCCGGCTGCCGGTATTACCCAAGATGGTCTAATGGTTTCCGTTGACCGGGATACCGGGAAAGTAACCGGGAAGATGTCCTTGGAGCAGTTCCAGTCAGTCATAAATGTCAATCTCACCGGCGTCTTCCTTACAGTGAGAGAGTGTGCTGAGCAGATGATTAATTTGGACTGTAAGGGATTAATATGCCTGATTTCTTCAATCGGTTCTCTGGGAACAGCCGGTCAGATCAATTATTCCTCAAGCAAAGCCGCCATATCAACGATGCCTAAAGTAATCACCGCTGAGCTTTTTCGGAGAAATCTAGGCAATAAAATTCGCTGTGTCGCGGTAGCGCCGGGTTACGTGGCAACACCTATGGTCAAGCAGATGGAGTCAAAAGTTTTGGATAGGATTTTGGAACAAGTGCCAATTAAGCGTTTGATTGAGCCCGAGGAAGTGGCTTCTCTGATAATTGAACTCTACCGGAATGAAGCCCTAACTGGGGATGTCTTCTATGTTCACGGGGGATTACGCTTGGGCTCCAGAGGTTAAAAACCGGTAAAGAATAAGATAGGAGGTGTTAGCTAGAAAGTGAAGGAAGTAGTCGTTGTTAGCGCTGCGCGAACAGCTATCGGGACTTTTGGCAGTTCTTTAAAAGATTTGTCTCCGGTTAGCTTGGGTAGTGTCGTAATCAAGGAAGCCCTCAGGCGAGCCGGGTTAAGACCAAAATACGGCAATGACCTCCTCGATTATGGTCCTGAGGCTCTTAAAGGTGATGGCATGATAGAGCTGGAGAAGAAACACTATGATTGGGATTCTTCTCTACATGCCGTTTTCATTGATGAGGTAATCATGGGGAATGTTCTCCAGGGAGGGCAGGGGCAAAACTTGGCTCGCCAAGCAGCTATATATGCCGGGATTCCCAAAGAAACACCTGCCTTCACTGTAAATAAAGTCTGTGGCTCAGGGCTAAAAGCTATTATCTTAGGAGCTGAGGCTATTATGCTGGGTGAAGCCGACATTGTGGTTGCCGGGGGGACGGAATCTATGAGTCAGTGTCCCTATATCCTGCCCAAAGCTCGCTGGGGCTATCGGATGGATGTTAATGCCAGAGGAGAGTTGATTGACCTTATGGTATTTGATGGATTGTGGGAGATATTCTATGGCTACCACATGGGGAACACTGCCGAAGAAATCGCCAGTAGATACGGCTTTACCCGTGAGGAGCAAGATGGGATCGGGTTTCTCAGCCACCAGCGGGCTCGCGCCGCGATAAGAGATGGCGTGTTTAAGGATGAAATAGTTCCTGTTTCCATTCCCCGGAGAAAAGCGGCACCTATCATATTTGATACCGATGAACGTCCTATGGATACGACTCTTGAGGACATGGCTAAGCTGCGTCCGGCGTTTCGGGAAAATGGCACGGTTACTGCGGGCAATTCCTCAGGGATCAATGATGCCGCCGCGGCAGTGGTGCTTATGTCAAAGGAGAAGGCTAAGGAATTGGGGCTTGAGCCTATGGCAACTCTCAGAGCCTGGGCTTCAGCGGGAATTGATCCTAAATATATGGGAGTAGGTCCTGTGCCCGCGGTGAGAAAAGTACTCAAAAAGACGGGACTTACCGACAAAGATATCGATGTTATCGAGCTTAACGAGGCTTTTGCTGCCCAGACATTAGCTTGCCTGAAAGAACTTGGCTACAGCTATGACCGGATTAATCCTCACGGCAGCGGTATTTCTATGGGGCATCCGATTGGTTGTACTGGAGCCAGGATAGCCGTCACCATCATCTATGATATGGTGCACAGGAATCTACATCGTGGGCTAGAAACTATGTGTATCGGTGGTGGTCAGGGAATAGCAGCCATCTGGGAAAGGTAGTTTTAGTTATTTTCTTTAGCTCTTCGCTAAGCTTCTTTATACCCACGAGACAATGTCTATGAATCCTGGGATAAAATACCCAACGTTCTGAAGCTCTGAGGCTATCCCGGAAGTGCGCTCAAATAGACCTAGGCGCGGCCTTTTTCTGATTAACAAAGCCTACAGCACAGCGAGATAGCCATCATGTTTCTGACTCCTTCGTAGTGCTTATTTGCTGGTATTGCCAGATGTAGCCTTTCTTTCCAATTGTGACCTTGCCGCTAACCACTCTGCTATGGCTGGTGCCAACTCCTTCTGCGATTGATTGCTTACGTAAATTCCAATGTGACCCCCGCGCAGGGAGAAAATAGACTTGTCCGTGCTGGAAACCGCATCATTAAGGGGCTTACTAGCTGACGGAGGCACAAGGTGATCCTGCTCGGCGAATACGTTCAGAAGGGGCATGTTGATCCTCTTCAAGTCCACACGCCGATTCCCTACCTTGAGTTTGTTTTTAATCAATAGGTTATTTTTATACAAATCGTTCACGAATTGTCTGATGGCCTCTCCAGCTTGACCGGGGCTGTCAAATATCCATTTCTCCATACGCACAAAGTTTTCCACTGTTTCTTTCTTGTCGAAATTGCCCAGCAAGCCTACATACTTATGTAACATGAGCTGGAAGGGTTTGAGCATGAGAAAACCAATATTCATGATATCGCCAGGTATGACTCCAAAAGTGTCGACCATGTTATCTATCGGCGTGTCTTTCGCCCAAATATGAAGCAGCCCGTCCTCTGTGTCGAAATCTATGGGGGTAACCATTACAACGAGATTTCTAATCTTTTCAGGGTAGAGTGCTGCATAGATTACACTGAAAGTCCCACCCTGGCAAACACCCAGAAGATTTATCTTGTCCAACTTGCTTCGCTCCCTGACTATATCCACAGCGTTATTGATGTACCCGTTGATATAGTCGTCAAGGGTAAGATAGCGGTCACCGGGACCTGGATAGCCCCAGTCGATTATGTAGATGTCCTGCCCGTTATTTAGAAGATTCCTAATAAGGCTCCTGTCGGGCTGAAGGTCCATCATGTACTGCCGGTTCACCAGGGCGTAGGTAATCAAAAGCGGCACTGGACAGCGCTTCTTGGCAATGGGTCTGTAGTGGAAAAGTTTCATCCTATCCTCTTCGTACACCAAATCCTTGGGCGTCGTACCCACCTCAATATCGGTGATATTCATCAATGTGTCCATGCCCTTCAGCAACTTGCCATTTGTCTCCGCAACTTCCTCCATGAGTTGCTCCAGCCTTTTTGAGACAGGATTTCTCATGATGCCTCCTTCTCTGGCGTCGTCTTCTTTGTTTTTAACTTGTTATCAAGTTCCTTCATTTGCTTGGTGTTCTTTCTAACCTCTTTCTTTAACATGTACAAAGTCTTATACAGATCATTCATCTCACTCCGCGTGGGCACGGGTAGTGCCTTCAAGTATTCCTCCATAACATCATCATAGCACTTTCGAACCTGCGTGGCAGTGTCGGTAACGCGACCAAGGAGACGCGAGAACTCAGGGGTCTTAAAGAGTTCTTGTATGGTCTCTTCGTTGGTTGTCCACCATAATGTGTAAAATCCCTTGAAGGTTTTGGGGGCTTGCCCCTTCCTGTACATCTCACCCAATTTCGTCGCTACCTTCTGCATTGCTTCCATACCCACCTTGTACAGCACTGACGAGTAATCGGTCATGGCAGTGTAATGCTCTATCGTAGCCTCATTAGCTCTCTGGAATTTTTCAATGGTCTCCCGCGTCAGACCTAGGGGTGGCATCCCTAGGACTCTTCCCCAAGTCTGGTCATAGGCCTGTAGCCACAAGTGATAGACGTCAGCATACCCCTGAGGGCCTTCCTTTAGAGCTTGCGCCGCCGTCTTCGGTAAGTTCTGTATTGCTTCCATCCAGGGACCATACAACCTAGAAAATAGATCAGCATACATCTGCGGTAACTCCGCTGTAGCACCCGGCTGCCCTGTGGGTGCGAAGAGTGAGACCGTGAAAAAACTCTTTAACAGTTCATTGTAGTTTTTTAACCAGGACTCGTAGAATTCCTGGTAGGTCTCCAG
>Ga0315545_1002696_pt1 | contig 15785 bp, 13 predicted proteins | sample SalMarSW160210MG_FD_203096 | JGI IMG/M metagenome (GOLD analysis project Ga0315545, IMG submission 203096) | Salt marsh sediment microbial communities from the Plum Island Ecosystem LTER, Massachusetts, United States - Salt Marsh Sediment SW1602-10 ... | reverse complement strand
CCATAGCGATAAGGGCGTGATCCAGCCTTCCCTGGTCCACGAGCCATGCCGCCTCATAGTAGAGATTCCTGGAGGCTCGAATCCAGGTTGCCATCTCTGCGATCTTGAACTGCATCACCTGGAAGGATGCCAGGGGAGCACCGAATTGATGGCGCTCCTTGATGTGACGGATCGACTCATCGAGCGCTCCACGGGCCAAGCCAACCGCCTGTGCACAGATATGGAGCCTGGTTCGGTTAAAGAATGCCATCAACTCATGGAATCCCTCGCCCTGCTTTCCCACCATGTGATCAAGAGGCACACGGACGTTTCTTAAGGAGATATCTGCGGTATCCGATGCTCGAATTCCCGTCTTTCCCAGGATCTTTTTGGCCTTAAATCCAGGCCTATCCGTGGGAACCAGAAAAAAACTATGACGCTCGTGACGGGAAGGGTTTTCCTGATCAGTCATGCAGAATACCAGTATCCATGTGGCAATAGTTCCATTGGTGGTGAACATCTTTGAGCCGTTGATTGCCCACTCATCACCATCTTTGACGGCTGTTGTCCTCACACTGGTCACATCGGAACCCGCATCCGGTTCCGTGACGGCGGTGCCGATAATGGCCTCTCCGCTGACCAGTTTGGGAAGCACGAGCTGTTTTTGATCCTCAGTGCCATAGAGGAGGAGAAGTTCAGAGCCGAAGGTGGCTGAGAGTATGGCCTGGCCTATACCCGGGTCCACCCCCCAGAACTCCTCACTGATGAGGCAGTGTTCCAGGTAGCCCATACCCGCGCCGTTGTATACCGGATCGATGAACACACCGACGAAACCGAGCTCGCAGGCCTTTCGCCACAGGTCGAGATCGAATTTCTCCTCGCGATCGAACTCGAGCGCCCTGTCCGGAAATTCCCCAATGGCGAACTTCCGTGCTGCCCTGACGATATCGCGTTGTTCCTTGCTGAGCGTAAAATCCATGACTATCTCTTCGCAAACTTATCGGTCAACTGTGGCATTACCTCTAGCATATCCGCTACGATGCCGTAATGGGCGATGTTGAAGATGGGTGCCTTGGGGTCGGTGTTCACCGCGATAATGGTGTCAGAGTTCTTCATTCCGACCTGGTGTTGGTAGGCACCGCTGATGCCCAGCGCAATATAGAGCCTTGGCCTCACTGTCTTGCCGGATGTTCCCACCTGTCTGCTTTTCGGCAGCCACTGCTCATCGGCCACCGGCCGTGAGCAGGCAAGGGTTGCCCCAATGGAGTCGGCGAACTCCTGTGCAAGGGGGATATTTTCTGGCTTTCCGACTCCCCTGCCTATGGATACGAGGATGTCGGCGGAGCCGATGTCCACATCCTCGAGCCCCGCCTCCAGATACGTAAGGAATTTGCGTCCTCTCAGGTTTGTCCAAGAAGGCGCTGGCACGGTTTCCACACTCCCTGATTTACCCTGCTCTGCTTCAGCATCGAAGGAGCCCATTCTGAGGCTGATCAGGTATCGATCAGAGGGCTTCATGGTTAGTTTGGCGTTGATCTTGCCGCCATAGATCTGTCTCAGGACCTCGAGCCTTCCCTCGTCGGCAATACTCATCTCCGCACAATCCGTTACCAGCGGAAGAGACAAGCGAGCGGCAAGGGCAGGCACTATATCCATGCCCATCGAGGTGTGGCCGACCATGGTCAAGAAGGGCATGCGATCCTTGATTACCTCATCCAGGGCGATGAGATACGGGTCCGCATTGTAGTTCGCGAGCTCGGGGTCTTCCATGACAAGGACTATGTCGCAGGCACTGGTGAGCTTATATGCGAGATCCGATGCCCCGTGCCCAAGGAAGAGGGCGGTCACGGCGAGGCCGTGTTCCCTGCCCAGCCTATTTGCCAAGGTGAGCATCTCAAAGGTGATGTCTCGAAGCTCCCCACCTCTCTGTTCGACAAGTACCAGGATTTCTCCCATCAGATGACCCCTCCCTTATCTCGGATGATTTGAGCCGCCTTTTCAGAGATCTCCTCGATGGTGCCGGTGAGGATCTCCGCTCCCTTACCTGCCGGCGGAAGGGAAAGGGATTGCGAGTCTACCGATGATCCCTTGGGCCCGATCTCCTCCTCGGGCAAACCAAGCTCATCAAACCCTGTTTCCTTGATCCCGATCCTGCGCGCCTTTTGAATCCCCATGATAGAGACATACCGTGGGCTATTGAGGCCCGTTTGGATGGTGAGGACAGCGGGAAGCGGGAGCTCCACCTTTTCCTGGGTGTTGGATTCCAACTCCCGAAGGACTACCAGTTTGTCATCGGCGATATGGATGCCGACTACGAGGGAGGCGTAAGGGAGATCGAGGAGTTCAGCGAGCATGAGGCCTACCTGACCCCAGCCGTCATCCGAGCTCTGTGCCCCGGTAAAGAGCATATCAAAGGGCAAATCCCTGATGGCCTGGAAGATGCCTTTTGCGATACCCCGGGCATCGGAGAGCTCGAAGCCCCCTTCATCCACACGGATGGCCTCATCTGCTCCCATGGCCAGGGCCTGCCGCAGTACATCCTCGCTGTCCTCATCCCCCACCGTGATCACCGTAACCTTCCCGCCAAAAGTTTCCTTGATGCGGACGGCCTCCTCAACGGCGTAGTTATCCCATTCGTTGATGTCGAATTCCAGGTCTTCGGTGATGATCTGCGTGCCTTTCTTGGTGACCTCGAGCTCGGCATCGGTGACCTCGGGCACCTGTTTCACACACACCACTATATTCATTGTTCTCACCTCTTGGTCCGGACAAGCCGGGAATTTTATAATTTTTTGTAACTATTCAGCCACCGATCTACGCTGATTACCGCTGATTTTTTTCTTTTATTATCATATACAAATCTTTTGAATTCTGGTTTTCTGCCAAAATTCAATAATAAGCCAACCTCAATATTTGTTGCCTTATAAACTTCATAAAAACTTCTAAGAATACTATCTGTGATTTCATTGTATTTAAACCTATCTGCGTTCATCTGTGTGAATCTGTGGCTGAATAGTTCCAAAATACCATTCTTTACTCATTTCCACTACTAGTATCAAGGCCCAGTGCCATTACCACGAATTCATTCAAATCCATCACACGGAGGGTTTGCTCGAGGCCCGTGGTCTTGCGGGCATCCTCCAGCATGATGAGGCACAGCGGGCAGGCAGTGATGAGGATCTCCGCGCCGGTAGCCTCGGCCTCGCGTATCCGGATTTCCGCCATCTTCACCTCCGCATCCAGCTCCTCCTGCCATACCCTGTCTCCTCCTCCACCACAGCAGAGGCTGTTGATCCTGGTATGTGCCATCTCCACCCGCTGAACCCCTGGTATGGCGTCGATGACCTGCCTTGGTGGATCAAAGATCCCGTTATGCCGGCCCAGATAACAGGGATCGTGATAGGTCACTTTCGTCTTCAGCAGGTTTGTGAAGCTCAGGGCGCCGGAGTTTACGAGCTCTCCTAACAGCATGGTATAGTGCCGAGCCCGAAACTCCCACCGCTCATCAGGGGGCAGGAAGGCCTGATATGCCGGATAGTCATTCGTAAAGGCGTGGAAACAATGGGGCGAGGAGGTGATCAGCTCATGGATGGTAAAACGGGCAAAGAGCTCCATGCACTCCCCCATCTGTTTCTCGAAGAGGCCATCCTCCCCTGCGCGACGGGCGATATCCCCGCAGCAGGGCTCCTTGTTACCCAGGATGGCAAAGGGAAGATTGAGGTATTTCAGGATCTTTGCAAAGGATCGGGCGATTCCCTGTGCCCTGAGGTCCATGGAGGTGGTACATCCCACGAAATAGCAGAACCCCTCGTGCCCTTCGCCCTTGCTGAGATCCGGGATCTCCATGTCCTGGGCCCAGTTTGCGCGTTTCTTCTTGGTTGCCTCCCAGGGATTGTTGTATTTAAAAAGGTTTTTCAGGCTCTGTGTCAGAAGGGGAGGCATCCGGGTTCCCTCTTCCACCACCGTGCTTCTCGCCTCCCTGATCGCATCCGGTATTGCCACATACACGGGGCATACCTCGAGGCACGCCCTGCACGTGGTGCAGTGCCATACCCTGTGGCTATCGAAGTCCGCTGTCTGTGAGCCCCTGCGGCGCTTCCATCTCCTGAACCACTCGAATCGGCTGAGGGGATGATGCTGTATCAGGAGATCATTCCGTGCCCAGGAGATAAAGTCCCTTGGCGTAAAGGGTTCTCCAGCGCCGGTTGAGGGGCATACCTCCACGCAGCGACCGCACCGGGTGCATGCATCGAAGAAGATCATATCCCGGTAGGAATAGGCCTCTTCATCCGGGGTGCGTGTTTCGATCGGGACAGCCTGGGGGGGCTGGATTTCCAGGTAGATGCCGACCGGAGCAGCGAGCATATGGAAGAGCTTGGAAAAGGGAATGTAGCTGATAAGGCCGAGGCTCAAAGCAGCGTGGACCCACCAGAAAAAGGGATACCACGAGAGGGCGGCCTGGGGGTCGGCCCACAAAAGGCTCACCCAATAGCCGGCAAATGACCACCGTGCCCAATCAGGGCTCTGGGCGGAAAGCCGCAGCCCCTCCACGAGAAAGCCGGATATGGCCACAAGCCCGAGTAACGCCAACACGGTGAGATCCTCAAAACGCCTCTCCAGGCGGGCTACCCTCTGGAGATATCGGCGTATCAGGGCCCAGGTGAGCCCTCCTATCAGCATCAGCCCCGCGATCTCAAGACAGGTTGCATAGGCAATATAGATGGATCCTAGGAGAAAATGATACACCCAGTAATCAACGGAGATGAGCACTGTTCCCAGAAAGAGACCCAAGAAGCCCCACATGATGAGCAGGTGCATGGTTCCCGCGGCAATATCCCCCGTGAAGATCCGACGACCCAGAAGGCCGTCCCAGATCAGCTTAGCCATGCCTTGCCATGAGAAGGGTATCCTTTGGCGCCTGATACCCCTCATCCATACAGAGAGGTGGACGAGGATGCCGAAGGCGAAGATCCCCACGGCTATGGCCGCGAGGAGGTAGAAGAGCCAGACGTGCTCAATATGCCAGTATGAGGTACGAAATGGTGTCATGGTGATAAATGTTTATAGATGCATATTAGCTTTAATGAGACAGGATTTACATGATAATCAGAATATTTTTTGCCTTTCTTCCCTCCGGCCCATAGGGCCTACGCCCCGGAGGGAAGAAAGGCAAAAACCCTCATTCCTCTCCGAGGGAAAATACCGTCCTCAAACATGGTAAAAACAAAAATAACAGAATCCTCAAATTATGAGTGCAAGCATTTACGCCGCTATTTTCCCGCCCTTGGGCGGGATTGCGTTTTCTCACCTTCATCCCCGCCCGCCTCGCCTGAGCGGCTCGCGATGGCGGGCAGGTGGAAGGTGAGAAAGCAACAAAAGAATCCAAATAATCCTGCCTGCCCAATGAAATGCATAGCCTATTTCATCGGGGTCAATCCTGTCGGAACAAATTATGCCCCTCTTTCATTCGGGTAGAACAAACTTATCGCTATGTGCATAGCTTACGTTAGAATGCCCCTGGTAAAGATTTCCACAAACAGCCTTGCCAATTCATCTACGGTCATAGGGCCGTCCTTGTGGTACCGCTTGATGGTGTATTTTGTTGATGTATAGCGAGATGAATCTGTAAGCTTAGGCCTCTTCCTGTTTCTTTCGCTCTTCTGCCCTCAGCTCACGTCTGAGAAGCTTTCCCACCTTGGACTTGGGCAGCATGTCGCGAACCTCGATGTACTGGGGTACCTTATAGGGGGCGAGCCTCTCCCGGCACCACCTGATGAGATCGTATGAGCTCACGCCCTTGATGTCCTTTTTAAGGACCACAAAGGCCTTTATCCTCTCACCAACCTTCTCATCCGGCACGCCCACGATACACGCTGCGATCACCGCGTGATGCTCCTGGAGCACCGACTCTATCTCCGAGGCTGCGACGCGATACCCTTTGTGCTTGATGGTGTCAACGGACCGGTCCAGGTAGAAGAGCCATCCATCCTCATCAATACGAACGATGTCCCTGGTCCTGTACCAGATTCTGCCCTCCAGCTTGACGAAACACTCAGAGGTTTCCTCGGGCCTATTCCAGTATTCTCGTACCATATGTGCTGAGGAGACGAGCAGTTCCCCAGGCTCATCGGCTGAAACCGGTTGCAGGGCATCGGGATCGACAAGCATGACCTGTTGAAGGGGCGTAATTCTGCCGGCACTCCCAGGCGGCGCATCCTCACCCATAGGGGTGAGCGAGACACGACCACAGGTCTCGGTGGCGCCATAGCCTTGATATATGGGTTTGCCGAACCTCGTATACCACCTCTCGGCAACCTCCACGGGCAGGACATCGCCACCGCAGAAGCAGTAGGTGAGGGAGTCCAGATTATAGTAGTCAATCCTGTCATGCTCGAGGATCATGCGGTACAGGGCCGGCACGCCGAAGAAGGTGAGCACTTTGTAGCGTTGGATCTGATCGAAGAGACCATCCAGGTTCACCCTAGGAAGCAGGATAAGGCAATCCCCGGAAAGCAGGGCTCCCAGCCCCACTGCCTGACCGAGGATGTGAAAGAGCGGGCCCCCTTGGACCACGATATCCTTCCCCTTTGGGATATGGGATTCACTCATTGCCCTTTGCTCGGCCACGCCCTCGAGGAAGGTGATGTTCGAGAAGGGTACCCCCTTGGGCAATCCCGTTGTGCCACCGGTGTAGAGCATTTCAAACATCTCCTCAGCCTGCCCCTCGAAATGCGGCAGGGAAGAGGTGCGGCCGTTTTTCAGCAACTTCTTGAAGCTGAAGATATTCTCCCCTGAGGCGCATGATCCCCTTGGCACCTTGCTGAGCCCTCTGCCGATGAGCCTCTTCCACCAGGTCAGGGGTTCCGCCATATTCGTGGTAATCACACGTTTTAATCCCGTTTCCGGGAGCACCTGGGCTACGTAATTGAAGTTGGTATCGAGGCAGAAGATCGTCTCGGCCCCGCTGTCGTTAGCCATGTATTTGAGGTCAACATGGGTATAGATAGGTGAAATCGGTATGGCAATGGCACCGATACGGAGAAGTGCCAACCAGGCCATTACCCATTGGGGGGAATTAGGGAGATATAAAATAGCCTTATCGCCCCGTGTCACGCCAAAATCATGTAAGCTGGCGGCTATGGATTCTGCGGCCTCTCGCAGCTGAGAGAAGGTAAAGGTCTTTCCGAGGTACATGAGTGCAATAGAGTCAGGGAAGTCTCGGCATACTGTCTCAAACTGTTCATAGATCGATGAGGAGAATGTTGGCATAAAACCTACACCTAAACCCCGAAGTACGCTGCCTTAACCTCTGGATTTTCCATGAGCTCCTGCCCCGTTCCATGGAGCACGAGGGTGCCGTTTTCTATCACGTAGCCTCGATCGATGATCGGTAGAAGTGGCCGGGCGAATTGTTCCGCCACCAGGATGGTGACCTTCTCGTCCCTAATCTGCCCTATTGCCCGGACCAGGTCTTGCTGGAGCGCAGGGGAGAGCCCCAGGAGCGGCTCGTCCATAAGGAGCAGCCGGGGCATGGGCATTAGGGCCATGCCTATGGCGAGCATCTGTTGCTCCCCACCGCTACAGAACCCGGCCTTTCTCTTGGCTAATTCCCTAAGGCGGGGAAAGAAGGAGTGCACGAACTCCAATCGTTTGGATATATCCAGATCCCTCCGTATACAGGTTGCGATCTTGAGGTTTTCGCCCACGCTGCTGTCGGGAAAGATGGGATGGCGTTCGCGACTTAATACAATACCCCTTCTCACCCGCTCGCTGGGCTTGATGTTGATGATATCCTGCCCCTCGAAGATTAGCTCACCGAGCACCGTGATCCTCTCGCCGCCCTTTCGATACTCCTTCTTCTTAATATCGATGATCAGGCCCGATATGGTGTTCATCAAGGTAGTCTTGCCGGCGCTGTTAGAGCCGAGCACCCCCACGATCTCCTCGCTGCGAACTTCCATGCTGAGATCGTTGACGGCCAGGGCATTCTCGAAGAACACCATGAGGTCTTTTACTTCAAGCATTTCTCTTAGCCCTCAGCCTCGCTTCCGAGGTATGCCGCTTTCACCGCCTCGCTCTCCATTACCTCCTTGACGGAACCATCGGCGATCTTTCTTCCGTAGTTAAGCACAATCACTCGATCCGCTACCCTGAACAGCTCCCTGAGCCTGTGTTCCACCATGATGATCGTGAGCCCTTCCTCGTGGAGCCTTTCGATGATGGGCATGGTGCTGGCCACCTCAGACATGGACATTCCGGAGAAAAGTTCATCCAGGATAAGAAGCTCGGAGCGAAGCGCGAGACAGCGTGCGAGCTCGAGGCGTTTCAGATAGCCATGGGGAAGGCTGGAGGCCACCTTGTACGGCACGTAAGAATCCCGCTCAAAGCCCACCTCCTCCAGCAGATCAATGGCCACATCATCCCTCTCGCCATACTTCCCTCCCCTCAGCCTCTTCACCCGTGGAGAGTACAGGGGAATGATGAGGTTTTTGAAGGCCGGGAGCTGGTAAAAGGGTTTTACCAATTGGAAGGTTCGGCTAATACCGAGCTCTGCTATCTTGTAAGGCATCTTACCGGTGATGTCCGATCCCTTGAAGATCACCCGCCCTGAATCGGGCCTTACAAATCCGGTGATCAGGTTGACCAGCGTGGTCTTGCCTGAGCCGTTCGGCCCGATAATGCCCAGAAGCTCTCCTTTTTGCACAGAAAGGCTCACCGCATCCACCGCGATCAGGCCACCGAAGCTCTTCTTTATATCCACTACGGATAAGGCGCTTTGATCGTCAGTGCTATCCAACCTCGACCTTCCTCTCGAATTGGTGGTACTTTCTTTGAAAGTAGTGAAAGATCCCCTCAGGGAGGCCCACGATACAGATGATGAGGATCGCGGAGTAGAACACTACCCGCAGTGTCCCGAAGGCCCTGAGGGCCTCGGAGAGAGGGACCAGGATAAAGGCGCCTAAGGTGGGCCCGGCAAAGGTGCCCACGCCGCCGAGTACCGCGCAGGTAAGCGGTAGTATTGAGTAGTCCAATGCAAAGGCGGGCATTCCCACGAACTGGTAGTAGTGGGTCATGAAGGCCCCGGCAAAGGAGCCTGCAAGGCCAGCGATGAACACTGCCTGTGCCTTGAATTGGTAGATGTTGATCGCCCCGCTCATAACCGCCAGGTCATTATCCCTGATCCCCTGGAGCACCAGCCCGTAATCATCATTGATCAGCCGGCGGAAGGCGAAAAGACACACCAAGAGCGCGAGCACCGGCACATAGAGCTCGAACCACAGGTTGGGAAGAGGAGAGAGGCTGCTCAGGCCTTCATTGCCGCCCAGGATCTTGCTCGCTTCGATAAACCGGGTCAAAAGGAGCGGCAGCGTCAGCGTGACGATTGCAAAGTAAACCCCACGGAGCCGCAGCACAGGCAGAAGAAGAAGGGCACAGAAGAGCGCCCCGCCTACAGTGCCGCAGGGTATCGTGAGGAAATAAGGCCAGCCAAAGGCATGGTTTAGGGAGCCTGTTATGTAAGAGCCCGCGCCGAAGAACAAGGCCTGTCCCAGAGATACCAGTCCTACGGAGGCCATCAAGTCCCAACTCAGGGATAGAAGTGCGATGGCACAGGTGATCACCACCACCTTCTCCCAGTATAATCCCACAACCCCCTTCAGGAGTGGAAAGCTGAGCAACACGATGACCGGAACCACCCGTGGCAGAAGCAGGTAGAGCATCTCCCTGTGCGATGCGAGGGCGAATATATCCTCACATCGAGCCTTGATGCCCCGGTCCAACCTTTCCTTTCGGTAGTGAACCGCCACCTTAGACCCTCTCCTCCAGCTCCTTGAATTTACCGAATAGGCCCGAGGGTTTTACAATGAGTACAAGGACGATCGCGGCCAGGTACACCACCATCATCCACTCCGCTGAGAGGTACATGCTCGTGATGATCTGGGCGTATCCCAAGATGAGGCTCGCCACGAGGATTCCAAGAACGCTCTCGAGTCCGCCAACGATGCCTACCGCTACCGCGATCAGCAGAACGTCGTAACCCATGTTTATGGAGATGATTCCCAGAGGAAGAATCGCAATGGCAGCGACGGCACTCAGGGCACAGCCAAAGGCAAGGCTGAGAGCGGCTGTCCAATCGGATTCTATTCCCAGGGAAATGGCGGTACGCTCGTTCTGTGCTATGCCCCTGAAGGACCACCCAATCCTCGTGTGATGTGTGAACACATAAAGGAATAGGACTAAGGCTAACCCGATCCCGATGATACAAAGGCGCTGGTAGTCTATAGGTACCCCTGCGATAAACACCATGCCCTTTTTAAAGTAGGGGAGGGTAAACTCGTAGGTGACAAAGCCCTTCCACCGGAAAAACTCGAGCATGCCGACTCCCAGGGCAAAGGTGGCTATTACCTCAGAGAGCACGATGCCCCTGACCCGCAGAAGGATTACCCAGTACACGAGAAACCCGAGGAACCCGACCGTGACGATGGTGATGAATACGGCCAGCACAAAGGGCAGCCCGAGGAGCTTCAGAAGCATCCATGTAAGGTATCCGCTGAGCAGATAGAAACCGCCATAGGCGAAGTTCGCTACCCCGCTGATGCCGAAGGTAAGGCTAAAGCCTATAGCGATCAGGGCCAGGATCACGCTGTTTACCAGGCCGTATATGAGAATGCTGCTTGCCATCATCTAACTATAGACAAGGAGCGATCTCCGCTCTCAAGATCGCCCCTATTTATTTAAACATTACTGAGGGCGTTACATATTTTGTATTTATCATGTGAAATTCATTTGCCGTAGTTTACCGCCCGCTTCGCTCAAGACGCCAAGATCGCAGAGATTGTTGATTTTTTTCATTTGCCGGTGAGAGGCCGCCAAATGAAAATCTATCTACCTTCGACACCTTTCGTTAGGCTTTTTTCAACGGAAATAGTTTGCTATCGTAATTCGATACTAGGTTAAGCACTTCCCGAAGGGATGTTGGTTTTGCCCTTCTGGCGGCTCAGCAGAAGGGCAAAAGAAATGCTCATCCTTTGCGTTCTTTGCGCCTCTAACGAGCGTAGCGAGTGGGCGGTGAATGAAAATGAAAAAACCTTTTGTCTCCTGTGAAAATTTATTATTTCATGTAGGGAGGAAGTTGGATTTTATCCTCTGCAACCAACTCGGGGAAGACCGGTACCCTTATGCCGGGTTTTCTCCACTGAAACGCAGCCCCCAGCGCAGCCTCATTGGGGTCGACTCCGAAGACCGCCTGATGATCCTTGCCGAACTTAATCCTCCCGATGACCCCGTTCATATCCGTCCTCTCAAGGGCATCCACGATTGCATCCGGATCAAGGCTTCCGGCCCTGGTGACGGCATCGGCCATGATGTAAACCGCGTCATAACTTGGGCCTGGACCATGCCCGGAGAGCTGCATCCTGGACTTCTCGCCCCATCTCTTGCCGAAGTTTTTATTGAATTCCACCGATTTCGGCACTGCTTTTACGGGAATAGGGCCGATCTCGAAGACGAAATTCACCATCCCTTCCACTTCGCCCTCAAAGACCTCCCAGGCATCGCCTGGGGCAACGGGGCTGATAAAGCCGCACAGCAGCGACGGGATCTTCATAGCATGAGCCTGTTTGAGCAGTATACCGCTCTGAGGCATGTCGAATATGGGCACGATCACCTGGGTCTTCTTGGCCCTCACCTTGATAAGGGAAGAGGAAAAGTCGCTTGCGCCTAAGGGATAGGCATCGAATCCACCGACCTCCCAGTTATTTTTTTCGAACCATGCCTTCAGGCCCTTGCCCGTTGCCTGAGCCCACAGCGTATCCTGGACTATGATGTAGGCCTTATTGAAACCGAACTCCTTCGAAAGAAATCCCATGGTGCCTTGCAGATATTTAACCAAGTAGATCGCATTGAGGCAGTTTCTGAAACAGTACTTATACTTGTCATATCCCTCGACTATCTTTTTCTGATATGCGGGGGTCATGGCAATAGAACAGATGTAGGGGAGCTTATATTTGGAAATAAGATCCATTGAGGCCAGCAATACCTCAGAGCGGAAATTACCGAGCACGATGGCATGGGGTTTTTTCTCCAAAACAAGCTTCTCGACAGCAGTCAGGGCATCATGTACCGGGATGCCGGGCTCATGTTCTCTGGTGTCGATGGAGTAGGCCTCTAACGGGTGCTTCTCGCTGCCCACCAGCACGCCTCCCTTGGCATTAATCTCCTCAACCGCCATCTGGATGGCCATCCACCCATCTCTGCCCTCAATGGAGCCGAGGGCGGTGGGCACACCGAAGACGATCGGTTTTTCAGCCGAGTATGCGCTCCCGATGAACAGCAGCGCAAAGGAGAGCAAACATACCATTACCTTTCCTAGAAATACTATATTTGTACATCTCGCTCCCATGGTTATCCCTCCTTTTTTATTGGTGATTCATGATACGTATGGGTACTGGTACCCTCCCAGCCGGAGACTTCCTCCGACGTAACGAGCGTTCTTGGGCGGAGATACAGGCCAAAAGGGAATCTATGTGGTTAAGGCGATTCCACTCCCTTGACTACAAGGTGGCCCATGTTTATATCAACGAGTGCTTTGCTGCTTGAGGGCTTCATCTCGATGCATGGAATTTGTACAATCGCTCCCATGGACAGTGGGGAGCTAAAAACAGGGATTCGATCCCGCATGCCCGCGAAACGAGTGGTCCGGTGAAAAAGGAGCTTCTTTTTGATGGGAGCGTCTTTTCCGAATGCAATCTGACAGGTGCATGGTGCTTTCTCGTATCTGCTGATAGACCCAGGAGGCATGGACGCCTTATACTTTAAGTTGCTAATAAGATAGGCTAAATTATCGGAGATTTGTTGTCAACAAAAATATGGATATGGGGGCACATCTTCATTTGTCATTTAACTTGATAAAATTCTGACTTTGTGTAAATAATGAACGTATAGCCAGACCACCTCGGCTCGATTATCCGGAAAGTTTTTATCATGTGCTCTCCCGTATGAATGAACGGAGAGACATTTTTAAGAGAAAAGGGACTACGTCAGGTCTTGGAAGCTTTATATAGGAGACTCTGATTAGGGGGTCAATTTTAGGTTAGCAACATCAGGGTTTTATGAACCTCAATTTATCACTTTTTGAATAGCTCAGAATGTGAACCAGTTCTTTCTAAATACAAATCATCGGCTGTGATTCGATAGATTAATATCCAGTCTGGTTCTCAGTGGCAATTGCTATGACCTTCCCAGTTTCCAGATAATTGGTGGTCTCTAACCCTTGGCTCCAACGATTGCCCTGCAACCAGTTTTTCGATGACAGCCCTTAATTTAGAAAGATCCTTATTTTGTTTCTTGATCCTTTTATAATCCTTTTTGAATGTAGTTGTATAATATAGGCTCAACTACCAAGTTCCTGAAATAATTCATCAACAAAATCAACTTGATGGAGATCATTACCATTTTCAGCATCTTTAAGAGTTTTAGCTGTAACCTCATTAGGAATCTTTATTTCAAAAGGAATTCCTTTATGAATTGTTATCTGTGAAAGGTACATTGAAATAGCCTCTGACATTGATATGTTTAATTTTTTCAATTGATATTCTCTTTCTTCGACTCCCGGCCCTTAAGGCGTTACTATCGATGTGTACATCTTTACATACTCGCTCGATACGCTCTATGGCCTCTCGGAGACGCTCGGTAGCCGAGAACTGTTTTTTTCTTACCTCAAATGACTGCTGGATCAACTGCTCAACAAATTCACCGCTCCCTAATATACGTTCATCCGACTTCTCCCGAACTCCTTGCCGACGCATCGCCTTTACTGCCTCCCATCCCCCTTGAGAGCGTATCAAGCCCCCTCCAACAAGATCAAAACGATGCCCCTGTTTAATTGCATCTTTGACAAACTGATGATAGAGCCTTTTGGTATCACCCTCCGTTTCTCCGAACCATCTCAGGACATAGGTTGTGTCTTGCCAGTCATTGCTCAATCTCCCCAATAGCACAGAATGCCCGCACCAGCGATAGCGGTTTAAGGCACCGAAGGAGTTTACCATTTGCGCTCTTAATGGGTTCAAATGGATATAGCGAACCAGTTCCTTGAAATAAGCATCTTCTTCAACCACGATCGATTTATAACGATTTTGAAATAAATGACCATGCCTGCGGTGCCGGCTGTTATAATAAACAGCATAACTTGTAAGAAATCGTTTCATATACTTAGATAAACCAAGCGGACCACTTCGCAAAAGGATATGACAATGGTTCATCAGTAAAGCCCAGGCATACATGGCGGTGTTTGTTTCCAAGGCAAGTGACCCCATGCGATCAACAAAGTTTTTCCTATCCTTATCATCATCCACTATTTGCCTTCGCTCAATACCTCTGAATATGACGTGGTGTAAAGTCCCAGGCGAATCCAATCTTGCTTGTCGTGGCATAACTTTTATTGCGTTTTATTTTTAGAAGAAACGATATAAAGATATGTATAAATAGTAAAGGGCGTCCCTGAATTCCAGATTGAGGGGGAACCTGCTCCATGATTTTATGGATGCGGCGTTATTGCAACGATCGTAATTTGCTGAGGCTCAGGGCCGTAGCACCAGAATATTCTGTATGCTGCAGGCGTCGACTGTTCGGCATAGGCCTCAAAGATTTTTTCTCCATGAGACCCTTTCAGACTCGTGAATTCATGGGTCATCAGACTTGGATGCCTCGGGTTTTCAGACAAGAGCTTTGTGGCTTTAGAGACGGCTTTGTATCGCTTCGAAAGACCCTTGTCTGTCTTGAGCTCAGCGAGTTGCCCTCTTGCTTGGTCAGTGCTTAGGATCTCAAACAATGTACATCCTAGAGTTCATCAAGATCCAGCTTTGAGACTCGGCCTTCAGCCACGTCCTTCAACCCTCTTTTAACACCCTCCAAGGCCTCTTTGTTTTCGAACAGCCATAACTCAGATGCGGGGATTTCGACGACGGGCTGGATTAGAAGTTGCCCCCGTTCATTTCTGTATAATCTCACCCGCCTAAAGTCCTTTATAAGGTCTCCCAGGGTGAGTCTTTTTCTCTCGTCAATGGTCCTCGTCCCGATCTCCTCAAATTCATCATCTATTTTGACTAGCTCCCTCTTCATTACTTTGCCTCCTGTATCCCATAATATATTAAACCCCATTTAAGGTCAATGGGGGAAAATGCAAATGGGCTCTCATGACCGATTATATCGACTCCAAAATGAAAAAAATGAGCAGGTGCTTGTCCCCGCTTACAATACAGTCTGCGTTGGCGTCTACAGCACACGCGAGAAACATCTCGTCTCGTGGATCATGAGGCACAGCACCTTTAACCACACCCCGCCCAGGAACAATGATGATATCCGTCTTTAAGGGAAGGTTTTTTCCGGTCGCCCTACGGGCTCCCTCCGGTTCACCTGCTTCGCAGGCAACCGGGAATTATAATTATCGCTGTAGGGAAAAAATAATTGACCTCAGACACAGCCCTGACGCACGTGTTGCCACATTCACGTCTATCACGTGTTTCTGAGGTGGTAAAAAAATATTTTATCGCAAAAAAAGACTAGACAGAGAAATACTCTTTTGATAGCGTAGCATGGGTTATTGTCAATTGACTGTCGTATACGCGTAGAACAAGGAGGTACCATGCTACACGCGAGAGAAGAGGTGAGATCACTCATCCAATGCGGTCGGCAGATCACCGTAGAAGAGCTCAATGAGATTCACGACACGGTGAGGCTCTTTCCAGCCTTGAGTCGTTCGGAGCTGGCCCAAACCATATGCGAGCACCTAGGATGGCTTACCGCCT
>Ga0315545_1002694_pt1 | contig 15786 bp, 18 predicted proteins | sample SalMarSW160210MG_FD_203096 | JGI IMG/M metagenome (GOLD analysis project Ga0315545, IMG submission 203096) | Salt marsh sediment microbial communities from the Plum Island Ecosystem LTER, Massachusetts, United States - Salt Marsh Sediment SW1602-10 ... | reverse complement strand
TACTTATCGCACCATTGAGGTGCGATAAGTACGCCATGCGCCCGTAGCTCAGCGGATCAGAGCGTCGCACTGCGGCTGCGAAGGTCAGAGGTTCGAGTCCTCTCGGGCGTACCAGTCGCCGGTTCGGAGCCCTTCGGCCACAAGGTCGAAGGGCTTTCTGTAGTTGGGGTCTAGCTTTTCCCTTGTGACAGCGCAGTTTGAAACCAGGATCCTCAATGCGTCAGCCTGCTCCTCAGCAGACTGCGTAGAATACAGTTCCGAAGCCCGATCGAGGAGTTTGAAAGCTGCCGTTGCATCGTCTGCAGCCGTTGCCTGTAGTGCCTGCTCCAGCAGCGCCTTCTTTTCTTGGAGCTGATCGAGCTCCGTTTCCCACTCCTCATCGAGCCTGCACCAGCGATCCGCGTCAATCACACCACCCAGCCTGTCAACATACGCTTGATCCCGCCTCCTCTCGACGGATTCCAGCTTCGCGGTGAGCTGCACGAGCTTCCGCGTGATGTGCTCCTTGCGGTTCTCCTCCCCACCACGAATTGCCTGTATCAGTTCCTTCACCACATCCTGAGGAATGCGTACGTTGTCGACCAAAGAGACCAGCATCTCCGAGAGTCTCTCCTGTCTGATGTGTGGCTGTTCGCACTTCCCTCGTCCGTTGGTGCAGTGGTAGTAGATGTATCGACCCTTGATCCTGGATGCGGTGATCTTGCAGCCGCAGTAGCCACAGGTGAGAAGCCCCCGAAACGGGAACGTCCGCGAGTTCGTGCGTCGCCCTTGCCCACGGCCTGCGAGTTTCTCTTGGACGCGGTCGAACAGAGCCCTAGAGATCAGCGGCTCGTGGATCCCCGGCGCGGTGACCTCTCCCCAGCGGACGATACCGCAGTACATCGGATTCTGCAGCATGACGTGGAGTGTGCTCTTGCCGAGCTTCCCTCCGCGGCGGGTAGTCAGCCCCTGATCCTTCGCCCAAGCCGCCACCTCCTTCACCGTCATGTCCGTCTCGTCATACATCACGAAGACCTGGCGAACGAGATGCGCGCGCTTCGGATCAACCTCGATCGTTCGGGTCTCGCGGTTGTTGATATAGCCGGTCGGGGCATACGAGGGATAGATCCCTTTCCTCGCCTTGGCCGCCATGGCTTCGGTCACGCGGTCACTCAGCTGTGCACTGAAGTAGCGAGAGAAGGCTGCCTGCATGTCACCCATCAGCCTTCCGGTGGCGTTACTCGGCAGCTGCTCGGTGGCCGAGATGATCTCGATCCCCATTCTCTCCACCAGCAGTGTGTAGTCTGACATGTTGCGCGCGATGCGGTCGATCTTGTACACGAGCACCGCCTGGATCTCCTTGTGCTGTTCGAGGAACTCCACCATGCGGTTGAATTCAGGTCGACCGGGCTTGAACGCCGACTCGGATTCGATGAACGACTTGACTACCTTCAGGTCGTGGCCGGCGGCGAAGTCTTCGAGGACCTGCTTCTGAATTCCGATCGAGTAGCCGTGCTCGGCTTGCTCCTCGGTGGAGACACGGATGTAGGAAACGACCTTCTTGCTCATCGCCCACCCTCCCTCACTTCCAGCACCGCCTAGTTCTGCGATGCTCGAGGGCTATTGGTCTTCTTAGCTTTGTCCCAGGTCCTGAGTTTCCCGAACCATCTCCAGAAGTTGCGGATTGCTTCGTGCCATTCTTCCTTGGACATGGCCTCCAAGCGCTCACGTCGCTTCCGCTCCTCTTCGCTTGGTACGCTCTCCGGGGTCTTCATACTTCCCCTCACTCCTTCGTCAACTTGTCCAGCAGAGCCCCAAGCAACATCCCGAGACCTAACCCCGCAAGCACCCAGAGGAGCAGCTCTCCAGAGCCGGCATCCGTCTCGTTCTGGATGTTGTTCACCAGTTCGGAGGGATTCCGGCCTGCACGGATGCCATACCCGATCAGCTCGGAGGCCTTGATTCTCTTGCCATACGCCACGTCTGTTGCGTCCAAACGACCGGCTTTGATCGCTGCATAAACTGCCTGCCGCTTCATCCCGAGAATACGCGCTGCCTCCGCTACGGAAAACTTGATGTCCTGTCCGTCTCGTTCTGGAGCCATGTCATTCCTCCGCTTCCACTCTACACTGGATCGCAGTAAATGTCAATGGCGGATGACCGCAGTGTTCTCTGATGAATCTGCTGAACTTCGCGCTACGAAGAGAATACGTGTACTGCCCCATGCGCCATTGGCTCTACTTGACAAACGCGGATGAGTATGGTATTGGTCTAGTGCGAGCCGGCAAGACGCCCAGTTCGTCACTGGTAACCAGTGGTTACAACGCCTGGTACCGGCTGGTTACCACGGTTACTGCGGATGAGGAGGAACAGAATGACCAGACCGATCAAGATCTCCGATGAACTGTACGAACGCCTGAAGAAGCAGGCCCGTGCAGAGGGCCTAACGCTCCAAGATGCGCTGGTCGAGCTGATCACAACGCCACACGAAGGACTCAACGAGCTGAGAGGTCAGTTCCGGGAATCCCGAGAGGCTGCTTCCTCGCAGCAGCAGTCACTTCAATCACTCGAAGAACAGATTCGGCAGCTTCAGAAGCGTGTTGACCGTCTGTTCGAGCTTCGTGAGAAGCATATCAAGGTGTTCAACGAATGGGCCGAGGTCTGGAAGCGCATTGACCCCCTCGAAAGGGACATCGATGACATCGCTTCGAGGGTGTCCTCCCTGGAGAACGTTAGCCACAGGCATATCTTGCAGACGCTGAAGGAGGAGACGTGATGGGAGAGAGTGCTTCGCCCAAACAACAGCATGCGTGGCGCCCCTTACTGATTGGGATCGCGATCCTAGCTGTGGGGTACATGCTCTGGCGGGCCTTCCCGATCTCGGTACGGTGACTTCTGGTACGCGTGACGTCATCACCGTACCAAGAACCTTCTGCAGACGGCTCGAAGCCCAGCTTCGGTAGTACAGGCGTCTCTTCTTCTTCTCTTTCACCGTATCAAGAGCCTTCGTTCGGGAGTCCTCGGTGCGGTTGTCGTTGTAACCGCAACTTGATCTGGTCAGAAGCATTGACCTAATCTGGTTCGAACCGTGGACTGAGAGTGAATTCGAGGAAGGGGAGAAGCCAGTGCCTCGCGTACGCAAGATACAAAGCATTCCTCCCGCAGGCGGCCGCAATTACTTCGTGATCGATGCAAATTTCCTCGCAAACAAGCACATTCCTCCGAAGTACGCTCCGAACGACAAGGAGAGAGCGAGAATCGAGGCGTGCGCCGCCTGGTGGGAGAGGATTGAATCTCTCTTGGCAGACGATCACGCCCGCGTCTTTGTCCCCGACGTCTGCATTGCAGAGGCGTTCAAGGTTCTGGCTAGGAAGTACTACGAAGACAAGTGGTTTCCGAGTGCAGTTGTGCTGGGGCAGCGACGCAAGCGACTCTCCGAGGACATACGCATTTCTACAAAGGTACTCAAGGGGGCCAATCGCAAGATCAGGTACCACGACGTGTCAACCAATCGCGACATCATTATCAGCGTTGACCGCTTCTATGAGCTGTTCATGAAGAACGGCAAGAAGGTGCAGATTGCAGATCTGATCCTCGTAGCAACCGCGAAGTACCTGCTCGACTTCTTCGATCTGCCAAGGGAACTCGTTCACATCGTGACTCTGGACAAGCCGCTTCGCGAGGGTATCTGTAAGGTAACAGAGCTTCCCGCAGCCTACGACCCGACTCTCAAGATGCATCGTGCAGAGGTTGTCTTCGGATAATGGGGTCTACGGCACTGCACCACCTAGTGGACTGGTTTCGAACGGCGGAGTGAGTCGTTCGAGCCGCCCAGGCGTTTCTGCTGCCGGGATCTCTTCTGGATGCGCCTTTCTGGGCAACTCGTTACCTCATTGCACAACGTCCACTACCCTCCTCTCAAGGAGGGCGTCCGAGGAAAGACGGGTCGTTGCCGCTGCTGCATCGATTGGACAGTGGGTTCGAGCGCGCCTGCACGCTGTCATTCCGGGAACTGCCAATTGTATCCCGATGAGTGCTCATGAAGCGATTGTGTTACGCTGTGACATCCGAGTAGCGAGGAGGAGTCGTAGCTGGAGACTTGGGTTGGTCAGGTCATCACAGGACTGATCGTTCTTGTCGTGGGGCTAGCCACTACGGCTGTGCTGGCTCACCTCCGGAAGGTCGCGAAGTGCTTCCGTGTTCGTTGGCGGGAGGCGCGGATGCTCAAACCCTCGGATCTCCTTCCGGTACGCTCATCTCCTGATCTGGGATACAGACGCTACTACTACGAACGGCCTGAGGACGAGAGGATCCGGACGGCAATCCTGAGCGGCCACAACGTGCTTGTGGTTGGTGCGCCGCTGGCCGGGAAGACTAGAGCCGCCTATGAGGCTCTTCGCAGCCTGCCGAGCAACTACGACGTGACCGTCGCCAGGGAAGTTGACTTCACAGGCTTCCGCATTCCGTTCAATCCGCGTCGTCCCTGGAATCGCGAGATTGTTGTACTGGATGACGTCGACAAGCTGGCGACCCAAGCCGGCTTCCTGAGCATGCTGGAGGCATTCCATCGCAGAGGGACAATCCTTGTCGCAACCTGCCGCGGTGGTGAAACGAACGAGAGGGTGTTTGAGAAGAGCGTTGGCAACTGGTTATCTCTCTTCTCAGTCCGGATTCAGCTCGAAGCCATTGCTGCAGCTGTTGTCGATCGCATAGCTCGGAAGGCTGGCATCAACCGCGCGGCCCACTTCTACGGACCTATTGGGTCTCTGTTCCTTCCCCTCAAGGAGCTCAGAGACCAACTTCATCTATGTTCAAGCGACCAGCTTGCGATCCTTAGAGTCCTGCGCATCCTACACTTAGCCGGTGCGTTTAGCGCCAAAGAAGGAATGCCGCAATGTGAGGTGCAGGAGTGCTGCGACACGCTGGAGGGTGTGATGCTGGAGGAACGGGGTTGGCGCGCGGCCCTCAAACGTCTCTCAGAGCTAGGATTCCTGACAAGCTTCTCGCCACTCATTCAGTGCGAAGAGGCGCTTCTCGAGGAAGTCATTCAAAGCAAGGCCGACACAGCGAGTTCTGTAGAGCAGCTGGTCCTGGTCTTCGCTGCCAGACCTGATGTCTTAGTGCGGATGGCCAACACGGCCTTCGGCAAGGCTGGAATCGACAGGGGAACGAAGCGTCTCTGCATTGCTGCTATCACCGCCTACCAAGCGGCGCTAGAGGTGTACACCAAGGCCGGTTTCCCGATGCAATGCGGTACGATTCAGTACAGCCTCGGGACCGCCTACGCCACGCTGGCGGAGGTCGAGGACAAGGCAGCCAACTGCCATCTGGCCATCAGTGCCTTCCAAGCTGCGCTGGAGGTGCGCACCAAGGCCGATTTCCCGGTGCAATACGGTACGACTCAGAACAACCTCGGGACCGCCTATGCCACGCTGGCGGAGGTCGAAGACGAGGCAGGCAACTGCCGTCTGGCTATTGCTGCCCACCAAGCTGCGCTGGAGGTGCGCACCAAGGCCGATTTCCCGGTGGACTACGGGATGACTCAAAACAACCTCGGAGCCGCCTATTGCAGGCTAGCGGAGGTCGAAGACAAGGCAGCCAACTGCCATCTGGCCATCACCGCCTACCGAGCAGCGCTAGAGGTGTACACCAAGGCCGATTTTCCCATGCAATACGGTACGGCTCGGAACAACCTCGGGACCGCCTATGCCACGCTAGCGGAGGTCGAAGACAAGGCAGCCAACTGCCGTCTGGCTATTGCTGCCCACCAAGCGGCGCTGGAGGTGCGCACCAAGGCCGATTTCCCGGTGCGATACGCGATGACTCAGAGCAACCTCGGGACCGCCAATGCCACACTGGCGGAGGTCGAGGACAAGGCAACCAACTGCCGTCTGGCCATCACCGCCTACCGAGCGGCGCTAGAGGTGTACACCAAGGCCGATTTCCCGATGCAATACGGTACGACTCAGAACAATCTCGGGACCGCCTATGCCACGCTGGCGGAGGTCGAAGACAAGGCAGCCAACTGCGGTCTGGCCATCACTGCCTTCCAAGCTGCGCTGGAGGTGCGCACCAAGGCCGATTTCCCGGTGCAATACGGTACGACTCAGAGCAACCTCGGGACCGCTTACGGCACGCTGGCGGAGGTCGAAGACAAGGCAGCCAACTGCCGTCTGGCCATCACTGCCCTCCAAGCTGCGCTGGAGGTCTTCGTAACGAACCAGCTGCTAGAGCATCGTGACGCTACAAGTGCTAACCTTCACTTCGCTATCCAGTTCTGCACTGGAGGTGTAGCGGACGAATGAGTGCGAATTGCCGCCGGCTCAGCTCAGCGCTTCCGCTCAGTAGCAGGAGCGAATGCTCTCTTCAAATGCACATCGGCCGCAGACTGGAGGACTTGGGTTTGTCGAATGCGTAAGTTCGGCGGCTGTCCAGTACGGGGAGCCTGAGCGGATGCTTCTCGAACTCCCAGCAGAAACCCCTATTGGTGAATGGGTACGCAGTCTGTGCAGACTGCGAATCCCTGCCGTTTCCTCAACCTTTATCCGCGTTCAGCAGTCTGGCCTCAGCGAGGTCAATCCGTGCTTTGTGGCCATGCTTCTCTAGGAGAAACAGCAGCTCCCCGCCGCTGACCAACGTCAAAGGCTTGTCCTTGACGAAGTCGTACGCGTCAGGACCGTATTCGGCAGTAGTTACAAGGAGGCCCTTGTTCGCTCCCTCGTTGATGACTGTGCCGTACAGGTCACGCACAGCATCGACGCCAACGGTCCGCGTGTAGCGCTTTGCTTGGATGACGAACTTGCCGCCACGGATAGGATCGGGATCAAACGCAATCGCATCAACCCCCCTGTCTCGACTTGCTCTTGTTATCTTGACCTCCGAGCCTCCCGTTCCGAACTCGGCCTCAAACAACTCGCGAATGAGATGTTCGAAGTCCTCCCAGTCCATCGCTGCGAGATTCGTACTCTGATCCAGATCACTCGAGACATCGTGCCCCTCCACAAACCTGTCATCATCCTTGCTGAACTGAATCAGTGGCTGGACCGGGGCGAGTTGATGAAGCTTCGCTGCGGCTACTCCCTTCAGCTTCTTGAAGCAGGCTTTCGGGTCAACTTGGCTGAGATCCAGTTGGTCGAACTCCTCCCTAGTCGCATGGCAAGATGCAATGCATGGCCTGATAGCCTTGCCAGTAGCCGGGTCTGATGCCTCGACCCAACCATTGAAGACGACTCCTTGGACATGCTTGCGGGTGTCGGAAGAAAGCGCCTCAAAGACCGAACGCAATGCGCATTGGTACACCATGTTATCGAACATCTGAGTCGCCTTCGTCTTCGCAACCGGCTTCTCGACGAACTCATCGCGAGTCTGAACGTACGTGACTTCGCTTGCAGCGGGAAGTAGCTCGGGACTTGGCAGTGTACGGTCAATGAGGAGTTCCTTGTTCTCAGAGCTGTAGTGAGCAACAACATCGTGTGGGAAGTAGTCGGGGTATGTGGACTGACTCAGAGCGATCTCGATATACATCGCCACTGCATCAGGCTCGCCCTGTGCGTAGGCCTCTCCAAGCTGATCAATTGACCTCTCGAAGGCACGTTTCTCCGCCTTCCACTCCTCGACAGCACGCATGTGGTCTTCCTCAAGCCTTGCGTTGCGTTTTGACACTTCGGCAGAGGTCTTCTCCCACTCCGATCTCTGGCGGGCTTGCTCCTGCATGATCGCTTGCGTTTCCGTCTCCCACCTCGAGAGCGCATCTGCCTGCTGAGCCTTGATACGGCTGACCTTGTCAGTCCATTTCTGATGATCGCTCTCAAACTGCTCTTGAACGGCTGTTCGCCTCTTCGCAGTCTTCAGCAAACCAAGGGCCTTCTTGTAGATGGGGTCATCAAGTGTGGGTTCGGGAGGGAGCTGCGGCTCCGCTGGTCTCACGGGTAGCTCGAGTGGCACTGGCTCCGATGGAACTGCCTGATAGCGAGGTTCTGATGGCCCGGGCTTTGGGAAGGCGAGCTTGACACTTGAGAGATCAGGCACGTGTGACTCTGAGAGCGATGCAGCCAGAATGCCCTCAATCGCTGTAATCTCGCTCTGGCATTCATCGGTTCTCTGCACAGCCTGTTCCTTGCAGCTCTGGATGTGCGCAGCTTTCTCCTCGGCAATCTGCCGTTTGCGGTCACGTTCAGCGTCTTTCAGCTGTTTCTCACGTGCTTTCCTCTGACGCTCGATCTCGCGTTGCCGTTCATTCTCCGCACGAATCCTCAAGCGTTGCTGGCGCTCCGCTTCCCGCTGAGCTGCCTTCGCAGCACGTATCAGGTCATTCATCAGTGACATGACGCCCTCCCGTGAATGCTCTCACACACCTGTACTACGAGCAGCATAGATATAGGACCGTCATGCGACAAGGTTTTGCAGATCTTCTGTGATGCGGTACGCACTTCGTGCGGACTGCGAATTCTCGCAACAGAAGCCTGCTTCCACTGCGTCAGCTCGGGGCCTGAGCAACAGGAGACTGACTGAGGAGCGTGCTCGCGGTCGTTTCATGGTGATAGTTGTCCCCGTCTCGGTTGTCGTTAGGCCACGAGGCACTGTAGAGATTGAGCCTCTTCGCTAGTCCCTTCCCTGGGAGTCGTTCAATCATCCATGGTTGGTTGCTACCTCTGATTCCAGACTGAGTTTGAGGGACCGTATGAGGATCACGTGGTTTGGCGAAGTGCAGGGCGAGAACAGCTGCAGGCTTCTCCTGGAGTGAGGAGATCCAGACTAAGATGACGTGCCCTTTCCGGGTGTGCGCTCAGACTCACGTTGAGTGCTGGTGTCGCCCAGCAGGGCAGTTCAGGCGTCCGCAGCGTCCCCTTTCGCGATTGGAAGGATCGGTGAGCGCTCTGCGTCCGATGCCAACCAGATCCCCAGTAGGCGTCTCCTCTGTTCAAGAGATGCCTTGTGCTTGCGATAGCAGGCAGAAAACGAACTGAGGTACGTCTGCAGCAATCTGTCCACACGAGTATCTACACTCCGAAACGCCGTCGTTGGATTGCAGAAGGAGTACTGCTTTGTCCATGCCTCAACCATTCGGCTGATCCGATGCAGTGTAGCCGCTAGAGAATACTTGTAGTCCCCAGCCGCAGCATGCTTGAGGCTACGCCTCGCCTGTCTTAGGGAAGTTTCAACACGCGAGACAAAGGCCCTACGGGCTTCGCGCGAAGGCTCAATCGCCCTTGGTGTAACCCAACAGCCCAGAAACTCAAACCCCTTTCTAACGGGGCCTTCAATTGCCTTCCCTGACCCATCTCCGGGCTCGTACGCGTCGAGGTTTAGCCGCTTGAGGATTGCACGTGCAGCGGTGAATGCCTTCTGGACTGTTCTTCTATCCTGCCCCAGGATCAGGAAGTCATCCATGTACCTGATAGTGCTAACGTCGCTCGAGTTCATCTCTGTGTCGAACTCCTGCAGAAGGACGTTCCCAAGAAGCGGTGATAGACAGCAGCCCTGCGCGATGCCCTCGAATTCACTTGGCATAAGTGCGCGGTACTCGCCCAACTCGGCGAGATTCTCGATTTCCAGGCATGACGCCTTCTCAAGAAGACCTTCGAGCGAGCGATCTGGCAGCACATCACCCAGCATTGCCAAGACGTCTGCGCGAGGAACTCGGGTGAAGAATCCCTCGATGTCTGAGCGCAAGGCATAGGTTCTCCCATTGCTGATTTCTCTACACGCCGAGTGAATTGCGCATCTGACACTGCCACCGGGACGACCACCAAAACTGTAGGGGCTAACAACGATGCCTAGGACTGCGTCAACATCTTGTAGGACATCCAGGATAGCCCTCTGTACGATCCTTGCAGGAATCGCGGCGACGAGGAGCGGGCGAGGTTCCTTCCCAGGTCTAGGAATGAGCACACCGCGTGCTGGCCCGAAGTCGAAGGATCCTTCCCGCAATTCGTTAGAGACGGTGGCAATTCCTGACTCCCAGGTAACCTCGTAACTCCTGATCGCCTGTCTCGTTGTCTCGGACTTGGATGCTAGGCCACTGGAACGTACTCGTTGCCAAGCACTCCGAAGTATCTCGGGACTTGAGACTCGGGAGTAGAGCGTAGCTGACATAGGATCTGCTCCTTAGGAGCCCCACCGATGTGCGCAAGCCCAACCTCGGGGTTCTATCGTGTCCCGGGTTTGCCGATACAGTGCGAGTCTTGTTCAGTGTGAACAAGATCCCCGCCCCACCTTTGAACCCGTCCGAGTGTACAGAGCTTCCTGCACATCGGAGCCGCTGGCACTTCGAAGCCAGAGCGGCGCTCCGCTTCGCTGCCGCAGCGAACTAGCAATTATACAGGAAGACTGCTAACCACGTCAAGCCCACGGTTTCGATGGCAGCTTCGCCGTGAATCTCCGGCCGGGTGAGCCATCCAGTTCTAAAGTTGTCCAGTCGGGGTCGCCCGGCTGGACACTTCTCGAAACCACTCCTCGCGGTTCGAATCCCATAGGCTGGAGCCTGGGTGAACGATTGGAGAACCTTCGTTCTGCGCTGCTCCTGGGCCTGAAATCCCTTTCCCAAGACCTCTTCCTCGCTTCGACAGGTTGACCGGCAGGCGTTGGGCGGGAGACCCAGCGTGAACGTTTGGAGAACGCGGGTTGCCCCTCATTCACTGCGCGTACTTGCCAATGTTACTCGATCGCTGCTAGTATCACGTATCACCTGGTAATGGGAGGAACCATGCCAAAACTCAGGTACTGCACTCTCTGTCAGCGAAACGTGGAAACCAAGAAAGGCTTCAATTGGCTCGTCTTCATCTTCCTTCTTGGCATTCCGTACCTCCTCTTCTACATGTTCGTGAAACGGCGTCGTTGCCCGATCTGCAAAGGAACGCGACATCTTGAGCCACCAAGATAGGCTTCCGGTTACTAGTCCTGGCATCACCAATCGTTTCGTGACTTGAGTCTGGGCCCACCAGGCGAGTCGCTTCAGATCTGCTAGTTCTTGTATGAGAGGAGTCCGTGCGGAGGCCACGGGGTCGTAATGGAGGTGATTCTACGATGGATTCAGGTAAGTTGACAGGCTGGATAAGAACCGGCATTGGGTACGGCGCTTGGATTATCGGGGTGCTGGTCGTGTGGCGTGTTGTGATGTCGTTGGACGCTGTGCAACGGAGCGGCTTCGCTGTTGAACCATTCCATACAACAGCCTTTCCAATGGGGCTTCCGTGGGTGCTCTTCATCGACATCGCGTTTCTCACGGTCCTATTGATCATCCTTGTATCACTCGGAGGGAGGGCGCGTGAGATACTCACCTCCGCTCTCCCGGGCCTGCCCCGGCTCGGAGATGTTGCGTATCTCGTTGGGATCCTTCTCGCTGTGATTGTCGGCTATGTGGCCTACGACGACCTCATAGTCCCTCCGCTCTATTCTCAAGGAGTTGACTGGGCGTATAGGCTTGTGTTCTGGCTCGCGGTAGCCGGGATTTGCTCAGCAATCGCATTCGAGGTCTGGCAGACTGTCCAGACCGTCACGAAGGGGAGTTCTTCGGTTATCACCCTGTCGCGAGGAAGTTCTGGGTCGCCCTCAGCCAGCCGACAACCGGTTGCCGTGTGCAGGAAGTGCGGCACGAAGCTTCCCGATGATGCGAAATACTGCTCTCAGTGCGGAGCACGGGTCGAAGTAGTCCAAGCTAGTGACAAGGGAGGCAACGATGTGGGAACGAGTTGAGATGCGCGCTCCCGGTCGTTGTCAGATGAACCGTATCTGGGCTTCAGCGCCCGGAAGCAGACTTTGGGAATCGCTCGCAGTCCTGGTTGCCTTCGCGCTGCTTTGCTGCGTAGTTGGTGGCTGCGGTAGTAGAGGGAGAGGTATCGCAGGAAGATACGTGAGGGACGGGTATCCGGGATTCTATCTAGTCATTCGCGAAGATGGCACGTGGACAAGTCGAGGTTGGAGCGAAACGGTAGCGAAGGAGGAACGCTACCTCCGCGAAACCACGGGAACATGGGAACGGGACGGTGACGAGATCTACTTCATGGTCGATGGCTATCATGGCAGTCGCGAGGATGTCGTCCGTCCGCACGAGGTCAGAGGCAACAAGATAGTACTGGATCTCTGGGGCATGCTTGAGGACGTAGTGTGGGTAAAGCAGTAGTCAACAGCGATTTCCTATCAAGGGTAGGAGAGCAGGGAACCAACTGCTGCGCCGTCGTCTCGCGCAGAGAGGCTTACGGCCACAGCTCTCCTTACCATGTGGCCTTGCCGACAGAGAGGGTTGTCTTGCCCGTCCAACCAGTTGGACCCGGCTGTAACGGAGGCCCCAGGTGCTGGCGCAGAACGTTTACTATCCCCACTCATGCCCTAGGGAGAAGCCGGGAAAGCCACCAAGTGGACGTCGTCTTCCCCTGGCTCGACTACGTTCGGGAATGAAGGCTCCCAGTTCGCGATTGGGCTGCTGCCAAAGAACGGATGCCAGCTTGGCTTCGGATACGCGGTCTGCGAGAATGGATTCCACATTTCTTCGCGGCTCGCGAATCCCTCGGATGCGCCGATGACGTACCAGATGCAACGAAGACTAGAAACGGTCTGGGACACCGTGCGGGTCGGTAGAGCCAGCTCTCTAGACTGGCGAAGCTGCCAGATCGTAGACATGCCGTCGTACTGACTAGCAGGACCACTCGAAGTGGGGCGAAGCTGCCTGAAGAGGAGGGAGCTAATGGATAGGCCTGGGAAGCGGAACCGCATCGGCTTGGCCGGACGAGCGCTGGCGGTTTCTCTCTGCGCTGGGTTGTTGTCCATGGCGGGGTGTGGTGGGGGTTCACGGAGGGAGAGCGCTTCAGTACCCGAAGTGGAGGAGGTCGTGTCGCAGGTTGTTACATCTACGGGGGGCACAATAGCGATCACTGAAGAGATGAGCCCGACCCTAGCGGGTCTTGAGCTTGACATTCCACCAGGCGCGCTACTAGCAGATGAGCGGATCGCCGTGGGAGAAGTGGTAAGCGAGATACCCTCCCATTCCGAGGGATGCCTGTCGCTAGGGTACCAGTTCTCTCTCCAGCCGTCGGGTTTATCCTTCGAAACCCCGGTCACTCTTCGCGTTGTACTTCCTGACGCAGAGTGGCGAGCCTGGAGCAGTCTTCTGGCGCCGGAAGACGTTGCCCTTATGAAGTACGACGAAGGCTCTCACGTGTGGGGCACGGTGCCGATTCAGGCTAGGAGCGAGGGAGTTCTGACAGCGACGCTTCATGGATTCAGTTTGCTGGATGTCGTCTTCTTTTGGAAGCCTAGCAATCCAGCAAGCGACGAAAAGATCCTCAAGCAAGCACTCGCCTGGGCGGCCCCCGGTATGACGCGAGAACTGGTCAGATCTAGACTGAGCGGGCACCTGTTCCTCGACGACTCAGCCTCAACGATTTCGACCTCGGAGGTTACCTTTGCTGAGCGCATTGGGGCTCTGCTGCTGGCAGAGAGCATGTGGGACAGGATCAGCGACGGGAACTTCTATGCAGCAGCATCTTATGCTGAAACGGTCCTAACCACACTGCCGCGTGCGGTTCTTGAGAGCTTCGCAAAGAAGGTGGCAGGGTTGCCGTCGCTTGGCATCGCTGCCACAGCTGCCGCACTGGTCATTGATACGGCTGTCAAGCACTTCTTGGATGCCATGACGACCGCAGCCTTCAACAATCAGCTTCGAGCTTACCTATCGTGGCGCGGCTGGTTCTTCGAGAGGGGCACGTGGACTTATGAAGAAAGCCTGGCATCCGATCATGATACCGCACTCAGTGATCAGCCCTTTCCCCACCTGAACGAGCTGGGGTGGTTCAACTACAGGCAAGTTTCTGACGGGACCTACCGATCGTTCGGCTATCTTCCAGCCAAGCCGCCGGGTGGGGACCCGGCGGACCTCTTCATGCTGGGAAGCGAGCTGTGCCGCCTTCTGGACGCAGTAGTACTTCGAAGGGACTGGGTTTGGTATGCTGGCAGCGACTTGAACGGACTCGAGGCAGATAGGGCGTGGTTGGAGAGGGCTTTTGGGGGGTTGAACCAAGCCCCAGAGGTAGCCATCGCTGACGCTGAACGCACTGCATCGCTAGGGAACACCATCACTCTGCAGGGAAGTGCGTCTGATCCCGAGGGAGACCACATGGTCAGCCGGTGGGACCAAACTGGGGGACCGGAAGTTCAGCTCGACTATCTGGGGAACCTGGAAGCCAGTTTCACGCCTACAGAGCCCGGGACGTATCGCCTTAGACTAGATGTCTGGGATACTCTAGTTGAGAACCACAGGAAGGTGGTGACTACTATTGTGGTTCCAGGACAGCAGATCGCTGATCAGTCACCCGCAGTAGAGATTCTGCACCCCCCCAACGGTGCGGTATTCAGCAGCGGAGCAACCGTGGAGTTCGAAGGCCAGGCAATCGATCCCGAGGAAGGTGAATTGACCGGAGAGCACTTGATCTGGACCGAGGCGGAGGTGTTCGGGCAAGGGGACGCGCAAGCAAGGGTGCTCGGACACGGGCGAGTTGTCTCAGTCTCAGATCTACCCGATGGTACCCACTACATCTACTTGGTGGCGGTTGATTCTCGGGAGAATGTGGCTGCAGATGCAGTGACGATCGTCATGAATGAGCCGGTGCCGAATCGCCCTGCAATCGCCGATGCCGGAGAAGACACTTCAGGAACACCAGGCGAGACAATCGTTCTTGATGGGACTGGTAGCCACGATCCCGACGGCGAACAGATCTGGTACACGTGGATCCAAGTCGATGGCCCGCCAGTAGAGCTCCAGAACGGTGGGACACCAAGTCCATCGTTTGTGGTTCCTGGCTACGGGACCTACGTGTTTCGACTGGCGGTTGTCGACACGAACGGAGGCAGCTCCTCCGATGACGTTGAGGTCACTGTTCCCGAACCACTCCCTGAGCCCAGTCCTGTCCCGACACCGCCTGTCGTGCCAACTTCGGACCCTGTAGGTACCTACCTCAACCCTCTGATCTCGGAAGACATCCTCGAGATCGACGCTGGTGGGAAGTGCTATTTGGAAGCGCTTGGACTAAACCTTGGAAGCACTGGAACCTGGGCAGTCAACGAGGGCCGGATCACCCTCTTCTTACCCGATGGCGCCCTTAGGGGAACGTTAATGGATGGAGCCATCGTCCTGGATAGCTTCGGAATTCTGCCGACGGTCTGGATCGAGGAATCGAAACCGCCGCCGTCACCCGCCGAAGTCGCCGGCACGTACCTGAAGAAGGGGACGCAAGATGAGTTCATCACTCTGCGAGCCGATGGCACATACGATTCTGCCGAACGGGGTTTCCTCAGTACACCTGTTGAGGCGTCTGGTGAATGGCACCTCGAAGGCTATGCACTCTACCGGTGCCCAATGGGCGATTGCAGTCTCAAGGTCCGGAGCATCATACTGGGCGACGTCATTCATCAACCTGACATATTCGGCGAGGTAACATGGGTCCGGAGTGGCTCGTAACGATGAACTCTGGGTCAGGCCTGTATTCTAATCGTCTCTGTAGTGAGCATGCAAGCTGAGCCTGGCCTACCCCCCTGAGAACGGTCCAGAAGCAGGGCTAGGATTCGAATCGATTGACCCTGCTCCTAGCCGATACGTCGAGTTATCCATTCATGAACCTCGGATCTGTCACGAAGGATGGGCGAGAATGAAGGCAGGAACGGCGTTAACTTCCATCTCGTGTGGGGCCGAGGGGAGTCGAACTGATCAGCTCCCAGTTCGAAAGTAGTCCACTAGGGGGTACCAGACAAAGCCAGACGGGGACTCTTGCGATCCTCGGCTGGCTTCGTGCTCGTTCCGAGAGGCGAGAACCTCTG
>Ga0315545_1002693_pt1 | contig 15786 bp, 11 predicted proteins | sample SalMarSW160210MG_FD_203096 | JGI IMG/M metagenome (GOLD analysis project Ga0315545, IMG submission 203096) | Salt marsh sediment microbial communities from the Plum Island Ecosystem LTER, Massachusetts, United States - Salt Marsh Sediment SW1602-10 ... | reverse complement strand
TCAAGCGCGAAGGGCGCCCGACCGAGAAGGAAGTCATCACCTGCCGCCTCACGGACCGGCCGCTCCGGCCGCTTTTCCCCGACGGGTTCTTCAACGAGGTGCAGGTCATCATCCACGTGATCAGCGCCGACGACAAGAACGACCCCGACGTGCTTGCCATGGTTGGGGCGTCGGCTGCGCTGACCATCTCGGACATCCCGTTCGAGGGACCGATCGCCGGCGTGCGCGTCGGCGAGCTGGGCGGCGAGCTGGTCGTCAATCCCGACGTCACCGATTTCGACAAGCTTGACCTCGAGATGGTGATGGCCGGCACGGCCGACGCCGTCGCGATGGTCGAGGGCGGCGGCAAGGTCGTGGCCGAGTCGAGACTGATCGAGGCGATCAAGTTCGGCCACGAGCATATCCGGCAGATCACGGCCGCCATCGAGCAGCTCCGTGAGCTGGCCGGCAAGCCGAAGGCGAAGCCCGAGCTCATCACCGTTTCCGACGAGCTGCTCGAGAAGACGCGCGCCATCATGGAGCCCGACCTCCTCGAGCGCCTCACGATCAAGGAGAAACAAGCGCGCAACGAGGCGCTCGCCGAGCTGCACGAGAAGGTGCGTGAGCAGTTGCTCCCGGACGTGCCCGAGGGTCAGAAGCCGCCCGAGGATGCACCAACGCCGAAGCACGTGAGCCTCGCGATCAAGCAGGTCGAGAAGCAGTCGCTCCGCAGCCTCGCGCTCGAGCAAGGCAAGCGCATCGACGGCCGCGGGCTGAACGAGGTCCGCCCGATCGCCATCGAGGTCAGCGTCATGCCGCGCGCACACGGCTCGGCGCTGTTTACGCGCGGCGAAACCCAATCGCTGGCGCTCGCCACGCTCGGCGGCGAGTCCGACGAGCAGCGCGCCGATACCCTCGTCGGCGAGGAGAGCAAGAAGTTCATGCTCCACTACAACTTCCCGCCCTTCTGCACCGGCGAGTGCAAACCGATCCGCGGCCCGAGCCGCCGCGACATCGGCCACGGCAACCTGGCCGAACGCTCGCTCAAGCCCGTCATGCCGAGCGAGGAGGAGTTCCCGTACACGATCCGCATCGTCTCGGAGATCCTCGAGTCGAACGGCTCGTCGTCGATGGCGAGCGTCTGCAGCGGCTCGCTCGCGCTGATGGACGCCGGGATCCCGACGAGTGGCGCCGTCGCCGGCATCGCGATGGGCCTCATCCTCGAGGACGGCCGAAGCTGCGTGCTCACCGATATCCTCGGCACCGAGGACGCGCTCGGCGACATGGACTTCAAGCTCGCCGGCACGACCGAGGGCATCACCGCCTTCCAGATGGACATCAAGGTCGGCGGTATCAGCGAAGAAGTCATGGCCGAAGCGATCGAGCGCGCACGCGTCGGCCGGCTGCACATCCTCGAGAAGATGAACGCCGTGCTGGACCAGCGTCGACCGGACCTGTCGCCGTACGCGCCGAGGATCACCACGATCCAGATCAACCCCGAGAAGATCGGCGCCGTGATCGGCCCAGGCGGCAAAGTGGTTCGCCAGATCCAGAGCACGTTCGACGTGCAGATCAACATCGAGGACGACGGCAAGGTCAGAATCCTGTCGAACGACGCCGAGCGCGGCAAGAAAGCGGTCGCGTGGATCGAGGAGCTCGCCGCCGAGGTCGAGGTCGGCAAGGTCTACCGCGGCACGGTCGCGCGCATCCTCGGCATCGGCGCATTCGTCGAGGTGCTCCCCGGCCAGGAGGGCTTGGTGCCCATTTCCGAGCTGTCCGAGGAGTACGTCGACCGCGTCGAGGATGTTGTCCGCATCGGCGACGAGGTCATGGTCAAAGTCACCGAGATCGACGATCGCGGCCGCGTCAACCTGAGCCGGCGTCTGGCGATGAACCCCGATGCGCCCGAGCGGCCCAAGCGCCCGCCGCGCGAGCGTGGCGGCTTCGACCGGCGTGACAGCGGCCCTCGCGACCGCGACCGCGGCGGCGGCCGCGGGGGTGATCGGCAGGGCGGCGGCCGGGGTGATCGGCGAGACAGCCGTGGCGGCGGCGGCGGGGGTGATCGCCGCAGCGGCCCCAGGAGAGGCGGTTAGTAGGCCGGACGAGCCGTCAGAAGGGACGCAAACACACAGCCCAAGAGACGTCGCGTTTCTTGGGCTGTTTCACTGCGGCCGGACATCGCGCCGGCAGATTGCCGGTTGCGCCAACTGATAGACTCATGCGCATCGAGACGTTCACACTCGGCGAGCTTCAAGAAAACGCCTACCTTCTCATCGACGCCGAGGGTGGGGGAGCGGTCGTCATCGACCCTGGCGACTATCCGACCCGCCTCATCGAGCGCGTCAACGAGCTCGGCGCCGAGCCCCTGGCCGTGCTTCTCACGCATGGCCATTGGGACCACGTCAACGGCGTCCGCGAGATCAAGCACGCCTTCGACGTGCCCGTCTACCTCCACGAGGCCGATGCGGCGATCTACAAGCATGTCGCCGAGCAGGCCGAGCTCTTCGGCTTCCACGCCGACCCGCAGCCGCCGCCCGATCACCTGCTGACCGGCGGCGAGACGCTCGAGCTCGGCCCCTTCCGTATCGACGTCATCCATACCCCCGGACACACCCAGGGCGGCGTCTGCTACAAGATCGACGACGCCGTGTTCGTCGGCGACACCATCTTCGTCGGCGGCATCGGGCGCTATGACTTGCCAGGCGGTTCGTTCGAGCAGCTCGTCAAGGGCATCCGCCAGAAGCTCCTCACCCTCGACGACAACGTCACCCTCTATCCCGGCCACGGCCCGCCCACCACCGTCGGCACCGAACGCCGCTCCAACCCGTTTTCGGAATAGGACGGCGGGCCCAGGGGGACCCGCCCTACAACGCTGCCGCCTGACAGCGGTCGGTTGACATGATGTAGGGCGGGTCCCCCTGGGCCCGCCGTCCTCGCGCGATCTGCTGGAATCCGTGGTTGGCTGACTTCGCCGCTATCGCTGCTTGCGGCCCATGGCGCGTCTCATCTCGAGCTCGGCGTCGCGCGTCTTGATGTCCTCGCGCTTGTCGTGCAGCAGCTTGCCCTTGGCGAGGCCGATCTCCACCTTCGCGTGGCCGCGCTTGAAGTACATGCGCGTCGGCACGAGCGTGAACCCGCGCTCGGCCGTCTTGCCGTAGAGGCGCCTGATCTCCTGGCGGTGCATGAGGAGCTTGCGCGGCCGGATCGGGTCGTGGTTGTGGATGTTGCCGTACTCGTACGGGCTGATGTGGCAGTTGAAAAGCCAGACCTCACCGTCGACCACGCGCGCATACGCCTCGCGTAGTTGTACCTTCGCCGCGCGCAGCGACTTGACCTCCGTGCCCTGCAAGGCGATGCCCGCCTCGCAAGTCTCGAAGATGTGGTAGTTGCGCCGCGCGTGCCGGTTCGTGGCGATCAGCTTGATCTGTTCCTTCTCCTTTGCCATGCCGCCATTATAGCAGGAGACCGCCGGAACCGTGCGCGCCCTGCGCCTAAAGTTGTGCCAGGCCCGGCCGTTCTGTATAGTGGTCTCGGAGCCGGCCTCAACGCGTTCCTGGAAAGGAGCTTCGGGTGATCATCTCGCGGACACCGTTTCGCGTCTCGTTTGCCGGCGGCGGCACGGATCTGCGCGCCTTCTACGAGCACGAGCCCGGCGCCGTCGTCTCGACCACGATCGACAAGTACATGTATCTGACCGTCAACAAGCGGTTCGATCACACCGTCCGGGTCAGCTACTCCAGGACCGAGATCGTCGAGACCGCTGACGACGTCCATCACCCGCTCGTGCGCGAGGCGCTCAGGAAGGCCGGCATCCCGAACGGCATCGAGGTCACCTCGATCTCCGACATCCCGGCCGGGACCGGTTTCGGCTCGTCGTCGAGCTTCACCGTCGGGCTGCTCAACGCCCTCTACGCCTACACCGGCACCTACGCGCCGGCCGAGCGGTTGGCGGCCGAAGCGTGCGAGATCGAGATCGACATCGTCGGCGAGCCGATCGGCAAGCAGGACCAGTACATCGCCGCCTACGGCGGCCTCCAGTACATCCGTTTCAACCCCGATGAGTCGGTCTTCGTCGATCCCGTCGTCTGCTCCCACGAGCTCAAGCGCACGCTCGGCGACCGCCTCATGCTTTTCTACACCGGCATCACGCGCTCGGCGAGCGACATCCTGACCGAGCAGAGGAAGGAAACGAAGAACAAGCTCGACTTCCTGCGCACGATGGCCCACCTGGCAGGCGAGATCCGCCGCGTCTTCCAGGAAGGGCGCGACCTCGACGAGTTCGGCGAGCTGCTGCACGAGGGCTGGATGCTCAAGCGCGAGCTCGTGAGCGGCATTACGAACACGCTTGTCGACGCCGCGTACGAGAAAGCCCACAAGGCCGGCGCCATCGGCGGCAAGCTCCTCGGCGCCGGCGGCGGCGGGTTCCTGCTGCTGTACGCGCGCGAAGACGTCCAGCCGCGCGTGCGCGAGGCCCTGTCGGAGCTGCGCGAGATCCCCTTTGACCTCGAGCCCCAGGGCACCAAGATCGTCCACGTCTCGTAGCCCGTATTCCGGTTGGGCCGGCTCTGCGGTCGTCCTCCTTGACGAGCGCGTGCTCTCGGTGTAATAGCTTCATGCGGACCGCGGAAACTTCGGCGATTCTCAGCGCGTCTCAGAGGATGAGACGACGCAGTCTGACTGACGCTCTGTGAGGGAACGATGAGCGGAAGCCTTCGCCTGAATCTATGGACCGTCTGGGCGTTTTCGTTCGGCGTCGTCCTGTGCCTTGCTGCGAGCGCTTCGCCCGCCGCCGTGACCTACTCCCACATGCTCTACGACGACGAGTTCCAGAACATGTGGGCGAACGGCTCGTGGCGCGCCGACGTGGACGTTGAGCACGAGACGCGTGTCTACAACGGCGTCCACTCGATGGAGGTCACACTCAAGGCCAAGGGCGCCGTCTGCTTCCTGTGCAAGAACGGACAGAACCTGAAGCGCCACTATGCGCTCGTCGGCTGGATCCACGGCGGCAGCGAAGGCGGCCAGGACCTGCGCCTCGTGCTGACGGACACCGACGGCAACATCCTGCCGACGGGCCACGGGTTACGGTTCGCGTCCGAGGCATACATCCAGGGCGGCGAGATCGCGGCGCAGCGCTGGCAGTTCTTCGTCATCCCCGTCAGCCACCTCAGGCTCGGCTCCAGGGACATCGTCCGTATCGCGTTGTACAACCCGACTGATGAGACGATGCCGACGTTTTATCTCGACGACGTCGGCTTCACCATGCAGCGGGTGCCGCTCTTTGCCGAGACAGGGTTGGCCCGGGACGAAAGGCCCATCCGGCGCACCGAGCGTACGACCCACGCCATCTACACAGATTCCCTGCGCGGCGGGTGGCAGGACTGGTCATGGGGCAGCAAGGTCGAGCGCAACAACCAAGACAACCCCGCCCAGGGCACCCACGCCATCTTCGTCCAGCAGGAGCCGTGGGGCGGCCTTGCCTTCGGCCGGAAGGACGCGTTCCCGGTCGCCGGCTACACGGCGCTCGAGTTCTACGTGCATGGCGGCAACGCCGGCGGCCAAACGCTCCAGGTTGCACTGTACGACGACAAGGGCGAGGTTATACACACCGTCGGGGTCAACAACGCGAGCTACATCCAGGGCGGCGCCGTCGCGGCCAATCGCTGGCAACGAGTCTACATCCCGCTCAAGGACCTGCGTGCCACCGGCCGGAGCATCACCAAGATCGCCATCAGCAACGCCAGTTCCCAGGCTACTTCCTACTACGTCGACGCCGTCAGCCTCGTGCGCTAGCCCGCTTGGCCCTGCCCGTGCCGAGCGCATTCTCGGCAAACGGCCTCTTTCCCCTTTGGCATTGCGGCGGCTTGCCGCTATCATGCGTGCCCCAGGAAGTGGGCGACAGTCTTGGTGGATGCGCAGGAGGAGGAGCGAGGATGAACGTCCTGATCGCCGACAAGTTCCCCGAACAAGGTATCAAGGAGCTCGAGGCGCTTGGATGCGCCGTCACGTGCGACCCCCAGCTTGGGCGCGACGACCTGGTCGAGGCGGCCAAGGAAGCGCACGTGCTGATCGTCCGATCCACGGAGGTGCGCGAGCCCGCCATCGACGCGGCCCAGAACCTGATGCTCATCGTCCGCGCCGGCGCCGGCTACGACACGATCGACGTGGGGCACGCAGCCGAGCGCGGCATCTACGTCGCCAACTGTCCCGGGAAGAACTCGGTCGCCGTCGCCGAGCTGGCGATCGGCCTGATCATGGCCATCGACCGCCGCATCCCCGATTGCGTCGCCGAGCTGCGCGCGGGCACATGGAACAAGAAGGAGTACGGCAAAGCCGACGGCCTGTTCGGCAAGACGATCGGCATCGTCGGCCTCGGCGGCATCGGCCGCGAAGTGCTCAAGCGCGCCGTGGGGCTCGGCCTCAAGCCGATCGGCTGGTCGCGCTCGCTCACGCCCGAGCGGGCAAGCGAGCTCGGCATCCAGCGCTGCGCGACGCTCGAGGAGCTTGCCTCGTCCAGCGACATCGTGAGCGTCCACCTGGCCCGCACGCCTGAGACGCAGCACGTCATCGGCAAGCGCTTCTTCGCGGCGATGAAGCCGAAAGCCATCTTCATCCACACCGCGCGCGGCGGCGTCGTGGACGAGGCGGCCCTGCTCGATGCAGTCAAGACGAAGGGCATCCGCGCCGGTCTCGACGTCTACGAGAACGAGCCGAAACCGGCCAAGGCCGAGTTCATCAGTGAGCTTGTGGCCCAGCCCGGCGTCTACGGCACGCACCACATCGGCGCCTCGACCAGCCAGGCCCAAAGCGCCATCGCTGCGGAGGTCGTCCGCGTCGTCCGGAGCTTCATCGATACCGGCACGGTGCCGAACTGCGTCAACCTCGAGGCGAAATCGCCCGCGCGCTGGCAGCTCGTCGTGCGCCACTACGACAAAGTCGGCGTCTTGGCCAACGTGCTCAGCACGCTCAAGGAGCAGCAGATCAACGTCCAGGAGATGGAGAACATCATCTTCGCCGGGGCCAAGGCCGCCTGCGCCAAGATCAAGGTCGACTCGAAGCCCAGCGACACCGTCCTTGCCGCGCTGCGCACCCGCGCCGACGAGATCATCCACGCCGACCTTGTCGAACTCGCGTGAGAAAATGGAGGGCATAGGATGAAGGGGGCGATCAAGACCATCGTTGGGCTGGTGGCGTTGCCCGCAGTTGTGCTCTGTTGGGTCGCCAGCGCGGAGGACGATCCTGGCGAGAAGGTCGACGGTGGCGCGAACTCGAACGGCGCCATGTTCCGTGCAAACCTGCAGCGTACGGGTGTCTATGAAACGGACGGTGTTGACGAGCTTCATGGTGAGAAGTGGAAGTTCGAGGCCGAGTACCCTGCGATCTCAGCGCCCGCGATCTGCGACGGTATGGTGTACGTGGGGGCTGGGTCACGCCTCTGGGTCATTGATGCCGAGACCGGCGAGCCCGAATGGATGTTCAAAACACGGGCCGATGTGATGTCTTCCCCCGCCGTTGCCGACGGCGTGGTGTACTTCGGCAGCCACGACTGCCATCTCTACGCTGTGGATGTCAACACGCACCGACTGAAGTGGGCGTTCAAGGCCGATGGCCCCGTGTTCTCGTCGCCGGTTGTCGTGGATGGGGTGGTTTACTTCGGCAGCTTCGACAAGCATCTGTACGCCGTCCACGTCGATACGGGCCGGCGGAAGTGGGCATTCGAGACAGGCGACGGGATTCCATCCTCCCCCGCCGTCGAGGACGGCGCCGCCTATTTCGGAAGCGGCGATGGCAATCTGTACGCGCTTGACGCCGAAGACGGAACGAAGAAGTGGGCTCTGAAAACGGGAGGTGTCGTGGGCTCCTCACCCGCGGTGGCCGGTGGGGTTGTCTATGTCGGGAGCTTAGACGGCCACCTCTATGCAGTGGACGCGGAAACGGGCGCGGAGAAGTGGCGCTTCAAAACAGGGGCGGATGTCGTTTCGTCCCCAGCGGTTTCGGGCGCTGTCGTCTGCGTTGGCAGCACGGACAGGCACCTTTACGCCGTTGACCTCGAGACCGGGGAGGAGAAGTGGAAGTTCAAAACAGGAGGCGAGATAATGTGTTCCCCCTCTGTTGCAGCCGGCCTCGTTTACTTCGGCAGCGATGACGGGCGCCTCTATGCTGTTGATCTGGCGACAGGAAAGGAAGTCTGGAAGTTCTCAACGGGCGGCAGCGCGGCGGTGTCCCCGGCCGTGGAGGACGGCGTGATCTATTTCGGGAGCGAGGACGGCCACCTCTACGCTCTGCACTGAACAACCTCCCTTGCCGACGCCGGCAACCTGGCCGGCGGAACGTCGTGGCACTCTTCTTGCTTTCGCACGAGGTGTAGAACTCTGCGAACCGGCCATGCGAAGTCTGGCACGCCGGCTGCCACGGGAGGTGTCACGATGAGGCGCATTGCTTTTCTGGTCGTCGTTGTCCTTGTCGTCCTGAGCGCGCCGTGGGGGCTCTGGGGCGATAGCCCCGACTACGGCAAGACGATCCCGCCCGAGATCCTGTGCCGTTACGATCCGGGGCTCCTCGACGGCTCGTGCCCGAAGCTCGTCACGATTACTCAGGACATGATCTGGTCGCTGCGCAGCACGCCCGACCAGGGCGGCGACGTCTACACGCTGGATGTTGTCCCGTCCGAGCTCTCGAGCGTGCAGAAAGATATCCTGCTCGAGTGGATCAAGGCGGGGCACAACGTCCTCATCCAGAACGAGGAGTGCGCCGTCTACTGGGAGCTCTTCCCGGGGTTCACGGAGCCCAAGGAGGCCGACTTGTGCCCGGGGCCGCTGCCGGTGACACTCAGCGACCATCCGGTCAATACCGATTGCGCCAACGTGACCTTCTATAGCCCAACCGAGAAGAGGCTGCGCCGCACGGACGGCACTTTCGGCATCGGCCACAACCACCTCTTCTTCCCGGCCATGCCGGAGAACGTCTTCGTCGTGGCCTCGCTCGACCGCGGGCGCGGGGATAAGGACCCCGGCGGGGCCGTTGCGGGCTGCATCCCGTACGGCAGCGGCGGCGTCTACTTCATCACCAAGCCCGCGCAAGGCAGCGATACTGACCGCTGGATGCTCAACTTCCGTCAGTGGATGCTCGGGCTGCCTATTCCCGGCGCGGCCGACACGACGGTGAGCTGAGCACACGGCGACGCCCGTTCTGCTGCCTCTGGACTTCGACCCGGTGATCGTGTAGGTATTCTCTGCACGCCACTGGGATCGGAGGCTGGATGAAAGCGCTCATCACCGGCGGGGCCGGCTTCATCGGCTCGCACCTGGCCGAGGCGCTGCTCGAACGCGGCGACTCGGTCGCCGTCATCGACGACCTCTCGACGGGCAGCATCCGCAACATCGAGCACCTCAAATCCCACACGCGGTTCCGTTACACGATCGAGTCGGTCATGAACGTCCCCGTGCTGGCTGAGCTCGTCGACGATGCCGACGTCGTGTTCCACCTTGCCGCCGCCGTCGGCGTTCGGCTCGTCGTCCAGCGGCCCGTGAGCACGATCGAGACGAACGTCCAGGGAACCGAAAACGTCCTCGCCTGCGCCAACAAGAAGCACAAGAAGGTGCTGCTCGCCTCGACCTCCGAGGTGTACGGCCGCAGCGTGCGCGACCGGTTCAACGAGGAGGACGACCTGCTCATCGGCCCGCCGACGACGGCCCGCTGGCGCTACGCGTGCTCGAAGGCGCTCGACGAGTTCCTCGCCATGGCCTACTATAAGGAGAAGGGCCTGCCGGTGGTCATCGCGCGGCTGTTCAACACCGTCGGCCCGCGCCAAACGGGCGAGTACGGCATGGTCGTCCCCTCGTTCGTGAGCCGGGCGCTCGCGGGCGAACCAATCCAGGTTTACGGCGACGGCCGGCAATCGCGCTGCTTCTGCCACGTCGCCGACGTTGTCGGCGCGCTCATTGCGCTCGTCGAGCACCCGGACGCCGTCGGCCAGGTCTTCAACATCGGCAGCGACGAGGAGATCACCATCCGCGCTCTCGCCGAGCAGGTCAAGGCGACGCTGGGCTCGAAGTCCGACATCGTCCTGATCCCGTACGACGACGCCTACGAAGCGGGCTTCGAGGACATGCGCCGCCGCGCGCCCGACATCGCCAAGGTTCACGGCCTCATCGGCTTCGAGCCCGAGCGCGACCTGGCCACCATCATCCACGACGTCGCCGCCCACCAGCGCGCCGCAGGGTAGCGGTCACAGCATCAGTGATGATAAGTGGCGCAACGAACTGCAGATCCCCCGCTGTGCCGGGAGCCCGCGCAGCGGGCGGCATGTTGTAGCCACGGGCGTGAGCCCGTGGAGTGTGGCGAGACGATGAGGTTAGAGCCCCCGCAGGGGGCGGCATCTGTCCCACTCAGTCCAGGTAGTGCGCCGCGTCGTAGGCGATGCCGTGCCTGTCGAGAAGTGCCTTGAGCTCCTCGGCGAACGTCCGGGTGCGGTGATGCGCCTCCTGGCCATCGATGTAGCGCTTGACAACGTCGGCCATCGATTCGCTCAGCGTGAACGACGAATAGCCCGCCTGCCATTCGAAGACGCGCATCGGGGCGAACGTCTCCGACAGCCACTTCGACGAGTTCGTCTTCAGGAGCCGAACGAAGTCGGCGACTGCTGTGGCCGGCTTGATGATTGCTAGGAGATGGACGTGGTCGGCTGTGCCGTTGATGCGGATCACGCGCGCGCCATGCCTTTTCGCGACGCCGCACATGTACTTGTGCAGCTCGTCGCGCACCTCGCGCTTAATCAGCGGCAAGCGGCCCTTCGTGCTGAACACGACGTGATACAGATGACTCGTGAACGTGTGGCCCATGGCGCTTCAGATGTCGCCCCCCGCGGGGGCTTGAGCATGACGCCGCCCCTTGTACCACGGGCTGACGCCCGTGGCTACATGATGTCGCCCGCTGCGCGGGCTTCCGGCGACGCCATGGCTGCGAGGCCAGTACGCGGGATCTAGGATTCGTGCTGTCGGTCCGTTGTGGTCAGGTTGCTGGTCGTGCGAATGCCCTTGCCATTCCTGGCGCTTCATGCTACCTTCACAGGCGTCTAACCTAATCCACGCACAACGCGCCGTCCTCTGAGGCGCACGGGGCCCATGGGCACGGTCGAAGTCTCAGTCGTCATCCCGGTTCGCAACGAACGCTCGCGGCTGCGCGAGTGCCTGACCGCGCTGGTTGAGCAGGACTACCCCGCCGAACGCATCGAGATCCTCGTCGTCGATGGCCGCAGCGACGACGGCACCCGCGGCATCATCAAGGAGTTCTGCATGCGCCACAAGCGCGTGCGGCTGCTGAAAAACTACAGGCGCACGACGGCGCACGGCCTCAACATCGGCATCAAGGAGTCGCGAGGGCGCATCATCGTCCGCGTCGACGGCGACATGGTCGTCGCGCCCGACTGCATCAGCGAAGCGGTCCGCTCGCTCGACGAGACCGGCGCCGACAGCGTCGCCGGCGTTGTGTTGCCGCGGGCCGACAGCACGTTCCACCGCGCCATGATCGGCGCGATTTGCAGCGCGTTCTCGTGGGGGATCAGCTCGTTCCGCCTCCGCCGCAGAGCGAAGTTCGTCGACAGCATCCCGTGCGGCGCGTATCGCCGGGAGGTGTTCGAGCGGATCGGCCTGTTCGACGACGATCTGAAGAAGTATCACACCGACGAGCTCAGTTGCCGGCTGCGGCGCGTCGGGGGCACGATCACGATGAACCCGAAGATGCGCGCCTACCACCGCTTCGGGTCAAACCTGGCGAAGCTGTGGGAACGGACCGTCTACGACGGGATGTGGCGCATCCGGCTGTTCCAGAAGCACTTCACGTTCCGCTACTGGCCCCAGCTCGTGCCGATGCTCGTCGTGCTCTCGGCCATCGTTGCGCTTGTCACCACGGTGCTCGGCGCCTTCCTGCGCGTGCCGCCGCTGGTGACCGTCCGCGGCGTCGCCTGGGCGCTCGTCGGCCTGTACCTTGTGTTCGCCGTCTACTTCTCGGTCCGGGCACACATCGCCTACCGGCTGAGGCCGAACCTGTGGGTACCGCTGACGTTCATCACCTACCACACCGCGTTCGGATGGGGGATGTTGTGCGGCGTCTTCCGGTTCGTGGGCCGCCGCGGCCCGCGCCGTCAGCATATCCCGAGGATCGCCCCGCGCTCCTAGCCAACGTTTGCCGCCTGTTGGCGGGCCCTCACCGTGCCGGTATGAACACAGGCATCCCGACGAGCCGGTAGACGTCGACCACCCGCTGGACGTCCGCGTCGAGCTCGGCGCGCTTGGCTCGCACGCGGATCCGGAGGATCTGATCGGCAGCCGACGGCCCAGGATCCCACGTGATCCCGAAGCGCTGCTCCGACGAATCGGTCACCTCCACCTCGCCGAGCTTCGTCTGGCCACTGTAGACCTCGAAGACAAGGGCGGTATCCGCCACGATCTTTGCGTTCGGCTTGATCGCCACGACAATCCGCCCCGCCGGCAGGACGCGGACGGGCACGAAGCGCTGGTCCGCATCCACCCAAGGGCCGTCGGGACACACCCGCCAATCGCGTGCCGGGAACAGCACGTTGTCGTCCCCCTGGGTGTGCACGACGAAGCTCCAGTAGTTCATTCGCTCGAGGTCCAGCCGCGACATCTCCGCTTGGAGGGGCACGATGAACGGACGCTCGCCAAGGATGGGCGGCATTGTGTCCAGCCCGATCGACTTGCTGATCAGGACCATGTCGACCTCGCCCGACCGGAATGCCTGGGCCACGCGCGCCGCGTTGCGCGGCAGCGGGATGAGCGTGCGCCGCAAGCCGGGGCCGAACAGCGGCCAGTCGCAGTCGTCGCCCGCGAGCACCAGGCCGAGCGTCATGCGTGTAGGGAACGCATCCTCGGGCAGCATGCACAACGAGAGCCCCATCGGCGCGTTGTAGCGGCACCTGAGCCGGACCCGGCGCATCGCCAGAACGCTCTTACCGCGCTTGGTCGACGAAGCGACATCGTCCGCGGCGGCCCGTGGCACGATCGGCTTCGCCGTGTTGTAGAACGTCGCCGTCAGCGCCGTGCTCGCGCCGACAACAACGAGCAGCCAAACCAGGCCAAACCGCGCCGGACCAAGCAAGCGAGGCCTGTACGTGAAGGCCAGCACTGGCGCAGCAGCGACCGCGGTCGTGACGACGTACCGCCCGTTCCAGATCGAGTAGCGCAACAGGACGCATACGAGGAGCCAGTAGACCACCGGCACAAGCACGACGCCGAACCACGCCCACCGCCGACGCATGGGCGACCAGACAAGGTGCACGAGCACCAGCGGCAGGCCCACAAAGAACGAGATCGGCCCAAACCACGCAGTGTCCTCGTGCAAACGCGCCACATCGTCGAACCGGCCCGTCTCGTCGTCGACGGGGAAGGCGCCGCTTTTGCCCGGGATGTTCAGCTCGGGCGCGTTCGCAACGATCCCAAGCGCCTCGAATACCCGCGGGCCCACCGCCGCGCGTGCCCGCGTGGCCGCGTGCGCCACCGAGCGCGGCAGCACACCGCCGAAATCGCATAGCTGGTACCCGTAGCGTGCCAAGTTGCTCACGACGCTGCGGACCGTTGGCCGTGCGATCCGTGCGTCGGCGCCGAAGCGGGCCACGTTGGTCGCAACGCTGCGCGCCGGCGCGCGGGCGCGCTGTGTCTCGGCGCCCATGCGCGGCGGGGGCGTTGCCGACCTCGATCGCTCGACGCCGCGGGTGAAGATGCGGATGAAGTTGAACGACCCCAACAGCACGATGCTGATGACGCAACACCCCGCCCACGTGGCCAGGCGCCCGAGGCACGGCGCGGGACGGCTGCTGCCCGCTGCAATGACCACGCCCGCGATCGCGAGTGCCGGCACAAACAGCAGCGCAGTCAGCTTCGTGCCGACCGCGAGACCCGTCGCCACGGCCGACCACACAAGCGCCCGGAGCCGGTCGGCGCGCGAGGCGTCGCCGGCGCCAAGCCCGACGAGCGCAAAAGCCACCGCACACGCCAAGAACGAGCTCACAACGAGGCCGTTTTTCGGAATCGTCGCCTGAAGGATCACCTCCGTCATCGTGCCGAGCAGCGCGGCGGCGAACAGCGCCGCGGCGTTCGACACGCCAAGCCGGCGAGCGATGAAGTAGACGGATGCGAGACAGGCGAAGTAGGCCGCGTACTGCGGCAGCGCCGCTGGCCAGTCAGCCCGGGCGAAAACTAGCAGACTCAGGACGCCGAACTCGGCGTTCGGCGGCATATGGTTCTGTCGCGCGTTGTGCGTGAGGTAGTGGTCCGTCGAGCCGTGTTGGATCCAGTAGCCGACGCGTGACAGGTGATACGAGTTCGCATCGTGGTTGTTGACCGGCAGCGCGACAGCGAGCGCCAGGTTCACAAGCGCGCAGATCGCCAGCACCACGAGCAGCGTACCAAGGGCCGGATGCTCGCCAAGGGCCTGGAAGACAGGGCGCCAGAACCCCTTCTTCCCCTTCTTCTTCCGACGAGCTTTCGGCTTGCGCCGGCGCGTGCCCCCGCGTCGATCGTCCCGGCCTTCGGACAGCGGACCGATGAGTCGCACGCGCGGCATCCCGCATAGAAGCCAGACGCCGACGGCGATTGCCGCGCCAACGAGGTAGCAGACCACGAAGCCGAGCGGCGTCACCGCGTCGAGGAGCGACAGAATCTCGACGGTCAGCACAACCTCGGCCCAGACCGCGAGCCACAGCGCGAGCCACCGCCCGACCCGGCTCCGCAGCGGCGCCATGCTCACCACGAGATACGCGCTGCCGAACACCAGCGCGGCCGATATCGGCAGCAATACGACGAGCATCCCAGCTACTCCAGCGCCTCCGTTGTCGTTGTGCCTTCTGCAGGGCCGGTGTCCGGCCCTGCCGGCGACGCGGCGGTGTGCTCGGGCAGTTCGACGAGCCGGTAGACATTGGCCGTGCCGCGCAGCTCGTTGTTGAGCGCCTCGTCGGGACTGCTGACCACGATCCGCAAGAGGCATCCGGCGCCGTCCGTTGCGCCCGGCCACGGGATCGCGCGTTCGGCGCGCGTCGTGCCGCGCAAAGCAATCGTCTCAACGAGTCGTTCGCCTGCGTACACGTCGAACGCAAGCACGCCGCGCTGGACGTGTTCTCCCACCTCGATCTGCAGGCGCACGGTGCCCGCAGGCAGGGGGCGCGTCGGGACGAATACTTGGTCGCAGCCAAACCAGAGCTCATTGGTGGGTTCCCAGTTGCGTGCGGGGAAGAAGGTGCCTATCGGCTCCGGATCCGGCACGATGAAGCTCCACCACCGCGCCGTCACCTGGTCGCGCCATGTCATGTCCCGGCCGTTCCGGAGCGCGAACCTGAGGGGGCGCTCACCGAAGATTGGTGCGACCTTCTCAAGCGGCACCGAGCGCCGGATCACGGCCAAGTCCACTTCACCGTTCGACACAGCCTCGGCGACGCGTCCTGGGTCGAACTCGAGGTGGATCAGCTGACGACGCAGCCTGCGACCGAAGAGCAGCCATTCCGCTTCAGTCGGAGGCGTCAGCAAGCCGACGCGCACGTCTTGAGGGAAGTGCCGGCGGAGCGTCGAGTCGAGCACCCCTGTGCCCCGCCTGCGCCGGTGGTTATACGGTATGTCGAACGCCTGGAGATCGGGGTAGAGCGGCTTGGCCGGGTTGTTGGCCGTAGCGGAGAGTATCGTCGAGAGCCCGATGAGCACCAGCAGCCACGTCGTCGCATGCTTGAACACGCGCGACCGCCCTCGTAGATACGCGAAGGCCAAGAGCGGCCCTGCCGTGACCACCACCGTCACGAAGAAC